>Ga0210040_10000581_pt1 | contig 60799 bp, 66 predicted proteins | sample CryGeyCG12114_NA_FD_185462 | JGI IMG/M metagenome (GOLD analysis project Ga0210040, IMG submission 185462) | Groundwater microbial communities from aquifer - Crystal Geyser CG19_WC_8/21/14_NA (SPAdes) (version 2) | ecosystem: Environmental > Aquatic > Deep subsurface > Groundwater | place: USA...
GGACGTGGATCACCTCGTCGCCCGGGCCCGCGAAGGCGCCGGCAACGAGGTGGAGGATCTCGTCCGAGCCGGTGCCGTAGATGATGCGGGCGGGATCGAGGCCGTAGGCCGCCGCCAGCGCCTCGCGCAGAACGGTGGCGCCCGCGTCCGGGTAACGCTCCAGTTCGTGGGCTTCGGCCTCGAACGCGGCGCGGGCGGCGGGGGAGGTGCCGAGCGGGTTCTCGTTGGACGAGAGCTTGACCACCTTGCGGCCGTCGTCGGTGGTGGAGCGGCCCGGGGTGTAAGGCGCGATGGCCATGATCCAGGGCTTGGGGACGGGGGCGTTCATGGGCGGGCGCATAGCGGGCGCGGTGGGGGATGGCAAAGCGCCGGCGTTGCGAGGCCCGGACATCGAGCCTAACACGCCAACACCGTTCGCCCTGAGCTCGTCGAAGGGCCGCTCTTCCGTGCCACGGAAGGGATGGACGGTGCTTCGACAAGCTCAGCACGAACGGAATTTCTTGGCGGACGACCTTTCCCTCGACCAGCGTTTCGGCCTCAACCGCCGCGTCTCCCTGCCCGGACCGCTCCGGCTCGACGGCGGCGGCAGTCTGTCTCCGGTGGAGATCGCGTACGAGACCTATGGCACGCTGGATGCAGAGCGCTCCAACGCGTTGCTGATCTGCCATGCGCTGACAGGGGACCAGCATGTCGCCAGCGTCCACCCGCGCACCGGCAAGGCGGGCTGGTGGACGCGGATGGTGGGCGAGGGCAAGCCGATCGATCCCGCCCGGCACTTCATCGTCTGCGCCAACGTGCTCGGGAGCTGCATGGGCTCGTCGGGACCCGCGAGCGTCGGGCCGGCGGGCGAGCCCTGGGGCATGAGCTTTCCGGTCATCACCATCCGCGACATGGTGCGGGCGCAGGCATTGCTGCTCGACCACCTCGGCGTCGCGATGCTGACGGTAGTGGGCGGGTCGATGGGGGGCATGCAGGCGCTGAGCTGGGCGGCGACCTTTCCGGAGCGGGTGCGGCGCTGCGTGGTGATCGCCTCGACGGCGCGGCACACGGCGCAGAACATCGCCTTTCACGAAGTCGGGCGGCAGGCGATCATGGCCGACCCCAAGTGGCGCGGGGGCGACTATTACGGCGCGGAGGACCCGCCGGCCGCCGGGTTGGCGGTGGCGCGGATGGCGGCGCACATCACCTATTTGTCCGAAGCGGGGCTGACCGAGAAGTTCGGGCGACGCTTGCAGGGCCGGGACGCCAAGGGCTTCGGCTTCGATGCGGACTTTCAGGTGGAAAGCTACCTCCGTCACCAGGGGATCGCGTTCGTCGACCGGTTCGATGCCAACTCGTACCTCTATATCACTCGGGCGATGGACTATTTCGATCTGGCCGAAGAGCATGGCGGCATGTTGGCGCAGGCGTTTCGTGGATCGGGCACGCGGTTCTGCGTGGTGAGCTTCGATACGGATTGGCTGTACCCGACCGCCGAGTCGCGCGCGATCGTGCATGCGCTCAACGCCAGCGGCGCGCCGACGAGCTTTGTGGAGCTTTCCAGCCCCTATGGACACGATGCCTTTTTGCTCGAGGCCCCCGAATTGAACCGGGTCGTGGACGGGTTCCTGAGGGCCGCAGCGTGAGCGAGATTCTCCTGTCCGACGACACGGCGCGGCTGGACGTCGCGCGCATCCATGGCTGGCTGGCGTCGAGCTATTGGTCGCCGGGTATCGAGCGCGCGCTGGTCGAGCGGGCGATTGCCGGCTCGCATTGCCTGGGCGGCTATCGCGAGGGCGAGCAGGTGAGCTTTGCGCGGATGATCACCGATCACGCGACCTTTGCGTGGCTGGCGGATGTGTGGGTCGAGGCGAGCGTGCGTGGCGAGGGGCTGGGCCGGCGCATGGTGCAGTGGTTCGTGGACCATCCCGAGTTCCAGGGAATCCGCCGGATCGGCCTGGTCACCGCGGACGCGCACGGCGTCTATGCCGGCGTCGGCTTTCACCCGCCGATCCGGCCGGAGCGGTACATGGAACGGCTTGGACCGGGTGTCGCCGAGATGCTGCGGGCGGCGCCATGAGCCTGCGCCCCGACCTGGCGGTGATCGCCGCGCATGTCGCCCCGGGCGCGCGGGTGCTCGATGTCGGTTGTGGCGACGGCGAGCTGATGGCGGCGCTGCGCGACGGCAAGGGCGTGGACGCGCGGGGGCTGGAGATCGACGCCGGCAACGTCGCGGCGGCGGTTGGCCGGGGGCTGTCGGTGGTGCAGGGCGACGCCGATACGGACCTCGCCGGCTATCCGGCGGCGAGCTTCGATTACGCGATCCTCAGCCAGACGTTGCAGACGGCGCGCGCGCCCGATCAGGTGCTGGAGCAGCTGCTGCGCATCGGGCGGCAGGCCTTCGTGAGCTTTCCCAATTTCGCGCACTGGCGCGTGCGGCTGAGCCTGTTGTGGGGCGGGCGGATGCCGGTGACGCCGCTGCTGCCCGAACGCTGGTACGACACGCCCAACATCCACCACCTGACGGTGGACGATTTTCGTGCCTTTCTGCGCGAGCGGGGCGTGACGGTGGAGGGGGCGTGGTTCCTGTCGGGCGGCCGCGCCACGTCGAGCGCGGCGGCGAACTTCCGCGCCGAGCATGCGGTGTTCCTGCTGCGGCGGTGAATTGTTCGTCGCGCCCTTGAGGGATCAAGGCTCCACCAAGGCGAGGACGTCCGAGCTAATGTCGGACAGCTGCCCCTGAAGATCAGGATTCGCGAGATCGAACAGGGCATCGGCCACGGCCGCTTCATGGCGCGGCTCGAACTCGATATCTTCCCGGCATTCAATCAGACTGGCCCAGCGCGCGACCTCCTCGGCATCCAGCAGCCCTGCTAGATACCGGCGAAGAACGAGTGCGATGTCGCTTCGCGTCATGATGGCGACGGGCTCGCTATCCCCATCCAGCTCGGCGACCGCCGCCTCGAGCTCCGCAAGAGGCTGGTCGAAACGAAGGAGCGATTCGAGAATGGCGCGACGGTTCATCGTCTGAACGGTCTTGGCGTCCGGCTCGCCTAGAACGGCACGTCGTCGTCGAGGTCGTCGGCGAAGCCGCCGCGACCGCCGCCTGCGCCTCCCGCGGGCTTGCTGCCGAAGCCGCCGCCACCACCCGAGCGGCCGCCACCGCCACCACCGAAGCCGCCGCCCGAGCCGCCGCCGAAATCATCGCCACCACCGAAGTCGTCACGGCCGCCACCGCCACCGCCGCCCTGACCGCCGCCAGGGCCGTCGAGCATGGTCAGCACCGAATTGAAGCCCTGCAGCACGATCTCGGTGGAATATTTGTCCTGGCCCTGCTGGTCCTGCCATTTGCGGGTCTGGAGCGAGCCTTCGATATAGACCTTGGAGCCTTTGCGCAGGAACTTCTCGGCGACGTTGGCGAGGCCTTCGTTGAAGATCGCGACCGAATGCCACTCGGTCTTTTCCTTGCGCTCGCCCGAGTTGCGGTCCTTCCACGATTCGGACGTGGCGATGCGCAGGTTCACCACCTTGCCGCCGTTCTGGAAGGAGCGGCTCTCGGGATCGCGCCCGAGATTGCCGACGAGAATGACCTTGTTGACGCTGCCTGCCATTGTGCCCTCTTTTGCCGGCTCACGCCGGATCGCGGTGCCGGCCCGCTCCCCCACCCGGCCTCCCAGTCATGATGCCAATGGGAGGCCGGGTGGGGGAGCGGCCGGCACCGCCTCTAATCAAAGTCCGGCGAAGACCGCCAGCCAGTATGTGATTCCGGCCATGATGTACGCAGCCGCGAACAAATAGCCAACCATGAAGGCCGGCCATTTCCAGCCGTTGGTCTCGCGCCGGGTGACGGCGATCGTGGAGATGCACTGCGGCGCGAAGACGAACCACATCAGGAAGGCGAGCGCCGTCGGGAGCGTCCAGCGGCCGCGCAGCTTGTCGGTGATCTTCTGGGTGGAGGCATCGCCGGTGTCGTCGATCGCGTAGACGGTGCCGATCGCGGATACCGCCACCTCGCGCGCCGCCATCGCGGGCAGCAAGGCGAGGGAGATGTCGCGGTTGAAGCCGATGGGCTTCACCAGCACCTCGATGCCGCTCCCGATGCGGCCGCCGATCGAGTAGCTGACCTGGCTGATGCCGCTGTTGGCGGGCGGCTTGGGGTAGCTGAGGAGCAGCCACAGCACGACGGTGGTGGCGGCGATGATGGTGCCGGCGCGCTTCAGGAAGATCAGGGCACGGGTCCACAGGCCGATGCCGATGTCGGCAAGGCGCGGCATCTGGTATTTGGGCATCTCCATCATGAAGCCTGAGGAGGTGCCCTTGGTGACGGTGCGGCGCAGGATGAGCGCGGCGGCGTAGGCGCCGGCGATGCCCATTACCAAGAGGCCGAACATCACCACGCCCTGGAGACGTACGAAGGGCAGGAGCTGCGTGTTGGGGATCATGGCGCCGATGATGAGGGTGTAGACCGGCCAGCGCGCCGAGCAGGTCATCAGCGGCGCGATCAGGATGGTGGTGAGGCGGTCCTTTTCATCCTCGATCGTGCGGGTCGCCATGATGCCGGGGACGGCGCAGGCGAAGCTCGACAGGAGGGGGATGAAGGCGCGGCCGGAGAGGCCGACGGTGGCCATCAGCCGGTCCATCAGGAAGGCGGCGCGGACCATGTAGCCCGACGCCTCCAGCACCAGGATGAACAGGAACAGGATTAGGATCTGCGGCAGGAACACCACCACCGCGCCGACGCCCGCGATCAGGCCGTCTGTGAGCAGCGAGCGGACGAAGCCGGCCGGCAGTTCCTGCGTAATCCAGCCTTGCAGTGCGGCGAAGCCTGAATCGATCATGTCGGCGGGCACCGCAGCCCAGGTGAACACCGCCTGGAACATCACGAACAGAAGCGCGACGAGCAGCAGCGGGCCGACGACCGCGTGGAGCGCGACGGTATCTAGCAGGTGCGCCCAGCGGCGGGCGGGCGCCTCGTGCAGCGTCGCGGCGCGGGCGATCTGGCGGGCGCGGCGCTGGAGGGTGGTGATGCTCTCGACCGCCTCCGGGTGCGGCTTGACGCCGCCGCCGCCGATCGCGGCGGTGAGCTCGGCGCGCAGGGTGTCTAGGCCGCGCTTCCGGACGGCGACGGTGGGGACCACCGGCACGCCGAGTTCACGCGCGAGCGTGGCGGCGTCGAGCGTCAGCCCGTCGCGCTCGGCGAGATCGACCATGTTGAGCGCCACCACCACCGGCAGGCCGAGCGCGATGAGCTGGAGCGCGAAGCGCAGGTGGTTATCGAGATTGGCGGCGTCGACCACCACCAGCATCGCATCCGGGGTGCGCTCGAAGCTGCTGCGGCCCGTGACGACGTCGCGGGTAACGCGCTCGTCGGGGCTGGAGGGGTCGAGGCTGTAGGCGCCGGGCAGGTCGACGAGTTCGATCGGGCGGCCGTCGTCGAGCACCATGCGGCCCGACTTCCGCTCGACCGTCACGCCGGGATAATTGCCGACCTTCTGCCGCGCGCCGGTGAGGGCGTTGAACAGGGCGCTCTTGCCGGCATTGGGATTGCCGACCAGCGCCACCAGGGGCGCGGCATGCATGATCTTACGCGGCCGCCAGCGACACGTGGATGGCGCCAGCAACACGGCGGCGGAGCGCCACGGTCATGCGGCCGATGCGGCAGGCGATCGGGCCGCGCCCGAGCGTGGCGCGATGAAGCACCTCGACATCCACGCCTTCGTCGAAGCCGAGTTCGCGCAACCGGCGTGCCTCAGGATCGGCGAGCAGCGCCCAGTCGATCGCCGCGACGGTGGCATGCTGCCGCCGGGGCAGCGTTTCCAGGCTGATGGACTTCACCACAGGTCGCGACATATCCATGATGCGATTGATTATCAGTAACGAATGGCGAGCGCTAGTGGAATCTGCGTTTTCTCGTGTTGCGCCAATCTCTTCCGTTGGGTTGAGCTTGCCCGTGCCGTGCATTTCTCCTCTTGGAGGAAGAAGGGCAGCCCTTCGACAAGCTCAGGGCGAACAGGCGGGGACTGTGCGGGGACCGAGGTGGCTCACACCACCGGGTAGCGGAGGCGGCCGATGAAGCGGGAGAGGCTGGGGCGGTATTCGGCGCGCTTCACGAACTCGGCCTTGGTCTTTTCGAAGCGCATGATGCCCTCGATCCGGCGGGCGAGGAACGCGCGGGTGTCGGCCCAGCCTTCGCTGTCGTCGTCGAGGAAGACGGTGACCGTCGAGCCATAGACGCCGAGCAGGATCGCGCGCTTGGTGTAGTGGTTGTAGTCGGTCGCGGTGTCGCCGGCCTGTCGCCAGATAAGGTCGACGGTGCGCCAGCCGAGCCTGGCGGCGCGGGCAAGGTTCTGCGGCATGGCGAGCACCGCCAGCGCCCGGCGCAGCGACTCGCGGTCCGGAAAGGCGGCGGCAAGGCGGGCCTCCACCAGTTCGGTGATGCGCTCACGGACCTTCATCCGCGCCAGCGTCTCGATCGGCAGCGCCTCGGCCATGCGGGCGTCGATGCTCGCGAACCAAGCGTCGATCATGTCGATGGTGCCGCCGGGAAAGGCGAGGGCGGCGACGTCGCGGTCGATCGCTGCGGCATCGGCGGCCATGTCGCGCGCCGCGTCGCTCCAGCCGTCGAAGGCGGCGTTGGCGGCGATGCCGGGCGCGAGGGCCAGGCGGATCTCGTCAAGCGTGAGGTCGGTCATGCAGCCTCCAGATGAGGGGTCGGGGCGCTCGGCGCAACCACGGGTCCGCGGCGGACCAGCACCAGCGCGGCGGCAACCAGCACCACGCCCGCCAGATCGGGCGCGGTGAGCCGCTCGTCATACACCAGCCAGCCGACGGCGCCCGCCACCACCGGCTGGATCAGCAGCGCGATGCCGATCACCAGCGGCGTGAGGCGGCCGAGCGCATAGATCATGCAGCCCTGGCCGATCACCTGACTGACCAGGGCCAGGCCGATCAGCGGCCACCAGTCCGCGGGGACGATGCGCTCGCCCATGGCGCTGGCGAAGGCGAGGAGCGGCAGGCTGCTCGCCAGCGTCGATACCGCCAGCGCCGGGAGCGGCGCCATGACGTTGCGCGCACGGGCCATCATGATGAAGTAAAACGTATATAGGATGCCGGCGAGGATGCAGAGCAGGTCGCCGGCGAGGTGGCGGGGATCGAGTTGATAGGAGCGGCCGATCAGCAGGCCGGCGCCGGCGGCGGCGAGCAGCAGCGCCACCGCTTGCGTGCGCGTCGGCCACGCCCGAGCGGCGAGAAAGCCGTAGATCGGGAAGATCAGCGTCGCAGAGTTGCCGAACAGCGTCGCATTGGCGAGCGTGGTGCGCAGGATGCCGAGATGCCAGCTGCCGAGATCGGCGGCGAAGGCGACGCCGCCGACGAGCAGCGCCAGCCACAGGCCGGCGCCGAGCCGCACCGGCCGCGCACCACTCGCCAGCGCCAGCACCACCAGCAGCGGCGCGGCGAGAGTGATGCGCCAGAAGCCGGAGGCGACCGGGCCGGTGTCGGCAAGCCGCACGAACCACGGGCCGAAGGCGAGCGCCACGTTGGCCACCACCAGTGCCGCAAACGGGAGCGCGGTGCTGCCTGCTGCCGGCACATTTGGGGCAGGGACAGTTTTTATTTGCTCGGGCGCGGCGTGCATGCCGCCCTGTAGCTCCCTATCTGCCGCGCGTCAGGCCACAATGGAGTGCCGCATGCCCAGTCTTTTCGATCCCGTCACCCTTGGCGATATCCATGCCGCAAATCGCGTGTTCATGGCGCCGCTGACGCGCGGCCGCTCCACCGACGCGCACGTGCCGACGCCGATCATGATCGATTATTACCGGCAGCGCGCCACCGCCGGCCTGCTGATCACCGAAGGTACGGGCGTGAGCCGGCTCGGCATGGGCTGGCCCAAGGCGCCAGGGCTGTGGACGCCCGAGCAGGTGGAGGCGTGGAAGCCCGTAACGGATGCGGTGCACCAGGCGGGCGGCAAGATCGTCACCCAGATCTGGCACATGGGCCGCCTTGCGCGCCCGGACGTGACGGGGCTGCAACCGCTGTCCGCCTCGGCGACACGGGCACCGTATCATAAGCCCGAGAACCCCTATGCGGAGGCGAAGGCGGCGACCCTGGACGATATCCGGCAGGCGATCGACGAGTACGGCCAGGCGGCGCGGGCTGCGATCAGCGCGGGCTTCGATGGGGTTCAGCTGCACGGCGCCAATGGCTATCTGATCGACCAGTTCCTGCGCGACGGCACCAACCACCGCGACGACGACTACGGCGGCAGCCCGGAGAACCGCATCCGCTTCATGCGCGAGGCGGTGACGCGCGTAGTCGAGGAGATCGGCGCCGGGCGCACCGGCATCCGCCTGTCGCCCAACGGCGAGACGCAAGGCGCGGACGACAGCGATCCCGCTTCGGTGTTCGTGCCTGCCGCGAAGGCGCTGGCCGACCTCGACATCGCCTTTCTGGAGCTGCGCGAGCAGGGGCCGGAGGGGACTTTCGGATCGACGCAAGTGCCCAAGCTCAGCCCGGAGATCCGCAAGGTGTTCCCGGGTGTGCTGGTGCTCAACCAGGACTACAGCCTGGAAGCGGCACAGGCGGATCTCGACTCCGGGGTGGCGGATGCGATCGCGTTCGGGCGCAAGTTCATCGCCAACCCGGACCTGGTGGAACGCTTGCGCACCGGGGCGCCGCTCAACGCAGACGACCAGCGGACTTGGTATAGCGACGGACCGGAGGGGTATATCGACTATCCGGCGCTCGAGGACGCGTGAGGCCGTAGACGGGGGGGCGGGTGCTAGCTCGCCTCCCGCTCGACGCGGTCGAGCCACGCGGTGATACGGCGGCGGATCGGTTGGCGCACCTCGCGGCGCAGCGGCAGGACAAGCAACCCGAGCAGCCAGGGCAACGCTACCACAGCCACCAAGAACAGCATGGCCGCGCCGGCGAGGCCGAGCTGGACGCGGCTCACCGCAGCCGCGCTGCCGGCGTCGAGCTGTATCGTGCGCGGCGCCTTGCCGTCGTAGAGGCGATGAGTGGTGAGTTCGCCGCCGCCGTCGAAGCGGGTCTGGCGGAGCAGCGGGATGGGAGACCGGTTTGCCGCCGGCCGCGATGCCGGCTCAGCGGCGCGCGTCTTGGTGAGGCGCTCGCCGGTGCGCGTATCGATCACCTCCAGCCGGCGGTCGCGTTCGATGACGCGCCAGCGGCTCGGCGGGGGGCCGTTCAGCTCGCGGCGGGGCATTGTTTCACGTGAAACGCTGCTGCAGCGCCAGCATCGCCAGCGCAGCGTTCGCGGCGCCGCCGCCTTTGTCCAACTGCGACGGGTCGGCGCGGACGATCGCCTGCGCCTCGTTCTCGGTGGTAAGGATGCCATTGCCGATCGCAATACCGTCCATGGTCAGCGCCATGATGCCGCGGGCGCTTTCGTTCGACACGATCTCGAAATGGTAGGTCTCGCCGCGGATGACGACGCCGAGCGCGACATAGGCATCGTAGCGGCCACTTTCGACCGCCAGCGCGATCGCGCCAGGGACCTCGAGGGCGCCCGGGACGGTGAGCGTCTCGTGGGTATGGCCTGCCGCCTCGACTGCGGCTCGGGCACCGGCGAGGAGCATCTCGTTGAGATGATCGTAGAAGCGCGCTTCGATGAGGAGAACTCGGGCCACGTCTTTACCTTTCGTCGTTCACCGGCTCAGGGCCGGGTGACGTTTATTCAGTCCACCCGCCGCTCGCCGACGATCGACAGACCGTAGCCGTCCAAGCCAACCAGCGTGTGGTGGGTGTTGGTGAGCAGCACCATCTCCTCGACGCCAAGCTCGGTCAGGATCATCGCGCCGACGCCATAGTCGCGCAGCTCGTCCATGTCGGCCGGGGCGAGGGTGCCGGCCTTCGCCTGGAGCGCGACGGTGAACTGGTCGGGCCGGGGCCGGTTGATCACCACCACGACGCCGGCGCCTTCGTCCCCGATGATCTCCATGGAGCGGCGCAGCATGTCGGCGCGATCGCCCTCTTCGCCGAAGATGTCGGCGAAGGTGGAGAGGGCGTGCATGCGCACCAGCGTCGGCTTGGTGGAATCGACCTTGCCCTTGACCAGCGCGATCTGCTCGGTGCCGGTGGCGCGGTTCCAGAAGGTGAGCGCCGTCCACTCGCCGCCCCAGCGGCTGGTGAACTTCGCCTCCGCGCGCTTTTCGACGAGGTGGTCGTAGCGTCGGCGGTAGGCGATGAGGTCGCGGATCGTGCCGATCTTGAGGGCGTGGTGCTGGGCGAAGGCGACCAGATCGTCCATCCGCGCCATGCTGCCGTCCTCGTTCATGATCTCGCAGATCACGCCTGAGGGGTTGAGCCCGGCAAGGCGCGATACGTCCACCGCCGCCTCCGTGTGGCCGGTGCGGACGAGCACGCCTCCGTCGCGCGCGACAAGCGGGAAGACGTGGCCGGGGGTGACGATCTCATCCTTGCCCTTGGACGAGTCGATCGCGACCGCGACGGTGCGGGCGCGGTCGGCGGCGGAGATGCCGGTGGTGACGCCGTCGCGTGCCTCGATCGAGGTGGTGAAGGCGGTTTCGTAGCGGGTGCCGTTGTTGCGGCTCATCAGCGGGAGGCCGAGCTCGTCGACGCGGCGCTTGGTGAGGGCGAGGCAGATCAGGCCGCGGCCGTGCCGGGCCATGAAGTTGATCTTCTCGGGCGTGGCCATCTGGGCGGGGATCACCAGATCGCCCTCGTTCTCGCGATCCTCGTCGTCGACCAGGATGAACATGCGGCCGTTGCGCGCCTCGTCGATGATCTCTTCCGGGCTGGAGAGAAAGGCGTGGCGGAGCCGGGCGACTTCAGCGGGCTTGGGCATAATGCTGCATCCGTTGCAGGTAGCGGGCGAGGACGTCGATCTCGATGTTGACCGCCTGCCCTCGGGCAAGGTCGCCGAGCGTGGTCATCGCCTGGGTGTGGGGGATGATGTTGACGGAGAAGTGCGTCCCGTCTTCGCCATCCCGTACCTCATTGACGGTCAGCGACACGCCGTCGACCGTGATAGAGCCCTTGGGGGCGAGGAAGGCTGCCAGCTCCTGCGGCACGCGAAAGCCGATGCGCCTGGAATCGCCTTCGGCGCGAACCTCCATGACCTCGGCGACTCCGTCGACATGGCCGGTGACGATATGGCCGCCGAGTTCGTCGCCGAGCTTCATCGCGCGTTCGAGGTTGAGGCGCTTGCCTTCGTGCCACTGATCGCGCGCGGTGCGGCTGATCGTCTCGCCGGAGACGTCGACCGCGAACCAGTTCGGCCCCTTGTCGACCACGGTCAGGCAGACGCCCGAGCAGGCGATGGAAGCGCCGAGATCGACGGTGGCGGTGTCGTAGGCGGTGCCGATCACCACACGCGTGTCGCCGCGCGTCTCCACGCGCTCGATCGCGCCGATGTCAGTTATGATGCCGGTGAACATGAGGCGCGCTCGTATACCTCTAGCCGGTCCGCGCCAAGCTGACGTGCATCGGTGAGTGTCCAGCGACGGTGCGCGTCGGACAGGGCGGTGAGGCCGATGTCGCCAAGCGCGGGTTTGCCGCCGCCGATCAGGATCGGCGCGCGGTAAAGGATGAGGCGGTCGACGAGATCGGCGGCGAGGAAGGCCGCAGCGGTCTGCGCGCCGCCTTCGACGAGGAGGTGGTCAGCCGGTAGGTGGGTGATGGCGGCGGGGGAGGGGATGTGTTCCCATTGCCCGTCATGCCAGCGCAGGCTGGCATCTCGCCCGGCGGGCGGCTTCGCCTGTGGAGAGAGACCCCAGCCTTCGCTGGGGTGACGGGAGGAGAGGACGATCCGGCGGGGCGACCTGGCTTCCAGACCCGGCAACCTCACGTCGAGCTGCGGTTGATCCGCGTCCCACGTGCCTCGCCCGACGAGGATGGCCTCATGGCGGCTGCGTTCGAGGTGGGCGTGCGCGCGCGCCTCGGGGCCGGTGATCCAGCGGCTCTCGCCGGAGGCCATTGCAATGCAGCCGTCGAGCGAGGTGGCGAGCTTGAGCGTCACGTGCGGGCGGCCGAGCGCGCGGCGGGTGAGGAACCCGGCCATGGAGCGGCGCGCTTCGGCGGCGCGCGTGCCGCTTTCCACCGCGATGCCGGCGGCACGCAGCCGGGCGAAGCCGCTGCCGTCGGTGCGCGGGTCAGGGTCGCCGATCGCCGCCACCACGCGCTCCACGCCCGCTTCGGCCAGGAGGTCGGCGCACGCGGGGCCACGTGGGGATTCGTGCGCGCAGGGTTCCAGAGTCACGTAGCAAGTCGCGCCGCGCGACTTTGGGCCGGCCTCCGCCAGGGCCATGGCTTCGGCATGGGGACGACCGCCAGCTTGGGTCCAGCCGCGGCCGACCACGCGGCCCTCAGCCACGATGACGCAGCCGACGGTGGGATTGGGCGCAGTACGGCCCCGGCCGCGTTCGGCGAGCGCCAGCGCGGCGCCCATCCAGGCGGCGTCTAGATGCCCCACTTGTCGAGCTGCTTGTCGAGCTTGCGGAACTGCGCGCGGGTTTTTTCCTGCTCTGCCTTCTCGGCGGCGAGGCGCTTCTGCTTGGCGGCCTCGTCCACCACCTGCTGCGCGCGGATCTGGGCATCGGTGCGGTCGAGCCGCCATTGCTGCACGTAGATGATGTTGGGCTTGTAGACCGGCTCCACACGGCTGTCGCGAGCGAACATCCAGATGAACACGCCGGTGATCACCATCGCCAGGACCAGGAAGCCAAGTTCGTACGGCTGTCGCTGCGCGAGAAAGAACCGCAGGTCCTGGATGGCGCGAACCGGCGAGAAGCGGCGGAGGAACGGCATAGACGGGATGTAGGGGCGCGGGAGCCCCGAGGCCAGACCCGCGCCCGTTGTCAGGTATCGGAGGTCATTCGTCCTCAAGCACGAAGCGCAGCGCCATGGTGCGCCATGCCTCGATCGGGATGCCGTCGCGAGTCGCCCGCTTGAACCGCCAGCGGGCGAGCGCGCGCTCCAACGTGGCGCGGTAGAAGGCGTCGGAGGTGGCACTGACGCGCTCCACCTGCTTCACCCGCCCATCGACGCCGACCAGCACGCGGACCACCACGCGCCCGTCGCGGCCGGCGCGGCGTTCCTCGGCCGGGTAGGTGGGCTGAAGGTCTCCGGCGTAGCGGGAATCGACGCTGGGGGTGGTGATCACCGGCGGCGGGATCGGCGTTTCGGTGAGGGTGGTGCCGGTGACAGGCCCGGCGTCGCTACCCGTCCCCTCCGACTGCGTCGGCGGCGCGGGGGGAAGCGGGGGCTGATCGGGTACGGTGAAGTCGCTCGAAGGGCTGGCGATCGGCGGCGTGGTGGTGTCGATCGGCTGGCGCGGCAGCGGCTTTGCGCGGGGCTGGGGCGGCGGCGGCACCGGATCGGGAATATGCTCCGGCCGGGGCGTGAACATCTTGAGGTCGGGGTGCGTGACGAAGTGGGTGATCTCCGGCGGCGCGAGCAGCACCGCCGCGAGCGCGGCGGCATTGATCAGCACGGCTATGCTCAGGCTGGCGGGATTCACCCGCCGGGCATGACGATCGGCGTACATGGCTGGTTCTCCTTGGCATCACTCCTGTTGGCGGGTCTTTGCCTGCCGAGTCACGTTACATCATAACATTCCCGAGGTGACAAGCGGCACGATGGTGCGCGGCTATGGCTTTTCAGGAAATTGCGGCGGCGGTCAGGCGTTCGATCGCGCGATCGCGGCCGATCAGCGGTAACAGCGCCGCCATGTCCGGCCCGTGGTCGCGGCCGGTGAGCGCCTGACGGAGCGGCAGGAACAGCGGCTTGCCCTTGCGCCCGGTAGCGTCCTTGAGCTGGCTGGTCAGCGCGTGCCATGGGTCCGCGGCCCAATCGAGCGTCGCGGCGACCCGAGCGGCTTGCGCGAGATAGTCGCGCTCATCGGGCGCGGCGGTGGGAGCCACCGGACCCTCGACGACGTGCCACCAGTCCGCAGCGTCGGCGATGCTCGACAGGTTGGGGCGGATGGCCTGCCACCCGGCCTCGTCCATGCCGGCGGGCAGACGGTGCGCGACTGCGGCGAAAGGCAGCGCGTGGAGGATGCGCGCGTTGAGCTGCGCCAGTTCGGCCTCATCGAACCGCGCGGGCGCACGGCCGAATCGGGCGAAATCGAAGCCGGCGATCAGCGGCTCGGCGTCGGCGATCGGCTCGACCGGGTCGCTGGTGCCGATGCGGGCGAGCAGCGCGCGCACCGCCTGCGGCTCGATGCCGACCTCGCGGAAATGATCCGCGCCGAGGCTGCCGAGCCGCTTGGAGAGCTTGCCCTCGGCGCCCGTGAGCAGCGCTTCGTGCGCGAAGGCAGGCGGGGTCGCGTCCATCGCGGCGAACATCTGCAGCTGCAGCGCGGTGTTGGCGACGTGGTCCTCGCCGCGCACCACATGAGTGATGCCCATCTCGATGTCGTCGATCGCGCTCGGCAGCATGTACAGCCACGAGCCGTCGGCGCGGCGGATCACCGGGTCGCTCATGGTGCGCGGGTCGAAGGACTGGGGCCCCCGGATCAGGTCGTCCCAGCCGATGGCGGCGCCCTCGTCGAGGCGAAAGCGCCAGTGCGGCTTGACGCCGTCAGCCTCGAATGCGGCGAGCTCCGCCGCGGAGAGCCGCAAGGCGGCGCGGTCGTACACCGGCGGCAAGCCGCGGCCGAGCAGCACCTTGCGGCGGAGCTCCAACTCCTGCTGCGTTTCGTATGCCGGGTAGATGCGGCCGCCGTCGACCAGCGCCTGGAACCGCGCTTCGTAGCGGTCGAAGCGCTGCGACTGGCGCACCTCCTCGTCGGGCTGGAGCCCGAGCCAGCCGAGGTCGGCGCGGATCGCGTCGACGTAGCGCTCCTCGCTGCGCTCTGCGTCCGTGTCGTCGATGCGCAGCACGAAGCGGCCGCCCTGCTGGCGCGCCCACAGCCAGTTGTGCAGCGCGGCGCGGATGTTGCCGACATGGAGCCGGCCCGTCGGCGAGGGCGCGAAACGGGTGACGATCGAGGGGGCAGGAGTCATCGGGCGTGCTTAGGCAGCACGGGCGAGAGGGGCAAACCTCTTCCGCCGCCGCCATCCCCCCACTACAGCGGCCGCAACTACGAGGGCCACCCATGAAACTGATGACCGGCAATTCCAACCTGCCGCTCGCGCGCGCCGTCGCCGCGCACATGGGCGTGGCGCTCACCGACGTGTCGGTGCGCCGCTTCGCCGACGAGGAGGTGTTCGTCGAGATCAACGAGAACGTCCGCGGCGAGGACGTGTTCGTGCTCCAGTCGACCGGCTATCCGGCCAATGACAATCTGATGGAACTGCTGATCATGATCGACGCGCTGCGGCGCGCGTCGGCGCGGCGGATCACGGCGGTGGTGCCGTATCTCGGCTATGCCCGGCAGGATCGGAAACCCGGGCCGCGCACGCCGATCTCGGCCAAGCTCGTCGCCAACCTCATCACCGTCGCGGGCGCCAACCGGGTGCTGTCGGTGGATCTGCATGCGGGGCAGATCCAGGGGTTTTTCGATATCCCCACCGACAACCTCTATGCGGCACCGGTGATGTCGGCGGACATCCTGGAGCGCTATGCCGAAGGCAATCTGATGGTCGTCTCGCCCGACGTCGGCGGCGTGGTGCGCGCGCGGGTGCTGGCCAAGCGCCTCCACAACGCGCCGCTCGCCATCGTCGACAAGCGCCGCGAGCGCGCCGGCGAATCGGAGGTGATGAACATCATCGGCCATGTCGAGGGGCGCTGCTGCGTGCTGATCGACGACATCGTCGATTCGGCCGGCACCCTGTGCAACGCCGCGGCGGCGCTGCGCCAGGCGGGCGCGGCGGAGGTGGTCGCCTATGTCACCCACGGCGTGCTGTCGGGCGGGGCGGTGGCGCGGGTGGACCGGTCGGCGCTGCGCGAGCTGGTGATCACCGACTCGATCGGCAACCACCTGGCGATCGGCGACTCGGCCAAGATTCGCCACTTGCCGATTGCGCCGCTGCTCGGCGAGGCGATCCGGCGGATCGCGGACGAATCGAGCGTTTCGAGTCTGTTCGACTGAGGCGGGAGGCACGCCCGCCTTTCACACCCCTGTCATGAACGTCCGTTAACCCTGCGGTAAGAAACAGGGGAAACACCATGTTGAAGCGGTTGCTGTCTGCAGCAGGTCTGGCACTCGCCGTGTGCGCGCCGCAAAGCGCGAACGCCACGATCGTGTATCTCGCCAATGGCTCGCTGACCGGCAGCGCGGCGGGTGCCGGTGTCGACCTTTCAGGGCTCACGGGAGCGCTGGAGAATGGCCAGCCGGGCAACATCCTCGGCGGCATCGGCTCCGGCCTAGCCTATGCGGGCGGCAACACGTTCATCGCCACGCCTGACCGCGGGCCCAATGCCGTAGCATACAACTCGGCAATCGACGACACCACGTCGTACGTGTCGCGCTTCCAGACGCTGACGCTCGACCTGACCGCGAGCACGAGCGGCGGTCTGCCGTTCACGCTGTCGCCGACGCTGACCGCGACGACGCTGCTCTACAGCCCGACGCCGCTGATCTATGGCACCGGTGCCGGGCTCGGCAACCAGATCGACGGCTCGCCGCTCGGCTCCGGCGCGCCGACGATCAACACCGCCACAGCGAGCTACTTCACCGGCCGCTCGGACAATTTCGCGGCGGGCTCGTCGGGCAACCCGCTCAACGGCCGGTTCGATCCTGAATCGGTGCGCGTGTCCGGCGACGGCAAGAGCGTCTTCATCTCGGACGAATACGGCCCCTATATCCGCCAGTTCGACCGGGCGACGGGCGAGTTGCTGAACACGGTGGCGCTGCCTGCCAATCTCGACGTGACCAACCAATCGTCCAAGGGCGATACGGAGATCGCCGGCAACACCGTCGGCCGGGTCGCCAACAAGGGGATGGAAGGGCTGGCGATCACCCCCGACGGCAAGACGCTGGTCGGCGCCATGCAGGCCAATCTCGAGCAGGACCCAAGCGGCCTCGTCCGCATCGTCACCGTCGACGTCGCGACCGGCGTGACGCATGAATATGGCTACAAGCTCACCACCGGCTCGGGCGTGAGCGACATCGTCGCGATCAACGACCACCAGTTCCTGGTCGACGAGCGCGACGGCAAGGGGCTGGGGGACGGCTCCACCGCAAAGGTGAAGCAGTTCTTCGTGATCGACACGGCCGGCGCGACCGATATCACCGCGCTCTCGGGCGCAGCGGCGCAGAGTGCGACAGGGGTCACCAAGTCGTCCAAGCCGTTCATCGACCTTGTCAGCGCGCTGACCGCCGCCGGCATCCCCGCCAACCAGATCCCGGCCAAGATCGAGGGCCTCGCCTTCGGCCAGGACGTCACATACGAGGGCGCGACCTATCACACGCTGGTCGTCGCGAACGACAACGACTTCGTGTCGGCGACGGCAGGTGCCAACCAGTTCTTCGTGTTCGGCTTCCAGGACTCCGACCTGCCCGGTTACGTGGCGCAGCAGTTCGCGGGCGCGGTGCCGGAGCCCGCAAGCTGGGCGATGATGATGGCGGGGATCGGCGGCATCGGCGGGCTGCTGCGGCGCCGCCGGTCTAAGGGTGTCCGCGATTCGGCGCTGAGCCTCGGCTGAACGCGGCCGGGCGGCGGGGGCTATCCCTCGCCGCAAGGTTGCGGCGCGCCGAGCGTTTCGACTCAGCGGTCGCCGAGCTTGACGATGTGGTCGAACACCGCGGGGTGGAGCGGCTTGGCGAAGGCGCAGCCGTATTTGAAGCGGTCGCGCCAGGCGACCACCGCCTCCACCGGCGCGAGGCCGGGGAGCGTCAGCCAGACGATGGTGCCCGGCCACAGAGTGAAACTGGTCTCGGCGCGAAAGCCCGATGCGGACAGGTCGACCACGTCGATCTCGAAGCGGGTCTGGCCGCGGTCACGCAGGTGGGCGCGCATCTTGACCGACTTGCGCAACGCGCGGCGATGTTCGTCGCCATCGACCGGGATGAAAGGCGGGCTGAAGGTCGGCTGCTCCATGCCGCCTTCCTTGCCAGCCGGTGGTTACTTTTTCGCTAAGGCCGGCGCACGCACGCCTTCCCGGCGGCGGCGCTTGAGTTCGGCCTTGAGCGCCTCCGGGCGGGGAGCGATCAGAAAGCCGAACGAGACGGTGCCGGCCTTGCTCTCGACGACATGGTGGAGCCGGTGCGCCTGGACGATGCGCTTCATGTACGATGAGCGCGGCAGGTACCGAGTCGGCACCCGCTGGTGGACGATGATATCGTGGAAGCCGAAGTAGATCGCGCCATAGGCGGCGATGCCGGCGCCGATCCATGCCCAGCCGGGCCACCAGCCGAGCTGCACGCCGCCGAGCAGCATCACGAACGAAGGCACCGCGAAGATCGCGGCGTACAGGTCGTTGAGCTCCCAATGGCCGCTGCGCGGGCGATGGTGGCTCTTGTGGAGGAACCAGCCCGGCCCGTGCATGATCCAGCGGTGCGCTCCATAGGCGAACGCCTCCATGCCGATCACGGTGAGGAGGAAGAGGAGGGTGCCGATGGGCCAGCTCATGCGTGCCTTATAGGGACTGGAGGCGCGGAGGGCGAGCGGGGGTGGATTCGGGCAGGGTGATATGCTTTAGGCGCTCGCATCCCCTTCTGTCGAAAAGGCGCGGGCTCCCCATGAACATTCACGAATATCAGGCCAAGGAATTGCTGGCCAAGTACGGCGTTCCCGTTCCGGCGGGCTACGCCGCGATGAGCGTCGACGAAGCCGTTGCCATGTCCGAGAAGCTGCCCGGACCGCTCTACGTGGTCAAGGCACAGATTCACGCCGGCGGCCGCGGCAAGGGCAAGTTCAAGGAACTCGGCCCCGACGCCAAGGGCGGTGTCCGCCTCGCCAAGACCGCTGACGAGGTGCGCGCAGCGGCGCAGGATATGCTCGGCAACACGCTGGTGACGGTGCAGACCGGCGAGCATGGCAAGCAGGTCAACCGCCTGTACATCACCGACGGCGTCGACATCGCCAAGGAGTTCTACCTGGCGCTGCTCGTCAACCGCGCGACGGGCCGCGTGTCGATGGTCGCGTCCACCGAAGGCGGCATGGACATCGAGACGGTGGCGCATGACACGCCGGAGAAGATCCACGCGATCGACATCGACACGGCGACGGGCTTCATGCCCCACCACGGCCGCGCCGTCGCGGCGGCGCTGGAGCTGAGCGGCGACCTCGCCAAGCAGGCGGCGAACACCGCGTCCAAGCTGTACGATGCCTTCCTCGGCACCGATGCCGAGCAGATCGAAATCAACCCGCTCGCCGTCACCGAGGACGGCAAGCTGATGGTGCTCGACGCCAAGGTCGGCTTCGACGGCAACGCGATGTTCCGGCACAAGGACCTGATGGAGCTGCGCGACGAGACGGAGGAGGATCCGGCCGAGCTCGAAGCCTCCAAGTACGACCTCGCCTACATCAAGCTCGACGGCGACATCGGCTGCATGGTCAACGGCGCCGGCCTCGCCATGGCGACGATGGACATCATCAAGCTCAACGGCATGTTCCCGGCCAACTTCCTCGACGTCGGCGGCGGCGCCAACAAGGAGAAGGTCACCAACGCGTTCAAGATCATCCTCAAGGATCCGAACGTGAAGGGTATCCTGGTCAACATCTTCGGCGGCATCATGCGCTGCGACATCATCGCCGACGGCATCGTCGCGGCGGCCAAGGAAGTGAACCTGTCGGTGCCGCTGGTGGTCCGCCTGGAGGGTACCAACGTCCAGCAGGGCAAGGACATCCTCGCCAATTCCGGCCTGCCGATCGTCGCCGCCAACGACCTGGGCGACGCCGCGCAGAAGATCGTCGCGGAGGTGAAGAAGGTCGCCTGATCTCCCCTTGAGACGTGAAAAGGGACTCGGGCGGCAACGTCCGGGTCCCTTTTTCGTTGTGAGTTGGAGAGTCGGTCCGGCGTGACGCTACGGCAGTCGCCCATTCCGTACCGGACTTGCGAAAACGGCGTAGAACCGCCAGATGCGACGCCGATGCGACCGCGTAACTGCGTGTTTGGGAAGGAGCTCCGATGAAGGTGCTGGTGCCGGTCAAGCGCGTGCTTGACTACAACGTGAAGCCCCGCGTGAAGGCAGACGGGTCGGGGGTCGACCTCGCCAACGTCAAGATGAGCATGAACCCGTTCGACGAGATCGCCGTCGAAGAGGCGATTCGCCTCAAGGATAAGGGCGTCACCGAGATCGTGGTGGTTTCCATCGGCGAGGCCAAGGCGCAGGAGACGCTGCGCACGGCGCTCGCGATGGGTGCCGATCGCGCGATCCTGGTTACCTCCGAAGAGAAGGTCGAGCCGCTGGGCGTCGCCAAGATCCTCGCGAAGATCGTTGAGGAGGAGCAGCCCCAACTCGTGATCCTCGGCAAGCAGGCGATCGACGACGACAACAACCAGACCGGCCAGATGCTGGCGGGGCTGCTCGGCTGGGGCCAGGGTACATTCGCGTCCAAGGTCGAGCTGGCGGCCGACAGCGTCACCGTGACGCGCGAGGTTGATGGCGGGCTGGAGACGGACAAGTTCACGCTGCCGGCGATCGTCACCACCGACCTTCGCCTCAACGAGCCGCGCTATGCGTCGCTGCCCAACATCATGAAGGCGAAGTCAAAGCCGCTCGCGCAGAAGACACCGGCCGATTACGGTGTCGATGTCACGCCGCGTATCCGCACGCTGAAGGTGGTGGAGCCGGGCAAGCGCTCCGCCGGCGTCAAGGTCGCGAATGTCGACGAGCTGGTGATGAAGCTCTCGGCGATGGGCATCAAGAAGTAGGCGGCTGACACACATTCCCGTTCGGTCTGAGCCTGTCGAAGCCCTGTTCTTCCTTCTCAAGAAGTGCAGCCCTTCGACAAGCTCAGGGCGAACGGAGCAAGGGATCGAGGTGAGAATATGAAGACGCTGGTCTGGGTCGAGCATGACGGCAAGGCCGTTCGGGATGCCACGCTGTCGGCGGTCACCGCCGCGTCCAAGCTGGGTGAGGTCCACCTCCTCGTCGCCGGCGAGAGCGTGGGCGAGGTTGCCCAGGCCGCCGCGCAGATCGCGGGGGTCGGCAAGGTGCACGTCGCCGACGATGCCGCCTATGCGCATGCGCTCGCCGAGAACGTCGCACCCCTGGTGGTCGAGCTGATGGGCCACCACGACGCCTTCGTCGCGCCATCGACCACCACCGGCAAGAACATCGCGCCACGCGTTGCCGCTTTGCTCGACGTGATGCAGATCTCCGACATCCTGTCGGTCGAGGGCGAGGACACGTTCACCCGCCCGATCTATGCGGGCAACGCCATCGCGACGGTGCAGTCGTCGGACGCGAAGAAGGTGATCACGGTGCGCGGCACCGCTTTCGACAAGGCCGAGGCGACCGGCGGCAGCGGCACGATCGAGGCGGTCGGCTCAACCGGAGACAAGGGTGTGTCCACCTATGTCGGCTCCGAGATCGCCGCCAATGCGCGCCCGGAACTGACCAGCGCCAAGATCATCGTCTCGGGCGGGCGAGCGCTCGGCTCGGGCGAGCAGTTCCATGCGCTGATCGATCCGCTCGCCGACAAGCTCGGCGCCGGCGTGGGCGCTTCCCGCGCGGCGGTGGACGCGGGCTATGCGCCCAATGATTATCAGGTCGGCCAGACCGGCAAGATCGTCGCGCCTGAGGTCTATGTCGCGGTCGGCATTTCCGGCGCGATCCAGCATCTCGCCGGCATGAAGGATTCCAAGGTCATTATCGCCATCAACAAGGACGAGGACGCGCCGATCTTCCAGGTGGCGGACATCGGCCTGGTCGGCGACCTGTTCAAGCTCGTGCCGGAGCTGACCGAGAAGCTCTGATCCCACGGCCCGGCCGCTCGCGTGAGTGACGCCCTCCACGTCATCACCGGGCCGCCCGGATCGGGCAAGTCTACGCTGGTGGCGGCGCTTGCCGCCGAGGGGATTGCGACGAGCGCGGAGGTCGGCCGGCAGATCATCCGCGAGCAGGTAGCCGCCGGTGGCGATGCGCTACCCTGGGCAGACGAGGTCGCGTTCGCCGAGCTGATGCTGCCCCGCGAAATCGCCGCCCGTCGCGCGGCACTGGCGACCGGCGCTACCGTAGTGCTCGACCGGGGCGTCCCGGATGTTGCCGCCTTTCTGCGCGCATCGGCGCTGTCGGTGCCGAAAGTGATCGACGCGGCGGCACGCACCTGTCGCTACAATCCACGCGTGTTTTTTGCGCCCTTCTGGCCGGCAATCTTCGTCCGCGATGCAGAGCGGCCGCGGCCTGCCGGCTATGCACGGGCGACTCACGACATCATGATCGCCACCTACCATGGCTATGGCTACACGCTCGTCGAACTGCCGCGGGCGAGCGTCGCCGAGCGGGTGCGGTTCATACTGGAGCGGCTGTGATCGGATTTCGCTAGAGGACGGGGGCTGATGCTGCTCTGATCAATGTTCCACGTGAAAGGATGATCGGGTGATCCTTGCCGCCTTGCTCCTCCAGGCCGCCGCCGCGGACCCGGCAATCGCCGCGCGCGTCGAGCGGGTACTCGCGCGCACGCCCGTGATCGATGGGCACAACGACCTGCCGTGGGAAATCCGCGAGCATCAGGGCAACGCCGTCGAGGCGGTGCCGCTCGCCACCGGCACGGCGACGCTGCCGTATCCGCTGCAAACCGACATTCCCCGGTTGAAGCGCGGCCATGTCGGCGCGCAGTTCTGGTCTGTGTGGATTCCCGCCGACACGATCGGCCCGCGCGCGGTCGAGATGACGCTGGAGGAGATCGACGTCGTCCGCCGCATGGTCGCGGCCAATCCCGCGACGCTGGAGCTCGCGACCACCGCTGCCGACGTGCGCCGGACCGAGAAGGCCGGACGGATCGCCTCGCTGATCGGCGTGGAAGGCGGGCACCAGATCGACGGAAACCTCGCGGTGCTGCGCCAGTACAAGGCGCTTGGCGTCGCGTACATGACGCTGACCCACGGCAAGAGCCTGGAATGGGCGGACAGCTCTACCGACGCGCCGCGTGCCGGCGGGCTTTCCGCGTTCGGCAGGCAGGTTGTCGCCGAGATGAACCGCGCCGGCATGATCGTCGACGTCGCCCATGTCGCCGACACGACGATGCGTGACGTGCTGGCGGCTTCGAAGGCGCCGGTGATCGCGTCGCACTCGAGTGCGCGGGCGCTCGCCGACGCGCCGCGCAACATCCCGGACGACCTGCTGCGCGCGATCGGCGCGAACGGCGGCGTCGTGATGGTCAATTTCTACCCCGCCTTCCTGTCGACGCAATGGCGGGCCTGGGATGCCGCGCGAACCGCCTTTGCGAAGGGGCGCGGCGTGCCGGCGGATGTGTACGGGGTCAGATCGCCGGCACCGCTGGTGGCGTGGGATGCTGCGCATCCCGAGCCGAGCGTCACCGCCGCCACCGTGGCCGACCATGTCGAGCACATCGCGCGCGTGGCAGGGCACGACCACGTCGGCATCGGCAGCGACTATGACGGCATCAACGGCACCGCGCCCGCCGGCATGAGCGGGGTGGACTCCTATCCGCAGGTGTTCGCCGAACTGGCGCGGCGCGGATGGAGCGATGCGGACCTCGCCAAGCTCGCCGGGGGCAACATCCTGAGGGTGATGGAGCGTGTCGAGGCGGTTGCCCGGAAGTCCAAAGGTGCGATCGCGTCAGGCGGAGATTGAAAGATACTCACTGAGTTTCATGAAACGAATCGCGGCTGAAACCTTCAGGTGGTTCGCTGAGGCGACAGCTTCAGAGCAACTATCGTGAACGTCCGAGCCGAGGAGCACCGTCGGCTTGCCCCCGGACTGGCGTTCGTGCCGGGTCGAGCCCACATGATGCGGATGCCTCCGCCCCGGCCCCAGATCATTCGCGTCGTCGACCTCGAAACCACCGGCAGCGCGCCGCCCGCGCACGGCGTGTGCGAGGTGGGTTGGCAGGACGTGGTGCTCCGCGCCGACGGACGCTGGGAGCTGGACGGGGAGGGCGGCCACATGCTCGTCAATCCCGGTCGGCCGATCCCGCCAATCACGCAGGCCGTGCACCACATTCTCGACGAGGAGGTGGCGGATCAGCCCTATTGGCCGGAGGTCGCGCGCCGCGTGCTCGATCCCTATCCGCGTCGCGTCGCGCTCGCCGCGCACCGGTCAGACTTCGAGGCGCAGTTCTGCACGGCCAATCTGACGGGCGGTGCGGAGTGGATCTGCACCTGGAAATGCGCGCTGCGCTTGTGGCCAGACAGCCCCGCCTTCTCCAACCAGGTGTTGCGCTATTGGCGCCGGCCGGAGGGGCTGGTGCACGAACGCGGACTGCCGGCGCACCGCGCCTTCCCCGACGCCTATGTCACCGCGCATCACCTGCGCGACCAGCTCAACGAAGCGGGCCTTGCGCAGCTGATCGAATGGTCACGGCAGCCGGGGCTGCTGCCGCGGGTGCGCAACACAGGGCCGGACCGGGGCAAAGACTGGCGCGAGATCAGCGACGACAGCTTGGCGGGGTTCCTCGGCGACCGCGATCCGGACGTGCGCTTCACCGCCCAGACCGAGCTTGCGCGCCGGCGCGGCGGCGGGGTTGTCGGCAGGCCCAGCGCACAGGCGTTGCTGCTCTAGCCGCGCCGCCCGCGTGCTCGGCTGGCGTTTGCGGCGCGAGCGGCTATAGCGTGCGGGAATGTTTGGCCTTTCCCACCGCATCGAATCCGGCAGGAGCACGTTGGGGCGCCTGCTGATCGCGTTCATGGCGATCGGCTTCCTGTGCCTGCTCGCGGCTGGCGCCACGGCTGCCTGGGTGATGCAGCGCAACGAGCAGCATACCGCCTGGGTCAACCACACCTACGAGGTGGAGCTCGGCATCTCCGAGGCCAGCGCGGCGCTGGAGCGGGTCGAGGCGGCGCGGCGCGGCTTCATCATCTCCGGCCAGCCGACATTCCTCGCCGCGTACCTTCGCTTCGAGGGCGATGTCACCCGCGCTCTCGGTCATGTCGCTGCTCTGACGGCGGACAATCCGCGCCAGCAGGCCAGCATCGCCGAAGCACGGCGCGCGCTGGCGGTGGTCGCGGCCGAGCGTGCGCAATCCGTCGCGCTGGTGCAGCGCGGCCGCACCGGCGAGGCGGTGGCCGCGTTCAGCGCCGAAGCAACCGCCCAGCCCATGCAGCACCTGCGCAGGATCGGCGCCGCGATGCTGGCCGAGGAGCGTGGCCTGCTCGCCCGCCGCGATGCCGATCAGCGTGCCAGCGTGACGACATTCTACACGGTGCTGGCCATGGCCGGCATCATCCTGCTGCTGGTCGCGATCATCGCGACCGCCACCGTGCTGCGCTACACGCGCGAGCTCGGCGCCTCGCGCGATCAGTTGCGCATCCTCAACGATACGCTCGAGGACCAGGTGGCGGAGCGCACCGCCGATCTCAGCCGCGCCAACGAAGAAATCCAGCGCTTCGCCTATATCGTCAGCCACGACCTGCGCTCGCCGCTTGTCAACGTCATGGGCTTTACCGCGGAGTTGTCGGCCGCGACAGGGCCGCTGGCGGAGCTGGTCGACCGCGCCGAGGCGGCCGCGCCCGACATCGTGACGCAAGAGGCCCGCCTCGCCGCGCGCGAGGACTTGCCCGAGGCGATCGGCTTCATCCGCACGTCGACGCAGAAGATGGACCGGCTGATCAACGCCATCCTCAAGCTGTCGCGCGAGGGGCGGCGCACCATCGCGCCCGAGCGCATCGACATCGCCGCGGTCGCGGACAACGCAGTCGCGGCGATCCAGCAGGTGGTCGATGCGCGCGGCGTCACCGTCACCGTTGAGCGGCCAATGCCGGCGCTGGTCAGCGACCGGCTGGCGATCGAGCAGATCCTGTCCAACCTGATCGAGAACGCCACCAAGTACCTCCAGCCCGGCCGCCCCGGCGAGGTTGCCGTCACCGCCAGTCAGGCGCGCGGCCGCGTGATCATCGCCGTCGCCGACAACGGCCGCGGCATCGACACGCGCGACCACCAGCGCATCTTCGACCTGTTCCGCCGTTCAGGCCAGCAGGATCAGCCCGGAGAGGGCATCGGCCTCGCGCACGTGCGTGCGCTGGCGTACCGGCTCGGCGGCACCATTGACGTCCAGTCGAGTCTCGGCGAGGGCGCGACGTTCCGCCTCAACTTGCCTGCCGTCTATCAGGCACCCCAGGAAGCGACCGCATGAACCAGCATCAACCCGTCGGCATCGTCATGATCGAGGACGACGAGGGCCACGCCCGGCTGATCGAGAAGAACATCCGCCGCGCCGGCATCCTCAATGACATCCGCCATTTCACCGACGGTGGCAGCGCGCTCGACTTCCTGTTCAACGCCGCCGACGGCCCGTCCAAGAACGGCCCGGCGATGATTCTGCTGGACCTTAACCTGCCCGACATGAGCGGCACGGACATTCTCGCCCGCATCAAGGCCCCGGACAGCGCGTTGCGCCGCGCGCCCGTTGTCGTGCTCACCACCACCGACGACAAGGTGGAGATCCAGCGCTGCTACGATCTCGGCTGCAACGTCTATATCACCAAGCCCGTCGATTATGAGAACTTCGCTACGGCGATCCGCCAGCTCGGCCTGTTCCTGACGGTCATCCAGGTCCCGGACGTCGAGGACGCCGGATGACTGACGCGGCCGGCCGCGTTCTGTATATCGACGACGACCCCGGCATCCGTCGGCTGGCGGCGCGCGCGCTGGAGCGGCGCGGCTATAGCGTGATAGTGGCGGAAAATGGCGAGGACGGCATCGCGCTCGCCGCCGCCGAACGCTTCGACGTCATCGCGGTCGACCACTACATGCCGGGGCTCGACGGTCTGCAGACGCTGGAACGGCTGCAGGCGCTGCCGGAGACGCCACCGGTGGTCTATGTCACCGGCTCGGAGGAAGGGCGGATCGCGGTCGCGGCGCTCAAGGCCGGTGCGTCGGACTATGTAGTCAAAACGGTGGGCGAGGACTTCTTCGACCTGCTCGTCGCCGCGTTCGAGCAGGTGCGCCGCCGCGCCGAGCTAGAGCACCAGAAAGCGGCGGCGGAGGAAGAGCTGCGCGCCAGCAATGCGCGGCTGTCGGCGCTGCTCGGGGAGGTCAATCACCGCGTCGCCAATTCGCTCCAGCTGGTGCTCGCGATGGTGCAGCTTCAGGCGGGCGCGATCGGCGACCCGGCGGCGCGCGCGGCGCTCGACGACACGCAGCGCCGGATCGGCGCGATCGCCCAGGTCCATCGCCGGCTGTACACCAGCAACCATGTCGAGAGCGTCGATATGCAGGAGTATCTCGGCGCGCTGGTCGAGGAACTGGCCGAAACCTGGTCCAGCGAGATGGCCGAGCGCCGCCTGACCTTCCGCGCGGATCCGATCCGCCTGCCGACCGACCGCGCGGTGTCGCTGGGCGTGATCGTCACCGAACTCGTCACCAACGCCTGCAAATACGCCTATCCGGAAGGCTCGGGCGAGGTGCGCGTGGCGCTGAACCGCGATGGCGACGACGAGTTCGTGCTCGCGGTGGAGGACGACGGCTGCGGCATCACGGCCGAGGCAAGTCCGCGCGGCACCGGGCTCGGCACGAAGCTCATCCGCGCCATGGCACAGAGCCTGCAGTCCATGGTGGAATACGACTCCAGCCACCGCGGCTGCCGCGCGACGCTTCGCGCGGCGATCGGCTAAGGCCTCTTTCCGCCAGATCTCGTAACCCCGGGCCTGACCTGGATCCCGCTTCTTTCCTGACGTCGGCGATGAGCGGGACCCCGGATCAAGTCCGGGGTGACGGAGAAGAACAGTTACGGTTTGCGGAATTTGAAGACGAACTGGTCCGTATGGCCGCGGATGGTGGGATCGAATACGCCCTTGCCGTGATCGTCGGCCGGATTGGCGAGCACCGTGCTGGAGCCGACGAAGCGGAAGCCCGCCGCTTCCACCTGCCGCCGCACGACCGCCGGCTCGATGCGGTGCTTGGTCTCGGTGCCGCTGATGCCGGTTCCCGCGGCGTCGGCGTGGTCGATGACCAGATAGGTGCCGCCGTGCTTGAGCAGCTTGAATACCGCCGCATCGAACGCCGCAAGCCCCGCCTCGCCGGCGCCCTTGTTCGCCATGTCGTGATAGTTCTGGACCGTCCAGAACAGGTCCACCGGCTCCCGCGCCGCGGGCAGGTTGGTCGCGGTTGTTTCCAGCGTCACGTTGGTGAGCTTCCACTTGCCAAGCGTGTCCGGCAGCGCCTTGGTGGCGCGGTCTGCCGCGGCCGCCGGCCACATCGCCAGCACCTTGCCGCGTGGGCCTACGATCCCTGAGAAGATCCGCGTCCAGTAATAGCGCCCCGGCAGGTAATCGACGACGACATCGCCCGCCTTGACGCCCGAAAAGGCGAGCACCGTCGCCGCCTCCCGCCGCGCATCGTCTCCTGCCTGGTCGGCGCGCGCGGGGTCAGCCAGCGCCTGCGGGATACCCGCGGAGGTGGCCGGCGTCGCTGCCGACCCGGTTTGCGGGGCGTGCAGCGCGTGGCGGCAAGTCGCCGCATCGGTGGCGCCGTTGCCGCTGGAGGTAACGATCACACAATTGCCAAGCCGGCCATCGGGTCGAAACGAAAGCCGAGCGGTGGCGCCGTTCGCCGTGATCGTCCGGGTGCTGCCCTGCTGCGCCGCGGCACCGCCCGCCAGCATCACGATTCCCGCCGTAACCAGCATCGGCATGATTTCCCGCATCGGCTCGCTCCTTCTTTCCCGCTCTCGCTACACTAAATCGGCAGCATGGGCGATCTCCGCAGCGCGATCCAGGGCCAGGTGCAGGCGCTGTTCGGCAACACCGATAGCAACCGCATCGATCTCACCCGTCCCCCCGGCGACCCCGGGCTGTTCGCGCCCGACTCTGCGGCGTGGAAGGTGCATGGCGACTTCACGTCAATGATGATCGGCGGCGTCGCCTCGTTGCTGCTCCAGATGCTCCACCCCGGCGCACTGGCGGGCGTGTGGGACCATAGCGGCTTCCGGAAAGACATGCAGGGGCGGCTGCGGCGGACGGCGCAGTTCATCGCGGGCACCACCTATGGCTCAACGGCGACCGCCGAGGGGCTGATCGAGCGGGTGCGGACGATCCACGACCGCGTCCACGGCACGCTCGCCGACGGAACGCCCTATTCGGCCAACGACCCGGCGCTGCTGACCTGGGTACATGTCGCGGAGATCTACAGCTTCCTGACCGCGTACAGGCGCTATGCCGACCCGGCGTTCCCGGTCGCGGAGCGCGACCGCTACGTCGCCGAGACGGCGATGCTAGCCCGCCGGCTCGGCGCCGAAGACGTGCCGGAAACCTGGGCCGCGGTGGAGGCATACCTTCAGGCGATGCGGCCGGCGCTGCGTTACGACCATCGCACCCGCGAGGTGGCGCGCGCGCTGCTCGGCCAGCCGGCGCCGACGCTGGCGCTGGCGCCGTTCCGGCGGCTGACAATGGATGCGGCCGCCGACCTGCTGCCCGACTGGGCTGTGCGGATGCATGGCATCGCCCAGCCGCTGGCGCAGCGCGCGGGCGTGCGCGCCGGTGTGGCGGGCGTGGGGACGCTGATGCGCTGGGCGTTGAAGCCGGCGCGGTGACGGACGCCCCAAGTGCGGGCGTCTAAAGCTTTCCGTCCGGCTTGAGCTTCTCGACCCCCTGCACTTCCTTCTTCCCGCGCTGAAGAGAAGGACAGCCCTTCGACAAGCTCAGGGCGAACGGAACAGGGGTAGACCCCTCAAACGTCCAGATTGGCGACGTTGAGCGCATTGTCCTGGATGAACTCGCGCCGTGGTTCGACCACTTCGCCCATCAGCTGGGTGAAGATCATGTCCGCACCCTGTACATCTTCGCTCGTCACCCGCAGCATCGTGCGGACCGACGGATCGAGCGTGGTCTCCCACAGCTGCTCGGCATTCATCTCGCCGAGGCCCTTGTAGCGCTGGATCGCCAGGCCCTTACGCCCGGCCGCCAGGATCGCGTCGAGCAGCTGCGAGGGGCGCGCCACCAGGCTCTCGCCACGCGCGACGGTGGTCGCGACGGTGCCGATCGCGCCTTCTTCGGGCTGGGTGTCGCCCTCCGGCTCGTCCTCTGGGGCAGCGGCGGCGCTGCCCTTCGCGGGTACGAGCTTGCCGGCGTGGCTGAAGCTTTCCGCCTGCTCTGCCGACAGCGTGTGGAGCTTGCGGGCTTCCGCCGAGGCGAGGAACGTCGCCTCGATGATGTGGTGGTCGGTGACGCCGCGCCACAGCCGCTCGAAGTGGATGCCGCCGTCCTCGGTCAGCCGCGCGGTCCAGCGCGATTCCTCGTCCCCCGCATCTAGCCGCCGCGTCACTTCCGCGACCGTTTCGGCGCGCTGCTCGCGGGTGAAGGTGGGATCAAGCGCGCCGCCCAGCGCCAGCGCCTCGATGATCACCGGATCGTAGCGGCGAGGTACGTAGCGCATCAGCGTCCGCATTCGGCGGGCATGGTCGACCAGATGCCGGAGGTCGGCGCCGGAACGCGGACCCGTTGGCGTTTCGAAGATCATGGTGTTGACGCCAGCCTCGACCAGATACTCGTCGAGCGCCGCGTCGTCCTTGAGGTACACTTCCGACCGGCCCTTGGTCGCCTTGTACAGCGGCGGCTGGGCGATAAAGAGGTGACCGCGCGAAATCAGCTCGGGCATCTGCCGGTAGAAGAACGTCAGCAACAGGGTGCGGATGTGCGCGCCATCGACGTCGGCGTCGGTCATGATGACGATCTTGTGATAGCGCAGCTTGTCGGCGTTGAAGTCGTCGCGGCCGATGCCGGTGCCCATCGCCTGGATCAGCGTGCCGATCTCGCGGGAGGAGATCATGCGGTCGAAACGCGCGCGCTCGGTGTTGAGGATCTTGCCGCGCAACGGAAGGATCGCCTGGAAATGGCGGTCGCGGCCCTGCTTCGCCGAGCCGCCGGCGGAATCGCCCTCGACCAGGAACAGCTCTGATTTGGCGGGGTCGCGCTCCTGGCAGTCGGCGAGCTTGCCGGGCAAGGAGGCGATGTCCATCGCGCCCTTGCGTCGTGTGAGTTCGCGCGCGCGCTTGGCCGCCTCGCGCGCGGCGGCGGCGTCGATGATCTTGCCGACGATCGCCTTACCATGGCCCGGGTTCTCTTCGAGCCACTCGGCGAGCTTGTCGGCCATCAGGCTTTCGAGCGGCTGGCGGACTTCGGACGAGACGAGCTTGTCCTTGGTCTGCGATGAGAACTTCGGATCGGGCAGCTTGACCGAGACGATCGCGGTCAGCCCTTCGCGCATGTCATCGCCGGTCAGCGTCACCTTCTCCTTCTTGAGGAGCCCGGACTTGTCGGCATAGTTGTTGAGCGTGCGCGTCAGCGCCGCGCGAAAGGCCGCGATATGCGTACCGCCGTCCCGCTGGGGGATGTTGTTGGTGAAGGCGAGGACGTTCTCGTAATAGCTGTCGTTCCACTCCAGCGCGACGTCCATGGTGACGTCGTCGCGGGTGCCGGAGATGGCGACCGGTTCGGGCATCAGCGGTGTCTTGGAGCGGTCGAGATACTTCACGAACGCGGCGATGCCGCCCTCGTAATAGAGCTCCACCGTCTTGGGTTCGTCATGCCGCGCATCGGTGATGAACAGCCGCACGCCCGAGTTGAGGAACGCCAGCTCGCGATAGCGCTGCTCAAGCTTGTCGAAGTCAAAATCGGTGATCTTGAAGGTTGACGGCGAGGGCAGGAACGTCACGCGCGTGCCCTTCCGCCCGGGCGCAGCCTCGCCGACGACCTTGAGCGGCGCGACCGCGTCGCCATGGGCGAAGCGCATGTAATGCTCCTCGCCGTCCCGCCAGATGGTCAAATCGAGGAACTCGCTCAAAGCATTGACCACCGACACGCCGACGCCGTGTAGCCCGCCCGACACCTTGTAGGCGTTGTCGTCACTGGTGTTCTCGAACTTACCGCCGGCATGAAGCTGGGTCATGATGACCTCGGCCGCCGACACGCCCTCTTCCGGGTGAATGCCGGTCGGTATGCCGCGGCCGTTGTCGGTGACGCTAACCGAGCCATCTGGATTGAGCTGGATGTCGATACGGTCGCAATGCCCCGCCAGCGCCTCATCGATCGCGTTGTCGCTGACCTCGAACACCATATGGTGGAGGCCCGATCCGTCGTCGGTGTCGCCGATGTACATGCCCGGGCGCTTTCGCACCGCGTCGAGGCCCTTGAGCACCTTGATCGAGGAAGCGCCGTAATCGTTGGCGTTGGGGCTTTGTGGGGGATTCTCGTGGTCTGTTGCCATCTCTGGCATATAGGAAGGAGAGGGCCCGAACGGAAGCGAAATGGGCTGAGCACGATCCCGCTTTGGAGGTGCTGAAAACGCAGCCGATGGTGAGAATGTCGGGGGCTCGATCCGCACCGTCCCCCGCTCCGGCAGGTTCGTCCCGAGGATTTCAGGCTGTCGGGTAAGGAGTTGGTTTCGTCTGCGCGGTTCGGGTGATGCGGTCATATCAGTCTTGCAGCTGTCGTTCAGGGCAGGCGGATCACTCCAGCCATTAGTAGAGACTGTTATGCTCCGTTCGTTGAGCCACCGCCTTGGAGGCCGTAGCCCGGCCGAGCTCGTTGCGACGCGACCACGTATCCGCCGCGGGGCCGATCCATCGTTGCGTATTTTCTGCAATCCGTTCGGCGCCACGATCATGTCGCAGGTCCGAGATCGTCTCGCCGAGGCGCTTGATCAGGTCGCGGAGGCGGTCACGGTGATTTACGCCAATCCCGAACACGACGCGGTATTCCGCGGCAACTCATGGTGGATCGGAGGCTAACCCCTCGCAGCATCGCCACCTTCGCGGCAACGAAGTAACGGCCCCTCTCCGGTCGGAGAGGGGCCGTGCGCTGTTTCTCAATATCGCGAGAATTCGGTCGCGCGGCGGCCGAGCAAGGTCACCTCGACGCGGCGGTTCTGGCGCATGCCGGCAGGCGTTGCATTGGTCGCGACGGGGTTCGCCTCGCCATGGCCGACCACCTGGAAGCGGGCGCGGGCGGCGCCCATCTCCTCCAGCGCGTTGCGCACGCTTGCGGCGCGGCGCTCCGACAGGTCCTGGTTGTGCGCGTCGGTGCCGCGCGAGTCGGTGAAGCCGTCGATCGCGACCCGCACGCCGGGGTTGCCGCGCAGATAGCTCGCGAGCGGGCGAAGCTTGTCGATCGCGCCGGGACGCAGCACGTCGCTGTCGGTGGCGAACAGCACGTCCTCCGAAAGCGTCAGCGTCGCACCGCGCGGCGTCTGGCGGAAGCCATAGTCGTGCATGGCGTGGCGGTCCCAATTGCCGCCTTCCACCACCGTCTGCTCCTCGACGACGACGTGATCGGGGCCACCGCGGCGATTCCAATCGAAGCGGTCGCGGCGCGCGCCCGCGACGCGTGCAAAAGCACGGTTGGCGGCATCGGCCTCGCGGCGGGAAACCACGCCATCATGGTCCCAGTCGAAGTTGCGCATCACGAACGCTTGGCCGCGCGGGCTGCCACGCAGCTCGGGAAACAGCATCGGCACGCCGGGGCCGACGAGGCGGTAGGGGCGGTCGCCCGGCCGCCAGTCCCACCGGTCCGGCCCGGGGCCCTGGGCGTGCGCCGGCGCGGTGCCGGCCAGAAGCGCGCCCGCGGTCAGCGCTGCGGCCCAGAATTGCTTGGCTCGAGAATGCGTCATGTGTTCCTCCTTGATCCCGCTCATGCCCGCCCAATCGCGCCCGTGGCTTGAACGCTCCCTGAGCCGCGCCGACAGGCGGTGTTCAGCCGAGCGCGACGCGGGTGGCATCGGCAGGCAAGCCGGCGAACAGCGCGTCTTCGGTGCCGGTCATCCATACCTGGCCGTGGCCCGCGAGCCGCTCGAACAGCGCCGCGCGGCGGGAGGGATCGAGATGCGCGGCGACTTCGTCGAGCAACAGCACCGGCGCGCGCCCGACGCGGTCGGCCACCAGTTCGGCATGGGCGAGCACGATGCCGAGCAGCAACGCCTTCTGCTCGCCGGTGGAGCACAGTGCGGCAAGCTGACCCTTTTCCACATGGGTGACGATCATGTCGGCGCGGTGCGGGCCGGCGAGCGTGCGGCCGGCGGCGGCATCGCGGCTGCGGCCGGCGCGCAGTTCGGCGAGCAGCCGGGTCGCATCGCCGCTCCAGCCATCGAGCGACAGCGCCGCACGCGCAAACGCGCCGGCCGGTTGCGCGGCGAGGCGTTCGCCGAGCGCCGCCACCGCAATCCGCCGCGCGGCGTCGAGCGCGGCGCCGTGCTCGGCCATGCCCGCTTCCAGCGCCGAGAGCCAAGCGGGGTCGAAACTCTTCTCCGCCAGCAGCCGATTGCGCGCGCGCATGGCGGCTTCGTAGCGCGCCGCGTGGGTGGCGTGGGCGGGAACCAGCGCCATGGCCAGCCGGTCGAGAAAGCGCCGACGCTCGCTCGCGGTATCGACAAACAGCCGGTCCATCGCCGGGGTCAGCCACAGGACCGTGAGCCATTCCGCCAGCGCGTTGGCGGCTGCGCTTGCCCCTTGGATTCGCACCAGCCGGCGCTCGGGCGCGGCGGCGCTGGCGCCGGTCGCGATCGCCGTGTCGTCGGCCAGCGTCGCCGCCACGCCGAAGCCGCCGGGGCCGCCCTGGCGCGCCATCGCCGACAGGCTCGCGCGGCGCAGGCCCTTGCCGGGCGCGAGCAGCGATACCGCTTCGAGTATGTTTGTCTTGCCCGCGCCGTTCTCGCCGGTGAGCACGACGAAGCCGCGGCCGGGCGCGAGCGTCAGGCTCGCGTGGTTGCGGAAATCGGTGAGGACCAGCCGGGCGAGCATCGGGGGTGCTCTAGGGCGCTTTGCTCCCGCCCGTCACCCCAGCGCAGGCTGGGGTCTCGTACCGCAGCCGCTTCGCCCGGTCACGGGAGATGCCAGCCTGCGCTGGCATGACGGACTGTACCCGCACCTGTGCGCGTGTTATCCCGCTGCCGCTAGCTTCTGCCGGCTGGCGTAGGAGGCGAGCTCGTCGCCGAGCTCAACCTGCGCACGCTTGTACGCCACCGGCTCGCGAATGCCGAGCCGCCGCCGCGCCGCCTCGATCGGTTCGTGGCAGAGCGCTTCGTAATCCTCGCCGAGGAGCCACGCCGCCTTTTTGCCGTTGCGCCAGCCTTCCCACACCGCCTTGGCGAAGAGCGTGTTGCCGGTCACGCGGATCGACTTCAGTGCCGCCCCGAGCGCAATCCACGCCCAGCCGAGCCCGCCTGTCTGCGCATAGGAGAACGCGACCAGGCATGCTTCACCCATCGTCTCGTCGGCCTTGTAGCCTGTGATGACGTGCCAGATGTCGTGGACGTCGCGGGTGCGGCGGCCGAACCAGGCGTAGGGATGCTCGATCGGCGCCTCGAGCTTTTCGATGTTGCTGATGTCGGCGAGGCCCGCGGCGGTGTAGCCCGTCGCCTCGAGGAACGCGCGATACGCCGCACCGACGGTGCCCGGCTTGAAGCTCGCCACCAACGCCGGATCGGAGAAGCGGTCGGCCAGCTCGACCCGGCGGTAGGCGAGGCGGCCGCCCCCGTCGCTCTCGATCAGGCGCTGATACCCCCGCGGCGTCGACGGCCCGTCGAGCGCGCGCATGATCACGAACACCTGATGCGTGTCGTCGCCATTGGCGAGCAGCTTGCGGAGCGCCGCAAAGGCGGTGCGCCAGTCGCGCTTGTACGAATCGGTGGTCGCAACGGAAGCCATGGAGACCCTCTTACTGACAAGAGTGTCAATAAAGGATTGCCGGCGGATTCGTCAAGGGCAGCGAGCGCCTATGGCTGGCCGCTGCCGCCTGCCGCGCCATAGACCTGGCCCGTCGCGTAGCTCGCGTCGGCAGCGGCGAGCTGGACATAGATGGAGGCGAGCTCCGCCGGCTGGCCGGCGCGGCCGAGCGGCGTTTCGCCGCCGAACGTCTCGATCTTCTCCTGCGTGGCGCCGCCCGACACCTGCAACGGCGTCCAGATCGGCCCGGGCGCGACGCCGTTGACGCGGATACCCTTGGAGCCGAGCTGCTTCGCGAGGCTTTTGGTGAAGTTCATCATCGCGGCCTTGGTCATCGCATAGTCGACCAGATTCTCGGACGGATCATACGCCTGCTCCGACGTGGTCTGGATGATGGCCGAGCCCGGCGGCATGTGGGGGAGCGCCGCCTTGGTGACGCGGAACGTGCCATAGATGTTGGTCATCATCGTCGCGTCGAAATCGTCGTCGGTCAATTCGTCGAGCGATTGGCGCTGCTGCTGGCGGCTGGCGTTGTTGACCAGGATGTCGAGCCCGCCGAGCTCGCGCACCGCTGTCGCCACCATCTGCGTGATGTAGTCGGGATCGCGAAGGTCGCCCGGCAGGGCTACGGCCTTGCGGCCGGCCTGCTGGATCAGTGCGATGACCTCGTCCGCGTCGGGTTGCTCGGCTGGCAGGTAGGCGATCGCGACGTCCGCGCCCTCACGGGCATAGGCGATCGCGGCGGCACGCCCCATGCCGGAATCGCCGCCGGTGATCAGCGCCTTGCGCCCGAGCAGCCGGCCGGAGCCCTTGTAACTCGTCTCGCCATGATCGGGCCGCGGCGTCATGTCGCGCGCCAGCCCGGGCCAGGGCTGCTCCTGCCGGGGAAAGGGGGGCTTGGGGTATTTGCTTGTCGGATCCGTCAACGGTGCCGCGGTCGGCGCGCCGGTGTCGTAGTCAGCCATGGAAGTCCTCCGTCTCGCGGAGGATAATCGCCGGGGTGGAGCTAAGCTCCGCCCCCAGCCCAAAAATTACACGCGCATCGGCATCAGCACGTAGAGCGCGGACGCCTTGTCGTTCTCGCGGATCAGCGTCGGCGCAGCGGCGTCGGCGAGGTGCACCTCGACCATGTCGCCGTCGATCTGCCCGAGGATGTCGAGCAGGTAGCGGCTGTTGAAGCCGATCTCGAAGCCGGGCGAGGTGTAGTCGCCCGGCACTTCCTCGGCCGCGGTGCCGTTCTCCGGGCTGGTGACCGACAGGGTGATCTTGTCGCGGTCGAGCGCCATCTTCACCGCGCGAGTCTTCTCCGTCGCGATCGTGGAGACGCGGTCGACGCCTTCCTCAAAGGAGCGCGGATCGAGCTTCAGGATCTTGTCGTTGCCGGTCGGGATGACGCGCGAGTAATCCGGGAAGGTGCCGTCGATCAGCTTGGAGGTCAGAATCGCCTGGCCCAGGTCGAAGCGGATCTTGCTGCCGGACAGCGACACGCCGACCGAGCCGTCGACCTCGTCGAGCAGCTTCCTCAGTTCCGCCACGCACTTACGCGGCACGATCACGTCCGGCATACCTTCCGCCCCATCCGGGCGCGGCATGGTGACGCGCGCCAGGCGGTGGCCGTCGGTCGCGGCGGCCTTCAGCACCGGCCCGTTGCTGCCGTCCTCGGCGACGTGGAAGAAGATGCCGTTGAGATAATAGCGCGTCTCCTCGGTGGAGATCGCGAAGCGCGTCTTGTCGATCACCTGCTTCAACGTCTCGGCCGGTAGTTCGAAGCTGGTCGGCAGTTCCCCTTCCGCGATGACCGGGAAATCGTCGCGCGGCAGAGTGCCGAGCGAGAAGCGCGCGCGGCCGGCGACGATGCTCATCCGGCCCTCGGCGGCGTTAAGCTGGACCTGGCTCCCCTCGGGCAGCTTGCGCGCGATGTCGAACAGCGTGTGCGCGGAGACGGTGGTCGAGCCTGGCTGGTCGACCGCGGCGGGGATCGACTCGTTGATCTGGAGGTCGAGGTCGGTCGCCATCAGCCGCATCGCGCCCTCGGCGGTCGCTTCGAGCAGCACGTTCGACAGGATCGGAATGGTATTGCGGCGCTCCACCACGGACTGGACATGGCTTAGCCCCTTGAGGAGCGTCGCGCGTTCGATCGTAACCTTCATAAGCCTGTCCCCCCGCCCGCCGAGTCCGGGCGCACCGCGCTTGGGGTCCTACCCAACAAAGGAGGGCCGGAGCAAGCGCCCCGGCCCTGTCCGTCGGAAGTGGTTAACGCGGGGTTAGCGCGTCAGAAGCGGATGCCGTAGCTCGCCACCACCTGGTGCCGGTCGGTGTCGACATCGAAGTGCGACGAGGCGGTGTCATCGCCATAATCGATGCGGCCGTTGCTGTAGTTCGAGTAGCGATACTCGACCTTGGCATAGGTGTTGCGGCCGATCGCATGCTCGACGCCCGCGCCGACGCGGTAGCCGTCGAGGCGGAACTTGGTGTCCGTCGACTCGTCGCTGTTGCCGGCGAGGATGTTGAACTGGGCGTTGGTGTAGCCGCCCTTGACGTAGAGCATGGTCGTCGGGCTCACCAGCGCGCCGACGCGGGCGCCGACATAGAGGTCGCGGCCGGCACGCACGCGGCCCAGGCCAAAGTCGGTGTCATAGGAGCGGCGGTCGCTCGACGCGGTGGAGCCGGTTGCCTCGCCCTCGACGCCGGCCAGGAAGTGACCGACCGCGATGTCATAGCCGATGCCGCCGCCGTAGAGCAGGCCGTCGGTCGACTGGTCATTCCGGTCATTGTCGTTGTCGACGCTGCTGCCGGCGACCACGTGATCCCAGCCCAGCGTGCCCTCGATACGCGGGCCGGTGAAGCTGTGGTTGACCTGGTCCTGCGCGAGGGCAGGGGTGGCGATAGCCGAGGCGGCAAAAAGCGACGCAACAAGGAACTTACGCATAGGAAACCTCTTACTGTGGCTCCGCGGGAAAGGGTGCGGAGGCTGGCCTAAATGGACCTGCGCGCCGCTCGTTGCATGAACATTTCCTGACAATGAAAATCAGTTGCAATTACGCAACACGGGCTTGAAAGCGGAACCATGGCGACCAAGGCTCCCAGTGCGACGAGACGAGGGCGCGACTTCATCGCGCGCCATGGCGAAACGGTGTTCAACGCCGCGGCGCGGATGCAGGGCAATCAGGCGCATACCCCGCTGACCCGCGCCGGCTTCGCGCAGGCCGACGAGATGGGGTGGGCCCTGCGCGACCTGCTCGGCGCCCGCCCGGCGCTGACCTTGTGGGCATCGCCCACTGGCCGCGCGCTGCAGACGCTCGCGGTGATCGCCGAACATCTCGACCTCGACTGGCACGCCGCGCGCACCGACGAACGGCTGGTGGAGATCGGAATCGGCAGCTGGAGCGGTCGCTATTACCGCGAGGTGATCGATGAGGTCGGCCCGGTGGTCACGCCCGAAGGGCTGATGCGTCCCGCGCCGGACGGCGAGCGCTACGACGCGATCGCAGGGCGCGTTAGTGGCTGGCTCGTCGAAACCGACGATGATCTCGGCGACCGGCTGGTGATCAGCCACGGCATCACCAGCCGCGTGCTGCGCGGGCTGATGACGGGCGCGGACGTCCACCCCGAGTTCGCCGCGCCGATCGCGCCGGGACTGCCGCAGGGTTCGGTGGTGATGGTTGACGGCGGCCGGGAGAGCATCGTCCACCTCGGCACCGGGCACGCGCCGGCGTGAGGGTGGCGGTCGCCCTGGCGCTGCTCGCGCTTGCGGGGCCGGTCGGCGCGCGCGACCGGATCGGCATCTACAAGGGCTGGGGCGCGTTCCGCGACTCGCGGCCGCCGCGCTGCTACGCGATTGGCCAGCCACAGGTGACCGGCGGCAGGAGCCGCGGCTGGGCCAGCGTCGCCACCTGGCCGGGGCGAGGTCTGCGCGGTTCGCTTCACGTCCGCCTCAGCCGCGACCGCGATCGTTCGGCGGGAGTGACGCTCTCGGTGGGTGAGCGCCGCTTCGCGCTCGTTGCCAACGGAACGGACGCCTGGGCCGCAGACGCGCCGAGCGACCGCGCGATCGTGTCGGCCATTCGCAGCGGCCGCAGCATGAGCGTCGAGGCGGTCGGCGCCGGCGGGCAGCCGTTCGCCGACAGCTACGCGCTGGCCGGCGCGGCCACCGCGATCGACGCTGCCGCGCTCGCCTGCGCGGGCCGGTAGCGGTCGCGCGGCCCAAACTCGTCACCCCTGCGCAGGCAGGGGCCCATGTCTGGCTGGAGTGCCACGCGATATAGACAGGGATCCCTGCCTGCGCAGGGATGACAGCTGGAGGGTGATGCACCGCTCTTCTTCGCAGGCGCGTCCCGTGGCAGAGGCGCTCCGATGATCACACCCTCCTTCGACGCGATCATCCTCGGCGCCGGTGGCGCAGGGCTGATGTGCGCCGCCGTCGCCGGCCAGCGCGGGCGGCGGATCGCGGTGATCGACCACGCAGGCGAGCCCGGGGCGAAGATCGTGATCTCCGGCGGCGGCAGGTGCAACTTCACCAACTGGCACGCCGCGCCCGACCGTTACCTCTCCGCCAACCCGCATTTCGCCAAATCCGCGCTCGGCCGCTACACCGCGCAGGACTTCGTCGAGCTGGTCGATCGCCACCGCATCACCTGGCACGAAAAGACGCTTGGCCAGCTCTTCTGCGACGGCTCGGCGCGGCAGATCGTGCGCATGCTGCTCGACGAATGTGACGCCGGCGCGGTGACGCTGCGGCTCGGGGAGGCGATCCGCGACGTTGCCCATGCCGACGGCCGCTTCACCGTCTCCACCGACGCCGGCCTCTACGAAGCCCCCGCGCTGGTGATCGCCACCGGCGGGCCGTCGATCCCCAAGCTCGGTGCGACCGGCTTCGCCTACGACCTTGCCCGCAAGTTCGGCCTCAAGGTGGTGGAGCCGCGCCCGGCGCTGGTGCCGCTGACGCTGCCGGCGGAGGAGGCGCTGTTCCGGTCGTTGGCGGGCGTCGCGACACCGGTGGTCGCCCGCTGCGGCAAGGCGGCGTTCGCCGAAGCCGCGCTGTTCACCCACCGGGGCCTGTCCGGCCCTGCGATCCTGCAAGTGTCCTCCTATTGGCGGCATGGCCAGCCTGTGAGCATCGACTTCCTCCCCGGCCGCGACACGGGCTGGCTCCTCGCCGCCAAGCGCAGCCAGCCGCGCACCAGCCTGCGCAAGCTGCTGGGCGAAGCGCTGCCCGACCGGCTCGCCACCACGCTCGGCGACCATCTGGGCGCCGCCGACACCCTTGCCGGCACGCGCGACGCGGCACTGGGCGAGTGGGAGCGGCGACTCGCCGGCTGGGCGTTCCATCCCAACGGCAGCGAAGGCTTCGCCAAGGCGGAGGTGACGGTGGGCGGCATCGCCACCGACGGGCTGTCGAGCCGCGACCTCGGTGCGAGGCACCTGCCCGGCCTACACGCCATCGGCGAGGCGGTGGACGTGACCGGCTGGCTCGGCGGGTACAACTTCCACTGGGCCTGGGCGAGCGGCTGGGCAGCGGCGCAGGCGCTGTAGCACCGGGCGCGCAATCAAGAGTATCTCTTGCACTTCCAAAGTGATACAGATTAGCCCGTGAGCAACGCGGCCCCGCACAGCTTTCCGGTCGGCATCGTACCGGACGACATCGACTTTATGGGTCATGTCAACAACGCCAGTTACCTGAAATGGGTACAGGCGGCGGTGATCGACCATTGGCGTGCGCTGGCACCCGCAGAGGTGGTGGGGCAGCACCTGTGGGTCGCGCTCAAGCACGAGATCACCTATCGCAAGCCGTCGTTCCTCGGCGATGACGTGATCGCCACCGTGCTGCTCGAAAAGGTGCACGGCGCCCGCGCTGTCTACGCCACCGTGATCAAGCGCGGCGAGGACGTGCTCGCCGAGGTCAAGTCGAGCTGGTGCTGCCTTGATGCGGTGACCAAGCGGCCGGCGCGGCTGGCGGCGGAGGTGGTGTCGCGTTTCTTTCCGGCGGTGTCGCCGAGCTAGGCAGGCCCGGCAGCGGCGATCGGAACGGGCGGTACGTCGCTTCGCCTTTCCATTCGGTCGCCACTCCCCATATGCTGCATCGCAGCAAAGGCGTGTCGGCCCGACTCGTCTGCGTGACGAACAGGGGCGGAGCACGACATGGCAGGTATCGCCGACTCGATCGCAAGACTCTCCCGCGCCCAGGCTGGAGCGGCCCCGCAGAGCACGCGCCTCGCGCCGCTCGAGGATTTCGGGACCAACTCCGGTTGGCTGGTGGGGCATTGGTTCGTGCCCGATACCATGGCCGATCCCGGCCCATTGGTGGTGGTGCTGCACGGCTGCACGCAGACGGCGGCGGGCTACGACCATGGCGCCGGCTGGTCGGCCCTTGCCCAGCGTCACGGCTTTGCGCTGCTCTATCCGGAGCAGACACGGCGCAACAATCCCAACCTGTGCTTCAATTGGTTCAACCCGGAGGATATCCGGCGCGACAGCGGAGAGGCGTTGTCGATCCGCCAGATGATTGGCGCAATGGTCGCGCGCCACCCGATCGACCCGGCGCGCATCTATGTGACCGGCCTGTCCGCGGGCGGCGCGATGACGTCGGTGATGCTCGCTACCTACCCGGAACTGTTCGCCGGCGGCGCGATCATCGCCGGGCTGCCCTATGGCAGTGCCACGGGCGTGCCCCAGGCGCTGGAGCGGATGCGCGGACACAGCACCGCCGACGAAGCGGTGCTGGCGCGCGCGGTGCGAGAGGCATCCGCGCACCAGGGGCCTTGGCCGGCGGTGTCGGTGTGGCACGGCGCCGCCGATACGACGGTGAACCCCGACAATGCCGACGCGGTGGTCGCGCAATGGCGGTCGCTCCACGGCCTGCCCGGGGCTCCCAGCCGCAGCGATGTGGTGGCGGGTCACCAGCACCGGGCGTGGACCGACAGCGCCGGCCGGGCGGCGGTGGAGGAATATCGGATCGCCGGCATGGGCCACGGCGTCCCCCTCGCCACCTCGGGCGAAGAGCCGTGCGGCAACGCCGGCGCGTACATGCTGGAGGCCGGCTTGTCCTCGACGCGCCTGATCGCGCGCTCCTGGGGGCTGGGGGGCGAAGCTTCCGCCGGTGTGGACAGCAGCCGACCCGCGCCTGACGCGATCCGTGACGAGCCGGTCACCGATACGAGCGGAGCCGCCGTGGCGGGATCGCTGCCGAACGTGACCAGGATCATCAACGATGCGCTCAAGGCCGCAGGTCTGATGCGCTAGCTGTCGCCGATGCGCGACGCGGCGGAAGCCGATCGCGCCGATGTAGAAGGCGATCGCCCTTTGGCAAACCTTGAGGTGGCGGCGCTCCAGCCGTGGGCGTAGCCGAGGCGGTTGGCGGGACGGCGAGACAGTATTCGATGAGGGCGCTGCCCCGGCTGATCGCGTGTCCCCAGCGGCAGCGGCTTCGTCATGCCGCCCTTGAGGTGCCAGGCGGTTGCCATGGAGACGTTGAGAGGGTGAGTAGGAGAAGCGTCGGTATGCTTGCCGTCACTCGGCGGCGCGGCGGGCGTCGGCGGCGGCGCGGATGATTGGCGGCACCGACAGGAGGATCGCAGCGACGAGGCCGCCGATGGCGAGGAGGCCGAGCGGGGAGATCGCCACCTTGACGTCGAGGCGCACGGGGCCGGCGCGGAGGCGCGCGCGGGCAGTCTGAGGGGTGGCGAGGGGGTGGGGCATGGCGGTCTCCGGTGCGGTGGCAACGCAGCCGGAGCGGATTGGTGTCGTGCGGAGCGAGGTCGAAGCCCCTCAGGGCCGTGACTTGGGATGTTGCTCCGATTGCGGCGGCGATGGGGCCTTCCAAAAGTAACGACAAAGTAGCGCCAAGAGGCAGGGTTACTCCCAGTCGTCCTCTTCCTCCTCCTACTCGCGGTCGGGATGGCGGAGCGCGGCGACAGGATCGGGCAGCTCGTCGGCCTTCTTGCCGCCGCCGCGGCGCCAGGGGGCGAGGTCGCCGTCGAGGATGTCCGCCATCTGAAGCTCCGCGGCGAGATCGTCGGGCGCCATGAGGCGGTGCGGCTCCGCCGGCTGGGGCGGTGCGAGCGCGGCGAGCGCGGCCTCGACCGGCAGCGCCGGCGGCGGCAGCGCCTCGCCGGCTGCGCGGTCCTGACGATGGGCGTTGCGGAACCGCTCCGGATGGTGGGCCCGGAGCAGGAACATCAGCAGCCGGTCGTTGTAGCGCATGCGTATGCCGGTGCGGCGGCCCTCCTTGTCGAACACCGGCTCCTCCGAGCCGTGGACGGCCCGGTCGAAGGCGAGGTCGATCAGCCGCCGCGATGCGGCCTGGATCGCGATGTCCCAGGCGGTGGCGAAGCCCTTGCCGTCTGGCGAGTGGCGCAGGCGATAGCAGGATACGGTGCTCATCCCCACCGCGATCGCCGCCTGCGTCACCGAGCCGGTGTCGGCGAGGCATTCGATGAAGCGGCGCTGGCGGTCGAGCGTCCAGCCGTCCTTGCGCGGCTTTCGTTTGACGGGGACCCAGTCGTAGTCGCGCGGATCATGGCCGTTGGCGTCTTGTTGGGGGTTGGTGGCCGACGTGGTCGGGGCGGGAACGAGCGCCTGGCGCTCGGGCTTGGGTGCGTCTGTCATGGGCGCGAGCGGATCAGAGGCGGGGCGTGTAGGACAGGCGGGCGGGGCGGTGTTGGACGAAATGCGCAGTGGGTGTGGTTTGGGAGCATCCATCAGGTCGGCCGCGCGGCGAGCGCCGGGCGTAGCGGAATGATGCGCGGCGGTTCGGGAAAGCGTGTAGGGTCGCAGGTGGGGCCTGTCGCCCCGGTGGAAACGATCATGGCGAAGAGCCAGCAGAAGTCGAACAAGGAAATCCGCAAACCCAAGGCCGAGAAGGTCAAGACCAACGCGTCGAACCCGAGCAGCAAGGGCGACCCGGTGAAGATGGTGAACATCAAGGGGTAGAGGTGACGCGCGCGCGGGTCAGGCCGGCGATGTAGCGTTGATTGGACGTAACGCTGTCCATCCTTGTGCGATGCAGGCCGTTACCTATTCCGACGCGCGCGAGAACCTGAAGGCAGTGCTCGACAAGGGCCGCCGCCGACCGCGCGCCGGTGATGATCACACGCCAGCGCGCCGAGACCGTGGTGCTGATCTCGGCCAGCGAGTGGGCGGGGATAGAGGAAACGCTGCACCTGATGTCGTCGCCGGCCAACGCAAAGCATCTGCTGGACGGGATCGCGGAACTCGATGCCGGCCGGTGCGAGGAGCGCGAGCTGATCCAGCCGTGACCATCGTCTTTCGTGGCGATGCCTGGCGCGACTATGTCGCCTGACGGCACGAGGACACAGATGTGCTGGAGCGGATCAACGCGCTGATCGGCGAGTGCCTGCGCGATCCGTTCAAGGGTACCGGCAAGCCCGAGCCGCTACGGCAGAACCTGACGGGCTGGTGGTCGCGGCGGATCACCGGCGAGCACCGGCTGGTGTATCGCGTGCGTGGCTCAGGCGAGGCGCAGGTGTTTGAAGTGCTTAGCTGTCGGTATCATTATTGATGTGTGACAGCACACCGAGGTTTGCCACTGCCGAGCGCCATGAGAAATACGCCGCTTGATGCGGCGTACTTATTGTGTTCTCTGCTACTAGCAGCTCGATGACAGTGATTCGACTCGCAGCGGGAGAGCGACTGTGGCCACTGACAAGTCCGGTTTTCCTCAGATACCAGGGCGGGTCTGGTGGGGGGTACGCGATCTAATCAACAGTCGCCCGAAGATGCGTTTCGATGACGGCAACTTGGCTGCCACTTTGAACGTACAACCCGCCGCTGCTCGCCAGTATCTGGGAGAATTGAAACGTATCGGCTTGCTTGATGAAAACGGCGTCGCGACCGAACTCGGAGAACGCTGGCGGCATGATGAGCACTACGAGGAAGCCGCAGGCGATATTCTTGCAGCGGCATACCCGGAAGGACTTGTCAGCATTGCACCTCCAGGAGCGGCTGACCGAACGGCAGTGGAGCGCTGGTTTGTACACTCCGGCCTTGGTTCCGGAACGGCAAAGAACAAAGCGGGCACCTACCTGATGATTGCGAACGATCGTCCGGGTGAGACAAGGGGGCGTGCAACTGCTGTCAAGCCAGAGCGCGCGTCAACACCAGAGAGGTCTGCCGGGGTTACTGATCGGAAGCCAACTAAGCCGGGTAGCGGACGACCGTTGCAACAAGGCGAAAACGGTTCGAGCAACATCCCGCTCAACCTCAACGTACAGATCCACATCAGTGCGGACGCGGGGTCGGATCAGATCGAAGCAATCTTCGCAGCTATGAGGAAGTACCTCCGCGATGAAGCTGCTTGAACGAATTCGGGAGTTTCAAGGCTATCTTTACTCAACAGGGCTGGCGAGGGCTACACTAGCGTTGCCTGCTCCCACGATTCTAGCGCTTCCGAGTCCCTCAGGGACTGATGTGGAGCTTGAAGTCGTATTTGGCCGGGTTATTGATCAAACTGAGATTGTCGACGTGAGCCGGGACCTGTTTGATTCAGGGCATTACAACATTGCAGTCCACGAAGCATTCAAGGCTGTTGATAGATTTATCCAAGCCAAAGTGTCAGAGCACCAGATATCTGGTACAGCTCTCATGGATCAAGTCTTCTCGCCAACCTCTCCGAAGCTCGTGTGGAGTAAACGAAAGACGCGATCCGAGAAGGACCAGCAGATGGGTTACCATCGCCTGTTTTCTGGTTCAATGTTGGGCATCCGCAACCCGACCGGTCACGAATTCTCTTGGATCGACGGACCTGAGGAGGCGTTGGAGTGCATAATGTTAGCCCAACACCTCCTTAAGAAGGCGAAGATTGCCGTGCAGGCGATCTGATACTAATCCGCCGCCGGCAGGTAGACCTCCCCGCCCTTCTCGCGGAACATCTCGCTCATCGCGCCCATGCCGGCTTCGGCTTCCTCGGCGGCGATGAAGGTGTCGGCGGGGGCGTTCTGCTTGGCGGCGAACTCGCGTACTTCCTGGCTGATCTTCATAGAGCAGAATTTCGGGCCGCACATCGAGCAGAAATGCGCGGTCTTGGCGCCTTCGGCCGGGAGCGTCTGGTCGTGGTAGGATTCCGCCGTGTCGGGGTCGAGCGACAGGTTGAACTGGTCGCGCCAGCGGAATTCGAAGCGGGCGCGGGAGAGAGCGTCGTCGCGCATCTTGGCCGCCGGATGCCCCTTGGCGAGGTCGGCGGCGTGGGCCGCGAGCTTGTAGGTGACGACGCCGACCTTGACGTCGTCGCGGTCGGGGAGGCCGAGATGCTCCTTGGGGGTGACGTAGCAGAGCATCGCGCAGCCGAACCAGCCGATCATCGCCGCGCCGATGCCCGACGTGATGTGGTCGTAGCCCGGCGCGATGTCGGTGGTGAGCGGCCCGAGCGTGTAGAAGGGTGCCTCGCCGCAGACCTGGAGCTGCTTGTCCATGTTCTCCTTGATCTTGTGCATCGGCACGTGGCCCGGGCCTTCGATCATCACCTGGACGTCTTCCTTCCAGGCGCGGTGGGTGAGCTCGCCTAGCGTGTAGAGCTCGGCGAACTGCGCCTCGTCATTGGCGTCGGCGATGCTGCCGGGGCGGAGGCCGTCGCCGAGGCTGTAGGCGATGTCGTACGCCTTCATGATCTCGGTGATCTCGTCGAAGCGCTCGTAGAGGAAGCTCTCCTTGTGGTGGGCGAGGCACCATTTCGCCATGATGGAGCCGCCGCGGCTGACGATGCCGGTGACGCGCTTGGCGGCGAGCGGCACGTAGGGCAGGCGGACGCCGGCGTGGATGGTGAAGTAATCGACGCCCTGCTCGGCCTGCTCGATCAGCGTGTCGCGGAAGATCTCCCAGGTCAGCTCCTCGGCGATGCCGCCGACCTTTTCCAGCGCCTGATAGATGGGGACGGTGCCGATCGGCACGGGCGAGTTGCGGATGATCCACTCGCGCGTGTCGTGGATGTTGCGGCCGGTGGAGAGGTCCATCACCGTGTCGGCGCCCCAGCGGATCGACCAGACGAGCTTGTCGACTTCGGCCGCGACGTTGGAGGCGACGGCGGAGTTGCCGATGTTGGCGTTGATCTTGACCAGGAAGTTGCGGCCGATCGCCATCGGTTCGGATTCGGGGTGGTTGATGTTGGACGGGATGATCGCGCGGCCGCGGGCTACCTCGTCGCGGACGAATTCGGGGGTGACGTGGTCGGGGATTGAGGCGCCGAAGGACTCGCCGTCGCGGACGTGGTCCATGCGCTGCTGACGGCCGAGATTTTCGCGGATGGCGACATATTCCATCTCGGGCGTGATGATGCCGCGGCGGGCGTAGTGCATCTGGCTGACGTTGCCGCCAGCCTTGGCACGGAGGGGGCGCCTGTTGACGTTGGGGAAGGGCTGGACGCCGCCCGAGCGATCGGGGCCGAGCTGGCCGTTGTCCTCCGGGCGGAGTTCGCGGGCGTCGTAGCGCTCGACGTCGCCGCGGCCCTCGATCCAGGCGCGGCGCAGGTCCGGGAGGCCGGCCATGATGTCGATGTTGGCGGTGGAGTCGGTATAGGGGCCGGAGGTGTCGTAGACGCGTAGCGGCGGCTCGCTGCACGAGGGATCGAGCATGATCTCGCGCATGGCGACGCGGTGTTCACCGACGTGGATCTTGCGGCTGCCGCGGATCGGGCCGGTGGTGACGCCGATTTCGGTGCGGGCGGGAAGGTCGGCCATGCGTGTCGCTCCAGGTGTCGGAGCAAGGACGGTCGCTGGGTGACCGCTCCCTCCCTCCGCCGGTGTCAACCGGATCAGGTTCAGCGGGTCGCGGCCACGGGACTAAGGCCGCCTCTCAACCGCGTGCGTGCGGTCCCCCGGGGATGACCCTTGCGTACACCCGCCGGGCCGTGCGGCCAAACGAATTCCCCTTAACACAAACAGGGCCGCGCAGTTGCCCGCGCGGCCCCGTCCTGCTGATCGGCGAAGCGATCAGGCGTTGTTGTTGCTGGTCTTGATGTTGCCGTTGACGCCCGACGGGAAGAACCCGCCGCTGCTCACCGCCGCCTTGTTGAGGTACACCACGTTGAGCACGTTGGCGGCGGTGCGCCCGAACACGATGCCGTTGCTGTCGCTCGGCACGATGTTGGACGTGTTGGCGTCGGCCGGCGACTGGGTAACGCCCTGGTCGTCGTCGGCGTAGAGCTGCGGCGGCCCGGCCTGGGTAATCGTGCCGTCGACGCTGTCGCGCGCATCCGAGATCATGTTCGAGTAGGTGCGGTCGTTGGCGGCGGTGGCGATCGGCGTCGCCGGAGCGATCCCGCGCGAATAGAGCAGGGTGCGGATCAGGCCCGAGTGATACGCCTCCACCGCCAGGATGCCGGCTGCCGCTTCCAGGAACACCTTGTTGGCGATCAGCGTCGCGGAGCCCTTGTAGGCGGTGACGCCGACGTCCGACAGCAGCATGCCGCCAAGCAGCCAGGTGTCATCGTTCAAGTAGGGATCAAACCCGCCGTTCACGAGCGGGATTTTCGCTGCGGTCGCCGCGGCGGTAAATGCGCCGCTCGGCCCGCCATCGATGTTGATGGTGGGCATCGCCACCGCCGACGAGCCGAGCTGCGAGCGGAGGAACAGGACGTGCGCATTCTCGTCCGCCGCGATTTCGCGGGCGTAGTTGGCCACCGTCGGGTCGGTGAAGGTGACCTGGCGGCCGCCGATGACGGTGCCCTGGGTGCCGGTGCCCGTCATCGACAGCGAGTTGAGGCCGGTGCCGAACGCCGAGGAGATGTAATAGTTGGCTTCGAGATACTCGAGGTTGAGCGCGAAGTTGAGCACGTCCATTTCCACCGAGCTGGCGGGGGAAGTGGGCGTCGGTGTCGGCGTCGGGGTGGAGACGGTGTCCTCGTCATAGTCGTCGCCGCATGCCGACAGCGCGGTGAGCGCGCCGGTGGCGGCAATGCCGGCGGCCGCCGTCTTGATGAAACGGCGACGATCCGCCCGCCGCTGTTCGGCGATGGCGAAGACTTCCTTGATGGTATCCTGATCGATCATGGGATGTTCCCTTGAAACTGGTCAAACGGTCGGTGATTTGTGGCGAACCGTCAGGCGGTCGTGCCCTTCGTGATCGTGCCGTTGACACCATTGGGGAAGAAGCCGCCCTTCATCACGGGCACGGCCGCAACCGTGGCGCCCGCGGCGTCCTTGGTGGCGGTCGCCGGCGGCGAGAGGTAGACGATGTTGAGGACCTGGCCGGTGCTGCGGCTGAAGGCCATCGCGTTGGCGTCCGTCGGCACGATGTTCGACACGGTGCCGGCGCCGTTCTGGATCGGCACGATGCCCTGGTCGTCGTCGGCAACCAGCATCGGCGGGCCTGCCGAGGCTGGCGTACCATCGAGCGTGTCGCGCGCGGTTGAGATCTTCTCCGTCGTTTCGCGCAGCATCAGCCCCGGCATCTTGACACCCTTCTGGTCGAGAACGGTGCGCACGATGCTGGCGTGATACGCCTCGGCGGCGAGGATGCCGGCGGCGGCGTCGAGGTAACGCTTGTCGGTCAGCAGCGGCGATGCGCCCTTGTAGGCGGTGACGCCGACGTCCTCGAAGATGAACGCGCCGAGCAGGAAGTTCTCCGGCGAGGAATAGGGATCGAAGGTGGTCGTCTGCGGCAAAGGCTTGCCAGCCGCATCCTTGCCCGCATCGGCGATGATGCCTGCGGAACGGGCGGCGCTGCTGAACGCGCTGGTCGGAGTCACGCTAAGGTCGATCGCCGGCTGTGCCACTGCGGCCGTCATGAGCTGGCTGCGCAGGAAGTTGACGTGGGCGAGCTCGTCCGCCGCAATCTCACGCGCATATTGCCCGACGATCGGATCGCCGGTGAAATTGACCGGGACGGCGCCAGTGAAGTTGGCCGCGCCCAACGTGCCGGTGCCGGTCGTGGAGGTCGCCGGGATCGGCGTGCCGAACACGGCGAAGTAATAGAAATTCGCCTCGAGATACTCGAGGTTGAGCGCGAAGTTGAGAATGTCAGCATCGGTCAGCTGTACAGTCTGCGCCTGGGCGGCGCCCGAGATAGCGAACGCGCTGGCGCCCACTGCTGCAGCGCCCAACGCGGCCCTGAAGAATGCGCGACGATCCTCACGCCGCTGGACCCGCGAATCGAGTGCAGCGATCAACTGTTCACTATCGGCCATGCAGACCTCCCCTTTTTTGGTGGTGTGCATGGGAATAGCCGAGCCGGAACAATGTTCCAAGCTACTGATATTTAAAAAGATATTTGCTAAGCTGCGCCGGCGACGATTATCGATTCCCGGCGCAAGCCGGAAAGGTGCCGTATCAACTATGTTGCCGGTCTATGTCAGCCTGCAACATTTTGCAACATCCGCCGGCGCCGACGCGCGTCAGAAGGTATAGGCGAGCCCCACCGCACCGAGCCACTGGTTGGGCGATCCGGCGATGCGGGTCAGCGGGCTGTACGAATAGCTGTTGAGCATGCGCGTGTAGGCGCCACCGGCGATGAGCTTGACCCCGTGCAGCAGGTTGCCCGTCAGCGAATAGGTGGCCGCGCCGCCGAGCGTGTAGTTCTTCCAGCCGGCGTCGCCGGTGAAGGCGGGAAGCCCCGTCAGCGCCGCATCGGCGGGGGTGACGTCGAAATACACGCGCGAATAGGCGCGGTCTGCATGCTGGGCGGAGGCGAACAGCGCCACCGCCGCCTTGTGGCTGAGGGGCGTCAGATAGTTGATCGACGGTTGCCAGGTGCCGCCGTCGTCCTCGCCGGTGACGCTGTGGCGCCAGCTGACCGTCACCGACAGCTTGTCATAGGGGCTGGTGATCACGCCGGTCTTGCCGATGCCGACATAGCCGCCAAGCTCGATGGTGGTGTCGCGCTCCGCCAGCCGCTTGACGCGAAAGTCGTCGATGCTGTCGCGGCTGGCGCGGTTGAAATTGACCACGCCGACCGGACCGAGCTCCACGTCCCATTGGGCGCCGCGCTTCTCCGGCACCAGGTCTATGCTGGCACGGTTGCCCAGCACGCTGAAGCTGAAGCCCTTGAACGAGCCGATCGCCGCCGGGGCGGCGGTGACGCGATAGTTGTTCGAACCTTCGTAATCGGGAAGGTACGCGCCGGCGACGCCGATCGTCAGGCTGTCGCCGCCGAGCGCCGCCGCGATGTCGTCGGTCTGCGGCGGTTGCGCCGCATCCTGAGCCACGGCCGGCGATGCGAGGGCGGACAGAAGGGCCGCGGCGGCAAGAGAGGCGATGCGGATCAAGGCGAAACTCCGGGATGTTTCGCCACGTAACGCCTGCGTAATCACTTGTGTCCGGCAGCTTCGATCAGAAGATGTAATGCATCCGCACCTGTTGCATTTCGGCACCGCCCTGGGTGACGAAACGGGCGGCGGCGAAGCGCGGCGGGCCGAAGCGGATCGCAGGGTTGCGCGAGAAACCGAAGCCTTCGCGCGGAATGCCGGCGAGCGTGTCGAGCCGTGCGTTGTCGTTCTCGTCGTGGATCACCGCGACCGCGTAGGCGCCGTGCGGCAGGCCCTCCACGCTGATCCGCGCATCGCGGGCGGGAACGCTGCGGGTTACCGCCTCGGCATCGTCGACGCAGGCGGGGAAGTTTGCGGGGTCGGCGGTAAGGCAGAGCCTGAGCGAGCCTTTGGCGGAGCGCAGCCCCTCCACCGTGACGTCAAGCCGCCCGACCGGCGCCGCGCCCAGCAGGATTGGCCCGAGCAGCATCGCTGCCAGCACCGCCGGCCGCACGGGCATGAGCGCGCGCGTGGTCCCTGGCGAAGTCGCCGAGCCCGTCGTCGGTGCCGCACAGCTTGTCCCAGTGGCGGAAGTAGAGCCCATAATTGCACCCGTACCGATCGTGATGCCGCTGGTGGTGGCTGGCGGTGATCAACCAGTCGCCGAGGCGGCCGGCCCATAGGACACGCGGAAACGCCTCCCATCCCATGTGATTGGTGACACCCATAACCGTCATGATCGTCAGCACCAATCCGAGCGCTGCGACCTGGATCGGAATTGCGAACACCAGTAGCGGAATGGCCACAGCCCCGGTCAGCGCCTCGATCGGGTGAAACGCCATCGCCGCCCAGGCGGTGGGCGGCCGGCTGGCATGGTGGACGGCATGGGCGAGGCGGAACGGCCGCGGGCGGTGCATCCAGCGGTGCGTCCAATAGAACCAGGTATCGTGCGCGAGGAGGTAGAGCAGCACCGAGACGGGGGCGTACCACAGCGGCCAGGCGTGAACGTCGGTGTAGATCCGCGTCCAGCCGCGATGCTGCCAGCCCCAGGCGACGACGCCGGCGGGGATGCCGTAGATGGCGGCGGAGGCGAGGCTCCAGCCGATCTCGCGGCGCATCTGGCGGTCGAGCCCGCGATAGAGGCCGGGGTGCCTCGCGCGGGTCGCCGCGGCGAAGGCGCCGGAGGTGAGGAGGTAGCGCACGCCGACGATCACCGTCATCGCGACGGCGGAGAGGAGAATGGCGAGCGCGGCGGTCACGCCCACCCTTTACCCCAGTTGCGTCGCCGGTTCACCATTCCACGCCGATCTTGCCGAAATGGCCGCCGCCGGCCTGCAGGGCGAAGGCGTCGGCGAGCTGGTCGAGCCGGAAACGGCGGTCGATCACGGGGCGTATGCCAGTGGCGTCGAGCGCCTGGACGAAATCCTGCTGTTCGCGGCGGCTGCCGACGATCAGCCCCTGGAGACGCGCCTGCTTGGCCATCAGCGCGGCGGTCGGCACCTCGCCCGACGCGCCGGTGAGCACGCCGATCAGCGAGATGTGGCCGCCGACCCGGACGGCGTCGATCGATTGGGCGAGGGTGCCGGGGCCGCCCACCTCGACGACGTGGTCGATGCCGCGCCCGCCGGTCCAGTCGGCGACGGCGCGGCCCCATTGCGGCTGCTCGCGGTAGTTGAGCGTGAAGTCGGCGCCGAGATCGCGCGCGCGATCGAGCTTGTCGCCGGACGAGGAGGTGATCGCCACCGTCGCCCCCATCGCCTTGGCGATCTGCAGCGCCCAAATCGACACGCCGCCGGTGCCGAGCAGGAGCACCGTGTCGCCGGGCTTGAGCTTGCCGTCGACCACCAGCGCGCGCCAGGCGGTGAGCCCGGCGGTGGTGATCGTCGCGGCCTCCACCGCGTCATAGCCCTTGGGCGCGTGCGTGAAGGCTGTGGCGGGCATCACGACATATTCCTGGGCGAAGCCGTCGACGCCGTCACCGGGCGTCTGGCTGAAGTCACCGACGCGGGGATGCCCGTCCTGCCATTGCGGAAAGAAGCACGACACCACGGCGTCGCCGGCCGCGAAGTCGGTGACGCCGTTCCCCACCGCTTCCACGATGCCGCCACCGTCGGCGAGCGGGACGCGGCCAACCGCTGCACCCATCCTGCCGGTGACGACGCCGAGATCGTGGAAGTTGAGCGAGCTGCCGTGCAGTGCGACGCGGATCATGCCCGGACCCGGCTCGCCCGGATCGGGGCGTTCGCCTGCGCGCAGCGTGTCGAGGCCGATCGGGTTGTGCAGCGACATGATCTTCACGGGGATGAACTCCTTGCAGGCCGCGACAACGCCGGAGGCGAGGAAACTCTCCGGGGGTCGGCGGGAAAGCGGTTCTCGTTCTGTGCCCGATACGCTAGGTACGCGGCATGGCGACCACCACTCCTTGCGACGTCGCGATCGTCGGCGCGGGCCTTGCGGGTGGGTTGATCGCGCTGGCGCTGAGGGCCAAGCACCCGGACCTCGACGTCAGGCTGATCGACGCGGCCGAGCGGGTGGGGGGCAACCACCTGTGGTCGTTCTTCGGGTCGGATGTGGCGGCGGAGGATCGGTGGATCGTCGCGCCGCTCGTCGCGCATGCCTGGCCGGGCTACCACGTCGCCTTTCCCGCGCACCGGCGGACCATTCAGCAGCCCTACTACTCCATCGACAGCGCGCGGCTCGACCGCGAGGTGCGCCGGGTGATGCCGGCGGAAGCGCTGATGCTCGGGCGCCGGGTGGCAGCCGTCGCGGCGACCGCGGTCGAGTTCGAGAACGGCGACCGGATCGAGGCGGCAGGGGTGATCGACGCGCGCGGCGCGGGCGACCTGTCGAAGCTGGACCTGGCCTGGCAGAAGTTCGTCGGGCGCGAGCTTCGGCTCGACGGCCCGCACGGGCGCGACAAGCCGGTGGTGATGGACGCGACGGTGGAGCAGATCGACGGCTACCGCTTCCTCTATTGCCTGCCGCTCCGGCCCAAGCGGATGTTCGTCGAAGACACGTATTACAGCGACACGCCCGACCTGCAGCGCGACCGCATCGCCGCGCGCATCCACGGCTATGCCCATGCGCAAGGCTGGCGGGTGAAGCGCAGCGAGCGCGAGGAAGCGGGCGTGCTGCCGGTCGCGCTGGGCGGGGATTTCGAGGGCTATTGGCGCGCGGGCGGCGCGGGCGTCGCCAAGGCGGGAATGCGCGCGGGGCTGTTTCACCCCACCACCGGCTATTCGCTGCCCGATGCGGTGCGCACGGCGTCGATGCTGGCGGCGCGGCGCGACTTCGGAGGGGCGGGGCTGCATGACGCCACCCACGGCCTGGCGCGGACGAGCTGGCGTGCGCGCGGCTTCTACCGGCTGCTCGACCGGATGCTGTTCCGCGCCGCCGAGCCGGCGGAACGCTACCGGGTGCTGGAGCGCTTCTACCGCCTCGACGCGCGGCTGATCGGCCGCTTCTATGCCGGGCAATCGACGGTAAATGACAAGGCACGGATCCTGGCGGGCAAGCCGCCGGTGCCGGTGGGACGCGCGGTTCGCGCGATGATGGGACGTTAGATGGTGGCAATGAAGCGCGCGATCGTGGTCGGCGCCGGGTTCGGCGGGCTGGCGCTCGCCATCCGGCTGCAATCGGCGGGCGTCGATACGACGATCGTGGAGGCGCGCGACAAGCCCGGCGGGCGCGCTTATTATTGGGAGCGGGACGGCTTCACCTTCGACGGCGGGCCGACGGTGATCACCGACCCGGCGTGCCTGGAGGAGCTGTGGCAGCTCTCCGGCCGGGTGATGCGCGACGATGTCGAGCTGCAGCCGGTGCTGCCCTTCTATCGGCTCAACTGGCCGGACGGGACCAATTTCGACTATACCAACGACGACAATCTGCTGCGGCAGGAGATCGCCAAGCTCAACCCCGACGACATCGCCGGGTACGGCAAGTTCCTGGAATATTCGGCGGGCGTGTTTCGCGAGGGCTATGAGAAGCTCGGCCACGTCGCGTTTCTCGACTTCGCGTCGATGATCAAGGCGGCGCCGGCGCTGGCGAAGTACGAGGCGTGGCGGTCGGTCTATTCGATCGTGTCGCGCTTCATCAAGAACGAGAAGCTGCGCGAGGCCTTGAGCTTCCATACCTTGCTGGTCGGCGGCAACCCGATGACCACCAGCGCGATCTATGCGCTGATCCACAAGCTGGAGCGCGACGGCGGCGTGTGGTTCGCGAAAGGCGGCACCAACCGGCTGGTAGCGGGCATGGTGACGCACTTCGAGCGGCTGGGCGGGGTGATGCGGCTCGGCGATCCGGTGGACGCGATCGAGACGCTGGGCGATCGGGTGACGGGCGTGGTGACGCGATCGGGCTGGCGCGGCGAGGCGGACGCGGTCGCCGCTAACGGCGACATCGTTCACACCTATCGCGACCTCTTGCGCGATTCCCGCTCGGCGCAGCGCACGCGTGCGCGGCTGGAGAGGAAGCGCTTCTCGCCGTCGCTGTTCGTGGTGCATTTCGGCATCAAGGGGACGTGGCCGGGCATCCCGCACCACACCATCCTGTTCGGGCCGCGCTACAAAGGGCTGCTGGCCGATATCTACGACCATGGCGTGCTCAGCGAAGATTTCTCGCTGTACCTGCACCATCCGACGGTTACCGACCCGTCGATGGCACCAGAGGGGCATTCGACCTTTTACGCGCTGGCGCCGGTGCCGCACCTCGGCAAGTTCCCGGTCGACTGGGCGGAGATCGGGCCGATCCTGGAAAAGCGCATCCTCGACGAGGTCGGGCGGCGGCTGATCCCCGACATCCACAGCCGCATCGTCACCAAGTTCAGCTACGCGCCGAGCGATTTCGCGAGCGACCTTCAGGCGCATCAGGGCAGCGCGTTCAGCCTGGAGCCGATCCTGACGCAGAGCGCCTGGTTTCGCGTCCACAACCGCGACGACAATATCCCGAACCTGTATTTCGTCGGCGCGGGCACGCACCCCGGTGCGGGCATTCCGGGTGTAGTGGGGAGCGCCAAGGCGACGGCGGCGCTGATGCTGGAGCAGCGTTAGGAGAGCTAGGCTCAGCACGAACGGAACGGCGAAAGCGTCGGAATCGACTTAGCGCCCAAATGACTACGGGCCCCCCGGATGGGAGGCCCGTGAAGGGATCAGCGATGACGCTCCGCGCGCGTCAGCGGTAGCGCCAGCCGTTGTTGTACCGCTCGCGATGGTGGTAATAGCGGCGGCCGTCCCAATAACCGCGGCCCTGGTAGAAGTTGCCGACGACCAGACCGCCCGGTGCGACGACTACGCGGCCGGGGCCGCGGCGATAGCCGTCATTGGGGATGCAACGGCCATGGTAGGAACGGTGGAAACCGCGGCCGCAACCTTCGGCGGCATTGGCGGCGGACACGGCGCCGAGGGTCATCCCTGCAGCAAGGGCGAACGCAACTAGCTTTTTCATGACAACCTCTTTCGATGGTCTCTCTGGTCGACGGATCGACGCGGTTTTAACGCCATCCTCCCGCAACCGTTCCGGTGACGTCATGGCCCCGATCGCCAGCCACTGCTTGCCGCTGCTGCGGGGTTGGCCTAGCGCACGCGGCATGAAGCGCCTTGCCATCTATTGCGGGTCCGCGACCCCCGCCGACCCGCTGTACATCGATGCCGCGCGCGACGTGGGCCGCACGCTCGCCGAGCGCGGCATCGGCGTCGTCTATGGCGGCGGCCGGCTGGGGCTGATGGGTGCGGTGGCCGACAGCGCGCTCGCCGCCGGCGGCGAGGTAATCGGGGTGATCCCCCAGGCGCTGGTCGATGCCGAGGTCGCGCATCGCGGGCTGACCGAGCTTCACGTCGTCCCGGGCATGCACGCGCGCAAACAGGCGTTCACCGATCTTGCCGACGGGTTCGTCACCATTCCGGGCGGCACCGGCACGATGGACGAGCTGTGGGAGGCGCTGAGCTGGGCGCAGCTGGGCTACCATGCCGACCCGGTCGGACTGCTCAACACCGCCGGTTATTACGACCAGCTGATCGCGTTCTGGGAGACGATGGGCGAGGTCGGCTTCCTGCGTCCGCAGCACCGCGACCTGCTGATCGTGGACGGGAGCCTGGAGGGGCTGCTCGACAGGATGGCGGCGCACGTGCCGACGCAGCCGATCGTCAGGATGAAGACATCGGATCTGTAACGGGGTGAGCGGGGAGCTACCCTCGCGCGCGGCGATCGTTGCGACGGCGCACGAATCGATCGCGCGGGGGTCCAAGAGTTTCGCGGCCGCCAGCCTGCTGTTCGATTCCAGGACACGCGAGCGGGCGTGGCTGCTCTACGCCTGGTGCCGGCGCTGCGACGACATCGCCGACGGGCAGGAGGACGGTCACGGCACGCGGCGCGTCGCCGATGCCGAGGCCCGCGTGGCGGCGCTCCGCACGCTGACCGATGCCGCGTTGGCGGGCGAAGTGGTGGGAGAGCCGGCGTTCGACGCCCTGCGCATCGTCGCAGGGGAAACGGGGATGCCCGCTGGCTGGGCGCATGACCTGATCGACGGCTTCGTGCTCGATGCGCAAGACTGGCGGCCGGAGAGCGAGGCGGACCTGTATCGCTATTGCTACCATGTCGCGGGCGTCGTCGGATGCATGATGGCGGTGGTGATGGGTGTAGCGCCGGACGACGAGGGAACGCTCGACCGCGCGTGCGACCTCGGCATGGCGTTCCAGCTCGCCAACATTGCGCGCGACATCGGCGAGGATGCGGCGGCGGGGCGTTGCTACCTGCCGGCGGCATGGCTGGCGGAGCTGGATATTCCGCCGGGCGACATCATGGCCCCGGCGGTGCGGCCGCGCCTTGCGGTGCTGGCGCGGCGGCTGACGACCCGCGCCGCGGCCTTCGAGGCAAGTGCGCGGGCGGGCACGGCGGCGCTGTCGTTCCGCTCAGCCTGGGCAGTGCTGGCGGCGGCGCATATCTATGGCGCGATCGGCCGTAAGGTGGCGGCACGAGGCGAAGCGGCGTGGAATGCGCGGGTGTCGACCTCGGCGGCTGAGAAGCTGGGGTACATCGGGAAGGCTTGGGTGGAGGCGAGGGAGCGGAAGCGGATCGATGCGGCGCCTGCCTCACCTTGGCGGCGGCCCGGCTCCCATGCCGTTTGTGCTGAGTAGAGAGCGAGTAGGCTCGCCAGAGCCGTATCGAGGCTCGTATCGAAGCACTGTTCCGCGCGATAACCTGTCCTTCGATATGCCCTTTCGGTACGCGGCTTCGCCGCTACTCGATGGCTACTCAGGACGAACGGGGGGGAAGGCACCGGGCAGCGTCAGCCGCGGCGGCGGCCCTGCTCGTTGCGGGCGATCATCGCGCCGCTCGCGCGGCAGGTGGCGGAGATGGTGGGGAACGACAGGTCGGTGTTACGGGCGAGCGCGGCGGGGAGCTGCGCCTGACACTGCTGCACCGACTGGTAGCGCGCCGGCTCGATCCGAGCCTCGGTGCACTGGCTGCTGCCGTCGCCGCAGCCGAGGATCGCCATGACGTAGAACACCGGTTCCATTGACCATTCCCTTCGCGAGATAAACGGTTGGTCGCGGAAATCAGTTCCCTCGTCGCTTATCGCTGGACTGATGCATGTTGATTTGTCGCGCCGTGCGATCGTCTGAAGGGTAGTCATCGGAGCGCCCTTCCCCACATAGAGGGCAATGCCTCCCGTCGACCCGACCACCGCCACCAGCGCCGATCCTCCCCTGCTGCCGACGCTGCGCCGCTTCCTGCCGTACCTCTGGCCGAAGGGCGAGGCGGAGATGAAGGTGCGGATCGTCGGCGCGATGCTGCTAGTCGTCGCCTCCAAGCTCGTGCAGGTGTTCGGTTCCGCCTACACGCTCAAGTTCGCTGTGGACCGGATGGCGAGCGGCAACCGTGGCGTCGCGACGCTGGTGATGCTGCTCGTCATCGGATACGCGGCGGCGCGGTTCGGTGCCACGCTGTTCGACAATCTGCGCAATGCGGTGTTCGAGCGGGTGGGGCAGGATGCGACGCGGCGGCTGGCGGCGTCGGTGTTCCGGCACCTGCATGGCCTGTCGCTGCGTTTCCACCTCGAGCGGCGCACCGGCGCGGTGACCAAGGTGGTGGAGCGCGGGACCAAGAGCATCGACACGATGCTTTATTTCCTGCTGTTCAACATCGCACCGACGGTGCTCGAATTGGCGCTGGTGCTGGGCATTTTCGGCAGGAGCTTTGGCTGGCCGCTGGTGCTCGCGACCGTGCTGATGGTGGTGGCGTACATCGGCTTCACCCGCAAGGTGACCGACTGGCGCAACCACCTGCGCACGCGGATGAACGATCTCGACACCGGCGCGGTCGCGCATGCGGTGGATTCGCTGCTCAATTTCGAGACGGTGAAGTATTTTGGCGCCGAGGAGCGCGAGGCGCGGCGCTACGACAACGCGGTCGCCTCCTATGCGCGCGCGGCGACCAAAAGCGAGAACAGCCTGGCTTGGCTCAACATCGGCCAGGCGCTGATCACCAACCTGATGCTGGGCGGCGGCATGGCGTTTGTCGCGTGGCGGTGGAGCCAGGGCCGCGCGTCGGCCGGCGACGTGGTGTTCGTGTCGACGCTGCTCGCGCAGCTGTTTCGGCCGCTCGACCTGCTCGGCATGGTGTACCGCACCATCCGCCAGGGCGCGATCGACATGGGGAGCATGTTCGCGCTGATCGATACGCCGGCGGAGATCGTCGATGCGCCGGGCGCGCAGCCGCTCCACGTGGAACGCGGGCATCTCCGCTTCGAGGACGTGCGCTTCGGCTATGATCCAGGACGCGAGATCCTGAAAGGAATCGATCTGGATATTCCCGCTGGCTCGACGCTGGCGATCGTGGGGCCATCAGGGGCGGGTAAGTCCACCATCGCGCGGCTGATGTACCGCTTCTATGACCTGACGAGCGGGCGGATCACGATCGACGGGCAGGACATCGCGGCGGTGACGCAAGCCTCGTTACGCGCAGCGATCGGGATCGTGCCGCAGGA
>Ga0210040_10000582_pt1 | contig 60687 bp, 62 predicted proteins | sample CryGeyCG12114_NA_FD_185462 | JGI IMG/M metagenome (GOLD analysis project Ga0210040, IMG submission 185462) | Groundwater microbial communities from aquifer - Crystal Geyser CG19_WC_8/21/14_NA (SPAdes) (version 2) | ecosystem: Environmental > Aquatic > Deep subsurface > Groundwater | place: USA...
CCTGTCTCAGTATTTTATGATTTTGGAAATTTTGTATTTTTTTGCACAAATCGTGGCAAAGGTGAACATTTTAACATGTAGAAAAAGTGGCGCGAAACTAAAATACATGTTAAGAAAATAACATACAAAATTTAAGCGCCATATTATATAAGATTGGATTCGAATGATTGGTTGCAAAGATCCATCATATATATATGAAACGGGTCAGTCATGTCTACGAACTAAAGCACATACGACAAGTAGGCTAGCATGCAGTTGTCTATATAAATGATGAAATAGTTGCATATCGGGTAGCGATCTTTGAAAGAATCAATGGTCAGCTTCTGATAATTGGCCGCAGGTAGAAGAATCTAAATTATGTGGGTTGATTTAGCAGCTACATACTAACTATGCAACCGAAAATATACAAACTAGATAAGAAATACGAGAACCAGCCAAACTAAAGATTCTGAGATGAAACCTAAATATTTGCTCTTAAGGCTTTACTGCCGGTGTATGCCGTTTCGGTGATAAATTTGTCCAAATTAAATGTGACTTCATAGGTTTCAAACCATACAACTAAAGTTAAAAATTATCCTTAACCTCCTCAATATATTAAATTAGCAATTAGCATACGTGACTGAAGGATTCATTGAGCTAAAATTCTGTGTTGCATAGTTCTTATTCAAGAAATCCTAACTCTAAAAAGTTGAACTTCATTAGTTACATACATGTGAAAAATATTGCTCGGGTGCAATGCTAATATTAATATGCATCTTGAAGACTGACTTTATGCTGAACAGAAAGTTTTGATGTAAACAATAGCAAAGTCTTGTGTTGTGTCTTGTCTATCTGTTAGATATGTAGGTGATGCACATGTAATGCTGTTCCGTTATGGAGAAAAAGTAAATTACGACAATTGTATGGGAGTTTTCTCCTTTGATCGATACAAAAATACTATATAGTCTAAATAAAAGTTATTAGTGTAGTTAGTTCGCTGTTAATCGAAAACTCTGTATAGTGTGCACTACAAATCTGAATTGAAGATCCTAGTTTCCTGAATCCCCAACTTGGTACAGTAATTCCTTTCTCTTATATCAATATTATTCATTTCTGCAATGAATTGATACACGCTCTGTTTCTTATTGCGTGAAAATATCTAGTGCTACGAAAAAGCAGTCACTGATGTTTTTTCGTTCAAATTGACTCTAGATTTTGCAGTTTACCTTTAGTGAAATTTTATTATGGAAATATATTCAGCGATATATTTGATGATCGAAATTCAATCCATCAATTACTATGAAGGTTGGGTAGGTTGGGTGGAGTTGCTGTTCTATCGTAACAAGGCGTAACTCTCATTAGTGGGGTATAGTGAGACAACAGCAACTATACAGTGCAAAGTAGTCCACATTCGTCCATATCCCAATCCCAATTCCCAATCCACTGGCCATGCATGCATTCATTTGGCTTGAACTGGTCCCAAGAAATTCATACCAGAAGCATAACGTGCTATTATTTTAAATACTTTTTTTCGAAAACTAAAAGAGCTAACTAAATAAATAATCAAGAAATTAAGTTTTATAATAAAAATACCTGATTATAAACCTTGCATTCCGAATTCCAGGGTCGTCAGAGTCAGTATATTTGGTACAAAATGCACTAATGACATTCATATCATATCTTTTTGTATCATTTTGACGCCTATGGCTGGTAGTTTATATTTTAGTTTAGCTAGTTTTGAATTAGATGTAGTTTGCTAGTTAAATTCGTGTTTGCTACATACATATGCTTGATAGATCAAAGTAGAGATGTGCGCCGTCGAATCACGTCGTCGTCGACGCGGTTTTTTGGCCAAAATTTCACGCCGTCGCCGTCGATAATTTTCATCGACGCGTCGATGCGCCGTCGATAAGAAACCACCGCTGTGGAAGTTTTAAATACAAAATTTACAAAGTACTGTTTAAAATTCGTAAATCCCGGCCAAAAAATGACGTTTTTCAAAGTAAAAATTTCAAAAATTTGTTGGCTAATTTTTTTTGCCAGATTGTAAACAATTTTATTTTTGACCGTCAAATTTTTCCTAAAAAATTGCGCGCTCTTTTTTGAAAAATCTTTGGTTGAAACTAAAATCTATGGTTTTCGCCGCCGTCGAAAATGATCGACGTCGACGCCGGCGTCGCCGCCGTCGGTTATAAATTACCCTCTACGCCGCCGTTGTTGATTCTTAATCGACGCACACCTCTAGATCAAAGAAAATGCCACCAACCAACAAACGCAACGCAATGCTACGCAATTCAACCAAAAAGTAAAGCAATAAGTTGTGCTTGCAAGGATGGCATGAAAATACTAGACGGGAAGGCTAGTATAGTTTGCAATAGAAAAGGATGGAGAAAAATAGGTAGGGCATGAGCTCAAGTCAATCCTTTAGCATTTTGCCAATTTAGATTTGAAAAAGAGCAACCGTTGCAAGAGTGAGCTCCCGCTGAACCGCCATTACAGAATTTACTCTCTGAAGAAGCGTGCTTGATAAAAGTTGTGCCTAAAAGTTCTTTTTAAATATTGTTTTTTCGAGTTTTTTGGTACTATTTTGCCCGAATTAAGTACTTGAAGGTAATTTTAGCTTATTAGCTTGTTACGTTTAGAAACTTCCAGTGGAATTAAAAGTGTAAACTACTTTAATTAAGCTGGCTGGAATCAGAGATTGCTGAGATTGTTGCAGTGGTAGATAGAATAGCATGGTTGCATTGCTACTACGATTTATCTTGTCAGCTTGCGCATTGTTTCATGACCGGTCTTAATTGTTTTTGCGAGGTAAAGGTAACCTGAGTTGACATTTTGGATCGACATGGATCGTGGACCCAGTCGGGGACTTGGGCGAGGGCTAGGTCGTGGTAAGATTTTAAAGGAGTCGTCGCTTAGTGGTGGAGGAGATGCTGCAAGCCAGGTAAGATGGTTTCCGTGGGTTTGTATTCATAACCTAATATGAATGCTTTTGTTAATGGTTCTAAGCTGCATATCTGTTCATTAAGGTCGTTGCTGGGCCGAGTACTCCGGTAACCTCGTCTAGAGGACGGATTGCGACAGGCAGTAGGGGAGGCCATGCGTTGGAAAGAGGCAGAGTCATGGAGGATGATTATGTTCCAGATGATCTTTCACTAACTCCTCCAAAGGTTGCTCCTACTGGAGCCGAAGTTGCGGGCCAAAAAGAGGTTGAGCCGCCTCGGAGACTTGGCATGGGGCGAGGTATGTGGTTAATGTTGAAAAAAATTATTGCGTGGTCATAGGTTGTGTTCCTGACTTGTTCGTTGTTATTAGCCAGCATTCTTCTTCTAATCTGTCTATGTCCTTCTCACGGCTGTTATTCCAAAAGTGTTTCTATAACAACTGGTGTTGTGTAGGTATGAAAACTACAAGAGAGGACATACCGTCTGTTGAAAAGGAGGTCGTTCAAGCTGCAGAGAATCTTGCAGCAGTTGAGTTAGCTGATCAAGGTCAATTTGGGGACCAACAGGCTTCTGCTGCAGCTGAGAATGTCGAGGAAGGTGAAATTGCTGCTTCTGGTGGAAGATCAGGTAGTTCATCTCACCAGCAGAAACCCGAAGGCGAAGGGGACGCCCCAAGCTCCGTGGGCACAGTTGCTGCAGCAAACGTGCAGCCTGAAAAAGCTCCTGTCATCAAAAAAGGAGAAAAGGGAATCACGTTAGTACAAAACGATATTCTCATGTTAAACAGTTCAGATGGAAAACAACTTTACTTATGTGGTTTCTTATTTAGTGCTCCTTTAAATACAAATTTCGTGAGATTGCGGCTTAAAAAGGACAGGGGTATTCATGAATATCGGGTGGATTTTGTGCCGGAATTAGACAACCAGCGACATCGTAAGCGTGCATTGGCACAATTCACTGAGCAGCTTGGTGAAGCCAGAATGTTTGATGGCCACATGCTCTTTCTTCCCTTTGAAATCAGTGAAAAGGTAATAATAATCTCTTTGGAAACATCAGAGTTTTTTATGGGCAACTGTTGAAACGGAAATTATATTTTGTAGAAAATGATTTTGAATGGCGTAAGCCCAGAGGATCCTGCAGAATCTTTGCAAGTCATCATCAAATATGTAAAAGAGAAGCCTGTTCAAGAACTGGTCCAGTTTTTTAATTTCTTGTTTCGACGGGTGATGAACATATTGGGAAATGTGGAGATGAAGAATAATTTTTTCGACATTCGTATCACTTACAAAATTCCTCAGCACAAGTGAGCTTAAAATCCCCTCATTTCTTCCGTTTACTTGCTCATTTTTCATTTATTCACTATGACTATTGACTTCGAGAAAGCACTCATTGTCTTTGTTTTGAATTGGTGAAATCTAATATAGGCTTATCCGTTGACTAATGATTTTCACATTAGGCTTGCTAAATTGTTTGCAAGTTTTATACTTTATTAGTTCCCATAATTTAAAGTGTACCGTTCAAAATCTCAAAGGTTGGAGATTTGGCCTGGAATGTGCCTTGCGGTTGAGCAAAGGGAAGGCGGCTTGATGCTAAATATGGACTCTACTTCTCGGGTTCTGCGAACTGATACGGTTTTGGAGCATTTGTAAGCTAGATTATAATTAAATTAGTTGAAAAAGATGAAAAAGGACTAATTTAAGTGGGTACGATTATTTTTCAAGTAATGCTGTCAAGAAGCAAGCCAATTATAAAGAACTGTTTGCTCGTGATGTGATTGGAACCATCGTGCTAACTCGCTACAACAATAAGACTTACAGAGTTGATGACATCGCGTGGGACATGTCACCTCTCACTACTTTTGAACGCACAGTCAAAGGCGTTCCGGAACAGGTAACCTGACAATATCTTTGTTTTTGTTTGCTCGATTGTGGGTGGAGAATCCATCCCAATTAAATTTTGATCGAAATATTGGGGCAGTGTCGCTGGGGAGTTATGAGATCAATTAAAAACTATTTTTTGTGCTCAAGAAGTTCTCTGTAAAAAGTTTCAGACTATTTTTTTTAATAAACTGCTGCTTATTGCTTTAGTTTAACACTTTAACCTGTATTGCAGATTTCTTTTGTGGATTATTACCGCAAAGTTCATAATCAATCCATTGATGACATGAAGCAGCCATTGTTGATGAGTCAGATGAAACCTCGCAAGGGAGAAGGAATTCGTGGGGAATCTGTTAGCAGTTCAAAAAACATGAGTGTCATAGTTTATTATGTATTGAGAGTTTTAGAATTCAACTTACTCAATCATTATATTTATAGACGGAAAGCCGACTGATAGCTTTGGTTCCCGAGTTGTGCTATACAACCGGACTCTCTGATGAGCTGCGCTCAAACTTCACCGTAATGAAGGATATTGGTCAATTCACGCGAGTTACTCCACAGCAGCGAGTGATTGCCATGGAAAAATTTATTGCTAATATTAAATGTGAGAATATCGTGCTTCATTTTTTTTGCATTGTTTTGGAAAGGGCCTTTATGAGCTGAAATAATTTTTCTGTCATACGTTTAGCTAATCCTGAGGCCATGGGAATATTCAACATTTGGAACTTGGAGATCCAAGACAAGCCTCTGCAAGCTGCAGGCAGACAAATTTCTGGGCCAAGTATAACTTTTGGCCCCAGAAACACTCTTAAAGAAGCTGGACCCGACTTTTCGAGGGATGCTGTTTCCAGTGTTTATGAGCCAGTAAGTTTTATTGTTTGAATGTACTATAACTATTTGTAGCCCATGAAACAATGGCGTATAGTATAGTTAGTATAGTAAGGGATTTATAGATACAATAGAAACTGTATGGAATGGAATAGCATTTTCATGGATGGACTTCAACATTTATATTTTGTTGTGTAGATCACTTTGAAATCTTGGATTATAATCTGCACTAAACGTGACAGTGATAAAGCCCAGCGTTTCATTGACTTGTACAAGCAGTTGGCTCCACCTATGGGTATTCGTGTGGAAGGGGTGGGAACCATTGTTACATTGCAAGGTCATACTCCTAATGACTTCCGTCGAGCGTTGGAAGCAAACGCTGATGTCACAAAGGTTTGTTAGTTTTAGTCAATCTTCCATGTCTTGAATGTTTACACTATTTTATCCAAGTTATACGGTTTGTCATATCGAAATAATTCCTGCAACAACACGTGATCCTTAGATCCAATTTGTGGTTTGCCTGATGCCGACTCTCCGGGATGATGTCTATGCCGCAATTAAGCGATGCTGTGTTGTGGAGCGTGGCATCCCCTCCCAGTGCATAGTTACCAAAACTTTAATGAACGAGAAGAAAATAAGATCAGTAACGCAGAAAATTATTCTGCAATTGAATTGCAAACTGGGAGGAGGAATTTGGTCACTAAACATTCCACTTGTAAGTTGAACTTGAGGTTTCAGCTGTCGATGTTTATATTTTCATGGATTTAAATGGTTATGGAGCTTATACTTCTTCTGCTCATATTTTCATGTTCACAGAAAGACAAAATTATGTTTGTCGGAATGGATGTATGCCATGATCCAAAGAAAAAGCTCCCCTCTGTTGCCGCATTGGTTGCTTCGATGAACAATGAGTGTACTCGGTTTGTATCCAAAGTGATCATACAGCGAGTACATCAAGAACAAGCAGACACCCTTCGCCCAGCATTTGAGGACTTATGCGAATCCTTTGTGGCAGTAAGTTAGGCTTGATTGAATTTAATTTGTTTCTCCTGATTTGAAAGAAAATTTAACTCAAGTCTTCTATCATAATGTAGATGAACGGTGCTCCTCCTGACCGCATAATTATTTACAGAGATGGCGGCAGCGAGTCGACTGTAGATGCGTTTAGGAGGCATGAGTGCAAGCAGCTCTCGGATGCCGTTCGAGACAAGTTTCCGAAACTCAAGAATTTTACATTTGTGGTGGCTGGCAAACGCATCCATGAAAGGATGATCTTATGTGATCAGGTATGAACAATTTCGGTAGAATAATAATAATCTAATCTAATTATGTGTTATGCATGAGAGCGGATGTGAAGTATGACCACAGTTAGCATTGATTGAAATTGTATCTCTCTTCATGAACTTTTTATTATTATTTTAAGCGAGGAAATCCTAAGGACAATCCTAAACCAGGAACAGTCCTTGATCATACTATTACGCAAAGATATTTGTATGATTTTTTTCTGGTGTCTCAACTTGTCAGACAAGTAAGTTGAATCTTATCAAGCTATTTATGTATTTGTTTAAATATTTATACCATACCGATGTCTTCGTTTTCACGCGTCAGGAGAATAAACTTGATTTTTTATTTATTTAGGGAACTGTTACACCTGCTCACTACATAGTAGTGGAGGATACGGGTGACATAAAACCGGATTTGATCCAAAAGTTTACATATGCTACATCCTTCATGTATTTCAACTGGCCCGGAACTATCCGTGTCCCTGCGCCTGTTCAGGTTTGTTCATTTTGCGTGCCACACGACACACGCATTTAAGAAACAATTAAATAGCTTGAGTTGATTTGTCCATTTTTTTCTTAATTGTATTTAGTATGCACATAAGCTGTCATCTTTGGTTGGCACTCATCTGCAGCGCAATCCCAAGGAGAGTATGAAGGGCGTTCTCTATTTCTTGTAGATCAAGGTGAAGTCGAGTTCCTGCTAGATAGAGTGTGACGGATTTTTTTTTGAACTGTTCTTTTTCTTGAATTTTTTGTTGATTTGATTATCTATTTGTTTTGAAATACCACTTTTTCGAATCTTTAGTTATAGTTATTGTGTTTGTCACTATAATATTGAAGGTATCATATGGATTCTTAACCTGTCTATATATAGATGACTGTAGCTATGCTACTTTTTCTTGACTTTTCACGAAAGTTTCTAATGATTTGTGAATTTTTTGATAGCAGTTATTTGCTTTTTTCTAAGTAGAAAAATAATCCGTATGGATTTTTTGTTGGTCTTATCGATTACATCTTATTTATAATTGGTGTTCGATTGTTGCGTAGATTAGTTGGTTGGATTATTATTTTGTTGCTGTCAACAGTATTTAGTACTTTATATTGTTATTGATTGCTGTAACTACTTGCTCACACTGTAACAAACTTTCTAAATTGTTGTCGTAACAAATGAAATAAACTTTTGTCGCGTACTGACGTTGAAAGTTCCAAACAATATGCTACTTCCTTACAATTGGTAAAGCTAAATTAAAAGCGTCTGTCAAATTATTCTGAATCACATACTGCAAACCTGAGTGGGACTCCTGCTATAAATAAGTAGCCTTAGTTTAATAGTTTTGTATAAGTACTTGACTTAGCTCATTTAGCTGAGGTGAGGAAAATTTTCTTTCCTATCTATATATTTTCTGGACTACTGAAAGTTCTTGTCATATGAAACTATATTGACTAACTTGAATTATGTTAGTATAACATTTCCGCATGTCTTCACGATAGAGAAAAATATGAATGAATTCTACTTGAAGTCAGGTGTGGAAGGAAGATGTAGAAAATCTTTTGTATTCAGCAATATTGAGTCAATATTTCTTAATCTGCCCAACCTTTTGGTATGCAATATAGCAGATCTGTATGGAAATCATTGGCGTAGATCGTATAACCAACTGATTCTCTCGTGTGTCATTGTGTGTAATCAATATTTCCAATGAACTTATATAAAATGCTAAAAGTTTGCTATTTTGGTTAAAACGTGATTTGTTGAATTTTGCTAGTGAGGTAACCAGGGAATAAAACCAATGCCAAATAACTTTTAGCATACTAGTCAGTATCCACTTGAATAAATATCAGTTTGTTACTACCATGAAAGCGTGGCTCGCTTTTTTATCTAATTATCCTTCTACATGAACTCGTCGATTCTAAATGCTTTCACATGCGGTGAGTTTATATTTCATTATATTTTTTCGATGTGTTACGGTTCGGTAAGTATTGTTTCGTTGAGTTGAGGTGGCACGTGTAATATTCATTGTATCATGTTAAATTGTCCTAATCAAGCAAAATATATTGTACACTAAAATGTTCTGTTGATGTGGATACGATTGACAAGGCTTGAAGGAGTCTTGCTCCACTATTTGGTCTGTGAAAACAAATTGTATGACTTTAATTTAGTACTGACGAAATAAATAGAAATACTAATTGATAATCCTTCGTACCTTACATTTAAAATTTAAAGGTACAGTACTATTTTCATTTATTGGTGTTTTTTTTCGTGATAGTTGGCCTCACGTAAGATTTGCAAATGAAAGAGGCCAGAAACAAATGGTTTTTTTCGCTCCTTTCTTTGCCCTTCACATATTTCACATTTGTCAGCCAACTCATATGCTTTGTTGAGTTGTGTGTTTATAGTAGTAGATATAGGAATTGGAGAAACGCCTATGCAGCGGGCAGATTTACGGTGAGCTAGTGAGCATAGAAGAAACTCTTCAGCGGCCAATCAAGCAGTATACGAGACCGTGTTCTAAAAAAGTTTTAATGCAATCAGGAAATTAGGTCATAAGTTTCGTTATCGCTTTTTTCGATTATTCGATCTCGGTCGAGTTAACGATACGATGTGACCGAAGCCGATACTGTGTTTTTTTCATTATTAGTGAGGTTTTAATGGTATTTACCCAATCATCTGCGTTTCCATAAAGGCTTCAAGAAGTTCTTTATTTAAATGTCATGGAGATTTTGTAATCACCCCAAGAAATTCTTGTTTGGTTGAAGTAGAGGTGTGCGCCGTCGAATCACGCCGTCGTCGACGCGGTTTTTTGGTCAAAATTTCACGCCGTCGCCGTCGATAATTTTCATCGACGCGTCGACGCGCCGACGCGTCGATGCGCCGTCGATAAGAAACCACCGCCGTGGAATTTTCAATAAAAAATTTACAAAAAACTGTTTAAAATTTGTAAATATTGGCCAGGAAATGACATTTTTCAAAGAAAAAAAATTTCAAAATTTTCTCGGACAAAATTTTTTGCTCAAATGTGGACGGTTTTTTTTTTGAGCTTCAAATTTTTTCTAAAAAATTTCGCGCTCTAGTTTGAAAAATTCTATGGTTTATAGTAAAATCTATGGTTTTCTTCCGCCGTCGAAAGTGATCGACGTCGACGACGGCGTCGCCGCCGTCGGTTATAAATCACCTTCTACGCCGCCGTTGCTGATTCTCAATCGACGCACACCTCTAGGTTGAAGCGACTGTAAGTACAAGTCATTGGTGTAATTGTTTTATATCAATCTGATACTCGATATTCATGGAAATCGTTATCGTAACTAGTTTTCTTATTTGTCCCAACCAAGTAATTTGTTTAAAAAAATACATTACGCATTTGAGTGAGCCCGTCATTTTCAAAATAGTTATTGGATGCATTAATTGTAGATCTGTAATCATTATTGCTGTATTTCAGTGTTAAATTTTAACTTTCGTTGTTAATTTTAGTTAAATGGGTGTCAACAAGTTATAGACTCAGTTCTTCAATCCCTCTCATTTGATGTGTCGTTTTCAAAATCCGTGTTTTGAAGTTATAACCAAATTTTTCCATTTTTGATTCAGTTTTCGGGCTTGGTAACCTTGGATGGAAATATTGCATTTGATGGATAATCTTTGTGGCGTATTTGCTGGAGAAAATTTGTTGTCAAAAGTGTCACCCAGTTCGTTTTAAATTGGTATGTGCTGTAGGTTTATTAAATTGCAGTCTTTAAAAACTAAATTCTGTTCTCGTAATGTATTACGTGGTAATAATTTATTCTGTACGAAAAGTAACACTATTAGTCATGCCACCTATGATTTTTTCTAGTGGACACAATGTATGAAAGACGAACATTCTTTGCCAAGACAGTGGAGCATTTAGCGAGATGCCTCGCAGCCATGGATCCCTGTCCTTGGGAAAAGGTACTTTATGAGTTTATCATAACGGACAATACGTATTTATTTTGGTTCATTCAATAGTTGTAATTCCTACGCTGTTTATGTTTATTTTAATTCGTGTAATTGGCAACACTATTTACTTACACTACTCCCCGACCATTTCTCGTCTTATCAGTAAAAAATCCTAATTTATTAAGCAAAGTTGTGTTTTTTATCGTGTCTTGTAGGTTCGACGATTATTCGAACTGTGCCCTGCTCAGAGTGCTAATGGGGTGTTTAGACTAGATGAAAGAACTCAAGATGCCGTGATTGCTTTAGGAATATACTTTATTGAATCTGGCTTAAAACACAGTGATAAAATATTGCCATATTTGATTCAGTTGTTTAAGTGCATGCCCAGATCTCATTGGGATACACGAAATGTCACAAGCGAAAGTAAGTTGTCTAACAAATTACATTTTTATCAATTCTTTCAAATTTTAGTTGACTGATTTTACTTCTATTTCAGAAATGCCGATGGCCGAAAAAATGGCATTTATTCTAACAACTTTGCTTTGCGACATAGCTGTCTTGTCAGACGACTATCGCCATGAAATAATCGCATTGCAAATAGAAGTGTTTCAAAGATTAACTGAATCTATTGTTGACGGCCTAAAGCACGCAAAGTTTGATCAACACAAAAAAGGTATACATTTTTCATTAAACCATAGCGCACACTTGAACTGTCTGTTTCAAGTAAAATTATGATAAACTGAATTTCCAGAACTCGTTGTAGATGTAACGTTGCCCGTCGTTCTTGGTGTTGGTCGTGCCTTTGGAAGATTTTCCGAGCCTGGAGGACCTTTTTTGTTTTCTCTAATTTTTCCCAAACCGTCTCCTCCGCTGCTAGAGAAGGACAATTTAAATCAGTCTCCTCTAAAATCTATCCCTACGTTTCGCTCTGTGATTCCCCGATCATTATCTTCATCTTTCGGAATATCGGTTGTACCTGACGGTAAAAACCAAGAAGAATCCGATAGGTATGTGGTATTTGTAGCAATAGTATCGTAATTGTATACATAGTAATTCTCCATTCATACTTAATCTGTCGAGATTTGTTTCGTAATGCTTATTGAATACTGAATACTAAAGATAGCTTTTGATATCTTTGATTTTGAAGATTTTTTGCCACTTTGAATGCGAAGGAGTCAATCAATTATTCTAGCATATTCTTTCGAAAAGTTGGTTCATCCTATGCATCTCTCCGTGGAGAAACTCAACCTGTAAACTTCACTGTGTCTCAACTTCAGGTTAGTAGCATCAGTAGCATGTTAGCTTTGTATTTCTATGGTATTTGAATTTTATTCACAGTATTTGCAGTTCAGCTCTAAGAGCAATTTATTATTATTGGTTTAGCTATCTGTACCCTTTATTTATGTAGTAGTCTACTTCTATGGTGTTCGATTTTGTGTTATTAGCATTATTAGCGCCGTAAATTATACTTATTGTTTATAAATATGTAGGTAATTTTGTCGTGTGTAAAAAGTCTACTGGATCAGAACATGCTTTCGCTGTTGGATACATGGAGCGCTGAAGTTAGAGCCGTTCAGGGTGACAAGAGTCTGAATTACAAGTCAGTTTATCAATATATCAAGGGTCTTTTAATCTCTTATTGAGCTGCAGCTTTTTGTGCAAGACAAATATGTGAATACGAATTTCTGATTACATTTTAGATCTGTCAGTGAGATATTGAATCTAGTGATGGTTGCTTTGTTGAAAGAATGTCTTCATCGTCACCAAGAGTTGCCAGCACCGTTTACTAAAGAAGTCCAGGAATTTGTGAAAGGATTATTCCTTTCGGGTCAAACCGAGCTGATGCGTTACTCGAGGAAATCGGCTGAGGTTAGGGACACTCTATCAGTCTATCATTTCGTATTTTATGAGCTAATGTTTGACTTCAATTTTGACAAAGTCTTATTGTTTTCTCGTAGGAAATAGAAAAAAGCGAAGGGCCTAAGCGATGTGGAAAGTTTAAAATGAATGTTCAAACCAATGCTAATTGCGTAGAACTCCTTGTATGGGCAATAGGCGACGAAACCGGTGAGATTTAATGCATTTATCGTAATTGACGTTTTTATCAATATTTATTGTCAAATTGTTGATCAATAATTATTTGAATTCCTCAATATGGGTTGTCGGTATTGAGCATGATCTCAAAGTGCAAATGTTAGTATTTGAACGTGTAGCAGGATAGACTATTTATAAGTGTCAACTTCGAACGTAAAAACGTCGTTTTGTTTAGTCCTACATGAGCTGTCGTTCTTAAACGACGTTTTCACTGAATTGAGTCATCTGGGGATCTTAGGACGTGGGGAAAGCTACCAAGAGACAAGTAAAGCCTTATAGCTTCACTTCATGTTTGTGTGCCCATAAAACTGTTTTCGAGTGACTGTGGATCATGCTTACGTTTGCTGTTTTTCCCTGAATATTATAATTCTGTGTTTAAAAATGTTTCTGGTTTAAGACTAACCGACAGTGAAGTCGTTAGTGCTATAGGTTCTCATAACATTACAATTATAAATATAGTCTTAAAAGGAGACAATTAGACAATGTCAAGTTACAGACTTTGAATTCGGTTGTATAGACGGTTCTTGGTTATTAATGGTTATGCAGTTTCATTGTAACCATACCTTATTGCCCCATTTATTGTAACCTTGGTATTTTTTTCCTGTGAAATTAACAAATTGAGTGTCCGAATATTTATTGGTAAAAATAATTTTTAGTACTAATATTTTATGTTGTTTGCAGGAGCGGATAGTCTGTGTAGCCGACTGAATGAAAAAATAAATGACCCCCATGCAAACAAACTTGCATTGGCTCACATGCCTTTGTTGGTAGTGTGTCTCCAGGTAAAAAAATCCTGCTGTATTACGTTATATTATCCGCATGCTTGTCCTATGTGTATGGACACGGCTAATGCTAATGATCATCTTGATGATATGAATACTGATATTTAGGGTCTCGGAGATTTAGCACTTAAATTTCCAGCCATAGCCTCATCTAGTATTCAATATCTGAAAGAGTTCCTCATCAACCCGTCTCCTATCATTTCACGTCTATATAAAAAAGACCTCAACAATGCTAATGGTATAATATTTAGTTCATTACAATTAATCGGATTATTATGTATGTATATGTAATGCAGTATTTATAATAGTAATATTTGAAGATAGGATAGTAATCCTCTAATGATAAGTTAACTTTTCACAAGTAGCTGACGTTAGTGACAGCAAAACGGGTTTAGATGACTCGTGGAAACGAGAAAATTCTGCATCAGAAGCTTTCAATCGGTTGAGAGACGTTGCTATTGAAAATTTGTGCAATGCTCTTAAAGCTGGTCTATCTATGGATCAGAACTCAGTGCAAGCATTTCTTGCATCAGTCTCTAACCGTGTGTTTATGGCTGAAAAGGAGTGTGACCCAGAGTAAGTTTTGCCTTTTCTCAAATATTCAAGTTAGTTGTGGGTCGCTTTCTGTTGTTCATGAAATCAGACCGGGTTTGTAATAAAAGGATTTTACGTTGCTCTTTCGTAGAAGAAGTAGCCAGGAATCTCTTCATGACAAAAGTGCGTCGACGGCAAATTCACTTCTGGTCCTGACAAACACAATTGTAATGCTCGGACATGTTGCCATCGCCCTGAAAGAGACTTCGAAGACAACAGAATCAGTTCTTCATTTTCTGCAACAGCGAGTAGGGAAGATGCCGCCTGCACTTGATATTCTCATTGTTGACCAGTTGGCATGTATTGTCATATCCAAGTGCGAGGTAATTGCATATATCTGAGTCAGCGACTTACGTTCATTATCATTTATGAGATTTTGGTCAGGGTTATGCATCAGACTCATACCATACACATTGCATGGAAGGCAAGACTATGAAATCAAAGCTCATTCGAAATTTCATAGTAAGTTGAACATTACAGATTTTAAATCCATGCAAGGCTCCAGGAAACAAGAAAGTAAGCTCAATTTTGTCTTCGGAATGTAATTTGAGTTTGTCGTACTTGTCGTAGTTGTGAATATCAAGGATATTCGCAATAGCCTCGAAACCTCGTTAGGACGGTACAGAAATCGGTATTGGTAAGCAGCAACCCATTATTAGATTTGTGTCAGCTATTACATCTGCCGATCTGTAACATTATATTCATCTGAAATTCATGTTTTTCTGATCCAGTAGTATCCATGTAGTTTTCATGGAAAGTTAGCCGAAAATCTGTACTGGGGACTAGAAATGTAAAATTTCGTTCATTATGAAAGCCGGTATCATGGTATACTTATAGCATTCATACCAGTTTATCCGGTTTGTCGTTATCGTGAATATTCGTATCGTTTATTTATTGCATATTATATATCTTAATATATTCAATGTCACATTTTTCCATCGCTAAAAAAATTAACTTATTTCAGTCCCATGTATACGAAGAAGTCATGAAGATGTTCACAATGTTCACAATTGAAGCTAGTTCCTCTGCATACTCGCAAGCACCGGACGAACGTAAATATCGACATATAAGTGGGGCTGTGATGAATGCTTTGGCGAATATTGCTTTGAATTTGGAAGGAGAAACCCTCATGAACGATCTTCTTGTGAGGCTCCTGGAGCTATTTGTTCAGCTAGGGCTAGAAGGAAAACGAGCGGCTGAAAAATCTCCAGCGACAATGAAGGTATGATGTCAATATTCTATTAGTCGTTATTAGCTCTTTATCGTATTCATATCTGAAAAGTAGTGGTCTTCCTGCATTCTAAGGATTGTGTAGTGAAATTGGGGTCAAATCTGTTATTCCTATTGATAACAATTTGTATGTGTGTACTTATTGTATGAATCCATAGGCATCTGCCTCTGCTGGAAATTTAGGAACCTTAATTCCAGTGATTACGTTGCTCATGCGTCGTATCCCGACTATTTCGGATGTGAAACCCAGGCTGAGCAAACTATTCCGAGACTTTTGGTTGTATTGCATTATAATGGGCTTTGTTCCGTCTGAAGCCCAAAATGGTCTTTGGCCGTCCGAATGGTATGACGGAGTGAAGGACATAGCTTCTAAAAGTCCTAGACTTATTTGCAAGACTAGTTTGCGATCAGAGTTACGGGAATTGCAGTATACTTCGGCTCTACGCTCAGACGCTGTCTCTCCTGTGAGTAGTATTCAAGGATTGAGTAAAAAGATAACAATATCGTAATGTCTCCTTAGAATTTATTTTCTATTTTCTGAATTTATCTTTGCTTTTGCAGCTTGAGCTTCAAGAGTTCAAAAACAAGATAATCACTGTGCTAGAGAACCAACCCGAGGTCACACCAGTAATAAAAGGACTGCCGTTTCCACAGTGTGCATATATCTTATCCGTATACTGGCTTGAAATCCTTAGAGTCCAAACTGTTCCTTGTCCAAGTTTTAAAGACATTTTCGAATATTTATGCGAGCCTTCTATTTTGAAGGACAAATTGGGACTCTGGCAATGCATTTCAGCGTAAGAATTAGAATAAACTTTATATCGATGAGGTTTTTTGGTTCCAATTAACTGATACCAATACATTTTATCCATAGAGTGGCTGAAAAAGTTTTTCAAAAGTTCCTCACTGTAATGATTGACAAAGGCAAAATTCCAGAAAGGGAGCAACAACTAGAGCAACATGCTCAGTTTCTATTGCTCAGATTTAATCACACTAGCAGGCAAATTCGAAAAGTTGCCGACAAATTCCTATCTGGAATGGTGGAAAAGTAAGGAATACGTATATTCTTGTTGTTATATTTGCATTAAAAAATTATCAGATTCTAAACTTTCACTGAATTATGCAGGTTTCCTCATCTTTTATGGAGCCGCGCTGTGCTTCACACAATGCTAGACATTTTGGAAGTCCTGTCTGAAGGACTGGCTACTGATCCTAATGTGGACAACACTCCGCAGAAAATACCTAATCTGGAGTATTCCCTTCAGCTTATGGATAGCACGGAACTGAGAGAGGTGACTATTTTATTGTCAGTCTGATCTTCACTGTTGATGTTTCTGCTATTTAATTATACGTAATATATTATATTATATATATATTATTATTATTTTTTGTCTTTGTGTATAGGCAATGGTGAGAGATTATGCAGAGAGATGTCAAGGCATACTACAAGAAGCCATGAAATGGGCTCCCAAAACCACCAGATCTCATTTGCAAGAGTACCTCAATCTACACAGCACAGATTCATTGCAACATCATTCTGGTTTGGCAATGGCAACGGAAGGTCTTGTGAAATTCGCCGGTCTGAATATGACTTCTGAGTGTCTACCGGTAAGCTTTACATTTCTGACTTACAGTATATTCCAAAATGGCTAAGGCTAATTGAATCTGGCTCATGATTCCATATTTGTGCGATTCAGGATGATACATTGGATAAGAGACCGGACTGTACCAAATCATCGCTCCCTAACTTTGTATCGTCGCTTACTCTTCGAAGTCGATACTTGGGTCAAGTGAAAGGCATGTTAGTTGTCGAGCCACCAGAGCAGCTGATGGTAAAATTTCTAGGGGTACTGCAGAAGACTCCTGATGAAGATGTGGACGACTTGCCCGAATTTTTGAACGTCATGTGGTGTACAGCGGCATTACTTATCTGCAATGAAGGTTAGCAATTAGAATAATGTGTTACTCAGTGTCAGTACTATATAGATTCACTGTAGTTGTTACATTTCACTAAATATTTTTAGGGCTGAACCGGCCACTACTCAAGGCTATTTGTAAAGCACCTACGATGCGATTTACTGAAGAAGTTATGTTAAATGCTACTGAGTGCTGGCAATGGATTTTGTCTGCTCGCCGAGAATTGTCATTAGCATTCATGTTAGAAATGCTGTTGGCTTGGCAAGTAAGTTAAAATGCATCGGATGGATTACAATTTGCAATAAGTCGTAATTAGAATCACATGTCGGTTTTTTTATGTTAGTGCTCCATTGATAACCGTTTGGGAATTTTCGCTAATTTGCCTGAAGTGACTCATCCGTTTGCCGCTGTTGAGGGTTGTGTTTTGAAAGAGCCAATTCCCGACATTAAGCCGCATGATACATGGATTGAGTTCATTTGTGAATTAGTGGAAAATAGCAAGAGCTGCAATGACGATGTGGTCGAAATGTTCATCTATTTGATCCATCGTACATTACCAATGTTGGTTGGTGAAAACCATTCATGCATGTCTCGACACGTGGTAGCCATGAAGTCACGGTTTCGGTTGCTTTCCTGTGCTCTTAATTTGCTGCAAGACGAGTCTTTGAGACATTCGCCCTTGAAAAAGGCAGTGATCAGAGAGCGTGTTTATGCTGCTTGTTTTGACTACTTCTGTCAAGGATATTCAACGCCTAGACAAGACCACCCCACCCTAAGGAAAGATTTACTTCTGATTTTGAAGTTTTGGCAGATTCTCCATAATGACAAAAAGTACATTCGCCCTTTTTCATTTTCTGGACAATTTTCAAAGATTTCATCTTATCAGAATCAAATGGTAATTTTATGATTTCAACCACATCCTACTGTACTGGATCTGGATAAGTATATTGTAGTCACTGTTGATAATAGCCCAGTTCTGTACTTGGAAATGTATTTAAACCGTGTATTTCAACTTTCAATTTCAGTCCAAAGACTTGGGTGGAACAATCAATGCCACCGATATTCGATTTGGTGAAGGTTGGATGAATACTATGTACAGGCAACCATCTACACTAGCTTTCCCTTACATGAAAAAACAAAAAGAGTATATGGAAAAGGATACAGTGAAAGAGTATATGAAGAAGAGAACGTTGATTTTGGAACTTCTTGCTCAAGAGGTTAGAACCGTTAACTGGAAAATTTCAGATTGGAAAAAGATCGGTTTTAGATCAGCTAGCCCTTGGTTTCATTTTAAAAAGCTATTGATGTCCTAATTTGTCCACAAAAGCTGCAACTGTTTTCAGCACATATTATCCTTGCATGAATTCAAATTGAACAAATATGAACGTTGAAGTAAAGTAATGCATTGAATAATTTTTTCTCTTAAATTTTCATGTAATTTTATTATTTTTAGTCGTAAATTGATGGAATACAAGCCTTTTTTAAATATATTTTTCGGTGTCCGTTGTCAAGCGAATTTTAAATTGCTCTTTAATGTGTAAAAAGGTGCTTCCAGACCACCGATTATGCACGTTATTATTGTGCTTCTCAACGCGTCAGGTTCAAATGTTTTACGAACTTGTAAATGTGCTTGTTATAAAGCTTAAATCGCCTTCAAAATGAATCAAACTGAAAAACAACTGAAGTCAGTACGGAACTATCGATCTTCAGTTATTTTATAAATTCAGAGCTAAAAATTGTGAAAGCCCGCAATCTTAAAATCTCGGCTCTGCGTTTTAGCTTACTCAAAAGTTAAGATTCAGATAAATCATTTAATAGCTTGTATTTGAGTGTTTGGCTCTTTTGCACAGCGATTAAAGGCGTTCAAATTTGTTTTAATTACAGAAAATTTCTAGGAACGCAATAAAAATGTGTCAATTTTTTATTAAATTACACTAATTTAAGGGCGCGACAATGATTTTATAAGTTAAATTTATATCCGTGCCGACACACAGTTAAAATATCTGCAAAATAAGCTCACTCTCGATAAATTCAAGGAAGCACGAAGGGAAATGTATACACAGACATCAGTATGTCACTTCAATTGTGTCACCCTGTACTGTACTTCATGTGGTTGGTTAAATGGTTTTCTTTGTTTTTGCTTGTTAGGTAAAAAACTGATTTTCTTCAGAACGCGTATTCCTTGTATTTGTTATTTACTATTTTCTGCTTTAAAATTCTCAATGTCTAATACATGGTACAAGACTCGCTCATTAAATGTGTATAGATCGATGTTCTCATGACATGGCACAATCCACTGGCTGCACCAGAGTTGCAGTTGCCTGGAGAATCTACAATCTTCACCTGGCGTCAAATGAAATCCTCGGATAAAATGTGGCGTGAATCTGTTCGCTTGGCTTGGGAAATTAGCCCAATGCTAGCAATTTACTTACCAACCAGGCTGAAATCATCAGAGAAATCTGTCGTTGGTGAAGAAGTTTCTAGACTTGTGAGGATCAATCCTGATGAAGTAATTCACCATGCTGAAGCTCTTACCTACCTCGTCACATCGGATGTTGTGCTCAATGATTGTCCTGAGGTAAAGAAGATTTTTATTGGGTGTAAACTTTCCCTTTCCGCTAACTTTATGTGTGTAAATGTGGGAAAATTAACATGCTATTTGTACGCATATCGAACTAATAATATGTAACGCCATTTTCTAGCTCATTCGTGTACTTCAATGGGCTCCTTGTACTCCGATCAGAGCATTGTCTTTCTTTAGTCGACAGTACCCTCCTCATCCGTTTACCGCACAGTATGCAGTACGAACGTTGGCATACTACCCTGCAGATGCTGTACTATTTTACATTCCTCAACTGGTGCAAGCTCTGCGGCATGATACGGTTAGTATAGGAATATAATTTCAAAATTTCATTAGTCAGCGTACTATTGAGACATACAGGAAAGTGTATTTTCATTTTTAGATGGGATATGTTTCTGAGTTCATCAAGAATATTTCTCAGAAGTCTCAACTAGTTGCTCATCAATTGATTTGGAATATGCAAACCAACATATATCTTGACGAAGAATCCCATCAAAGAGATCGTAAGTTTAGATAATTTACTCATGCTTGTCGTTTTTTTCCATCATCGCATTTTCAGTACTAACTGAGCTCCTCTCCACATGAAGAACGAAGTGAATGCCTAAAAGCAATGTTTATTTTCCACACGATAGCGGTTCTTGGAGATACTCTAGAAGCAATGATATCTACCATTGTATCCTCTTTGTCCGGTAGTGCTAAACTATTCTATGAGAAAGAGTTTGCGTTCTTCGATAAAGTCACCGGTATATCGGGAACCATTCGAAAATTCCCAAAAGGTCCAGAACGAAAGAAAGCATGTTTGAACGAGTTATCGAAAATTGAGGTAAAGCAAGGCTGCTATTTGCCTTCCAATCCAGAAGCATTGGTCATGGATATTGATGCCAAAAGTGGCACTCCGATGCAGAGGTAAGTTTGACCGACTAGGAAAAAGTTCACTAATGTTTCTTGTTTTTTTTACTACTTTTAAAAACAAATGATAATATTGTTTTATTGCTACTCAGTGCTGCCAAAGCTCCTTTCTTAGCTCGGTTCAAAGTTAGGCGGTGTGGAATAAACCAAGTAGAAAATGTTGGATTAGGTGGGTCGGCAAGTGACACATCCATTTCCAGCGTGAGTTCTATGGGAGCAGAACTGTGGCAGGCAGCCATATTTAAAGTGGGAGACGACGTGAGGCAAGATATGCTAGCCCTTCAAGTAATTTCATTGTTCAAAAATGTTTTTGAGCAAGTGAACCTTGACATGTTCTTGTTTCCATATCGTGTTGTTGCTACTGCACCTGGGGTTAGTTTATTATATTTCATATTTCATTGATTTGTGTATGTATGATTGAAAACGTAAATGGTTTTCCATATGACGGAACATGTTGTTAATTGCAATACCCACTGTATTTTAGAGCGGTGTCATTGAATGTGTACCTAATGCCAAATCAAGAGATCAACTTGGTCGGCAAACTGACGTCACATTATACGATTACTTTAAGAAGCAATATGGGGACGAAGATACTAAAGCGTTTCAAGAAGCTCGACGAAATTTCATCAAGTCGATGGCGGCTTACAGCGTCGTTGGATTTCTGCTGCAAATCAAAGATCGGCATAATGGAAACATTATGTTGGACAGTGACGGGAACATCATACATATCGGTATTGAGATCTCTATTGTATTAAGTGTATATTGAAGTGTTGCCTGTTACCACGATGTACTAAAACATCAAGATCGTAATAGTATAGTATATATTCTACCACATTGCTAAAACTTGTGGTAATTTTCCAGATTTTGGATTCATGTTCGAGAGCTCACCTGGTGGTAACTTAGGTTTCGAGCCAGACATAAAGCTGACTGAAGAAATGGTTATGATCATGGGTGGAAAAATGGAGGCACCGCCATTTCGATGGTTTATGGAACTATGCGTTCATGCTTATTTGGCTGTCAGGTATGTTGATTTGTATACTTGTCACGCATTTTAGTTTTCGAGAGCTAGAACTAAATGCATGCGTTTTGCTGGTTTTACAGACCTTACTGTGAATCGGTGGTCTCGTTGGTATCTCTCATGTTGGACACTGGCCTTCCATGCTTCAGAGGGCAAACTATTCGGTTGCTGAGGGCTCGGTTTTGCCCACAGGCGAGTGAAAGAGAAGCTGCAATTTACATGATGAATGTCATTAACAGCTCATTCTTGTCCATTCGAACCAAGACGTACGATATGATCCAGTTCTATCAAAATCAAATTCCGTATTAAGCAAACAGCAATGTCAAGGGATTGCATACTCGGAGGAGCTGTTGGATTTTGCATCAATTCATAACCAAAGTAGTAAGTTTAAAACTTTAGTTGTAAAATTAATAGCGTTGTGTGATCAATTGCTTGTGTTAATAATTACAGTAACTAGTACCTAATCTTAGTTATTACCGTACAGTTTGTACTTCCTATTATTGATATATATTTTTTGATAAGTTCGTTATTCGGGTGATGCACTACAGCATATTCTATAGATTACATTAATTTGAGCATTTTTAGCTAACGGACTGTGTGATAATGTTTGATTTACTGTTTTCAAATTGAAGGGTCGTTATTATTGAAAACAGTGTTTAAGAAATGTAGACTGTAGACATTTTATCAATGAAAGCTACTAGTTAGATAATGGCATAGACATCAAAAGGTAAAGGGATATATTAATTTGTATCGTCATACAATAATTCTCGTTCGTGTTGACCACGTTCTATTGTAGGGTTGTGGGCTGTATAATCTACACACTATGTAACTTAAATACCAAGGATTTGAAATGTTTGAAACTATTTGTTTCCATCATTTTTAGCTATCAGTATAAGTTAACTGTGTAGCAATCACAGGGTTAGTACATTTAGATCCATAGCCAGGCTAGAGGCAATTATATTTTTACATGTATTGGGTTTGTGTTTCCGATTATTGTGGTGGTTGCTATCGTTTTCTGTCGTATACCCAATGTTTATGTTCTAGTTGTACGACATCTACAGATCTACTGCTGGTAGGTATGTTGTAGTCATATTTTCCCTTTCTTTTCAGCTTTCCCTTTTCCTATGAATAGTGCTGTTGTGCATTGTGGGTGGACCCTGATTCCCTGATAAACCGATATACAAAAAGTGTATGGTCGTATAGATAGACATTGGCCATTTCAAATCAACTTAATGCTCTTGTTTATTCTTTGATTAGTATTTTTAATATTATTATTATTATATTGTTCCTACTATTAATTCACATTTGTGCTTGATGCACTGCGACTGCGCTTTAATATTTGCATTCTACAGGCAGGTGATCACTGTTCTCCTCATTACTAGAAATGTGTGCATCCCAAAACTCATAACTTGGTCAGTAGTACCTAACTAACTTACAGATATGATATTTGATATTAATTAGTATTTAGGAATTCCATATGTTCAATTCTCGAAGTTTCCATAAAAACTAACCTTGACTGTAGCATTAGGTTATGTTGTGTCTGTTTTGCGCTGGTTATGGATTTATATGTTATTTCCAGTTCCAGTATTAACAAATAAGTAAACTTTAAGTTTACTATCCTAATTTCTCCTTCATATTTTTGATGTAGAAGACACCGAAATAAAGTTTAAGTAAAAATATATTTAATCGTCAGATATATTTATTCACCAGTCGTAGTTCATAGCTAAACGTCTTACAAAACTAAATAACAAGGATTTAAACTTTTTTTTTTTTACTTTGGTTGCGCGTCAACATTACATAGTGTTCCGGCTATTGAATACTGACGGAAAGCTGAAGAGTAGTCGGCTACCATCTCTCCTTCAAGTATGTGGATAGCATTCCTAGTCAGTACTGCGAGAAATGGTCTTTCAATTGAATTTGCATTCATCTTGTTGATTTCGAAACTATGCACTTGAATACCGTCAAATATCTTTATAGGGTTTGTATTCACTATGTGCATGCCCGATAGTCCCATGAAATTGTACTGCTGTAAGCCGATCGATGTTGACAGCAAGCTTAGAATGACATTCGATTTGTAAGTAGATGTACTTAGATCTACTAAATACTGAGTTGGTAGCTTATGAACTCGAGAGATTTTGTCATTGAACACTCTGAAAACCTTTAAGAACGCAAGAAAATAGATTTGTCAGTTATAATAATTTCATCTATATCTAGTCCATACTTAGACATGGCGACTTGGCCATTCAATTTAATTTTGGCTTAGTTATTACCTGAACACTGTGATGTGGCTTTATTAGTGTGACATTAGTTCCTCGTTCTTGCACAACCCCATAGACTGAGCCATAATTCTCAAACAGAGCCATTCGAGTGCCCAAGTCAGAATAGAAATTCACTTGGCCCAACAAACCCACTTTCATACCATGTTCAAACAGTCGGGCAAACAGGATAGCATCTTCGGTTTTGATCATAAGGGTCATATAATTGACACCTGGAACCGCTTGGATGTTAACCATTGTGCTACCCATGAAGAACTCTTTATCAGGAAGAAATTCATTGGACCCCGGCATCCACACGTAGACTTTCAAATAACTAGCCTTCTTAGCAGTGACGACGAACAGCAATGTATTCACTGACTTAGGGTTATGAACTAATGTGAAATCCACTATATCACTCTGTGTCAAGATTGGTACATAAGAGGATAATATGTCTTCATTATTAAGGGTTGAAAAGTACAATCCCTGTTCTCCAGGGCAGTCTGTTGACTTTTTCAGGCTGAAAACCAATAACCCGAGGCCTTCATATGTTGTTACTGATTCCCAACGTTTGATTTCTCCTGCTAATGGAAATAGCAAATCAGCCTGATGAGTGAATTCACGAGCCTCTGGATTCCATTTGTAGAAGACTACCGAGCATGTGTGTGCATAAGATCCCAGGAGACATAAACTACCTGCTCCCGATACTGTCACAATGTTGTCCATCTGGAAAAGACAAAAAGCGATGTTTTCATTTCATATGCATCTTATTTCCCGTTTTTCACAGAATGGGTTTTGTTATATTATACTTAAATTACTTGTTGTTCAATCCTTAGTGCTTCCAGTCTGTCAAAATATTGCAACTTTGATGGCATTTCATTCACTTTTTTAGCGAATCTATCGACTGCTAAACATCGATCCTTAAATTCTTTTTTCTCTGCATTCACTTGCTCCAAAGCGAGCTGCACCTCTGCTTGTTTCTCTTGTATTATAGCTGACAAGTCGTAATCATGTAGTCGCACCGTGCCTTCCACAACTTCTTTGAATGTGACACCTCCTTGAAAATCCCATTTTCCTCCAATTATCTCATCATCGGCAGAACTTAAAGCGCGCCCGACTAACGAATCAACAGAGGTATCCGCAGGAGCGTCCATATCACCTTCCACAATGATCGGCTGTTGGAATGCGACACGGGATGAAATCTCGTAGTCCCTGTTTAATGGGACGATCTTTTCAACGAACGATGGGGACAAACAGTTGAAATTTCCGAGAATCCGCACAGGTCTCCTAAAGTGTTTGGTTCCCTTCACATACTGAGGCATCTTTGAATGAACCTACAATCCATGCAACAAGCACTACGTTAGTAACCCGCTAATACTTTGTATTTGTATTTTGTATCACAAATGCATACACCAACACTTGCATCTGATTCCACTGTCTGCAAAAATGCGTTTGCCTGTTGTATCAGCAATAAACAAATCATTTCATGAGGTTAGCAAAATTATATTTTTTACCTTTAGGGCGTCTATATAGGCTTTGTTTATGTCTACTTCGTCTATTCGGCCAGTGACTGGTAAATTCGCACCCGAAAACGTCACTTCTTTGAACTTCAAGGCACCAACATGCTGTTGAGAATGCAGTGGTATTAGATTCTTCACATCTTTATAGTTCAAAGTTTGGACACCTTCGATATTTCTGCCGACAATCAAGTGCTCAAAATGCATTGTATCCACGCTCTGCATTGGGCCATCTTTCACATGTACAGCGTCCTTTAGCATCTGATTAAAGTCGGTACTCCCACTAAATGTATCGACTTCAACGTTTCCACGGTGAACAATCATAAGCGGTACAGACATGTACTTGATAAGAGCACTGTTAGTTATATTCCAGTCGTCAGATGTACGCAAAATGTTGGCAAACAATTGGGGCAAGTTGATATCATTGTAAACAGCAATGGTCGAGTCCCCTTCTATTCTTATGGGAGCATGGAATGTTTTCTCTCCATAAATATGGCTCACACCTTGGTTTAATAGAACGGAAGAAGCAATGATATCGGTGAAATTTTTGCCATTTATCAATCCCTCAACAGTTAATGATTCTATTTCAACTGAATTCCCATGAATCCTGATACTATGGTCAACAACGTGCATATCTCCATTCAGGAATTGGTATCCTTTCAAGAACTGGGCTGCAGGTATTCCATTGATAGGAGCGTCTGTAAGATCTAGGTCACCATTTACAACGACATTGCCATGAAATTGAACTGGACCATCAACAAGTTGGTCGGGACCGTGCAATGGTACCAGCTCTTTGAACAAAGGTTTTCCGTTCACCAAGTTTACGACCAAGTTTTCAGTAATGAAAAGGCTATTGGTAAAATGGTTAATGCCAGATATAAAAATTTCGGACTCGGTTTTCCTCACGCTGTTAGCATTCAAGACAGCAAGGTTAACGCCACAAACATAGTTTTGAACGTCAATATGCTTTGATATGCTGACACTCTACAAATAAAAATATTCACACGAGGCATGCAATCAATACTGTTGCCGACATAACATAGACATATTAGCAAATAGACTTGCGAATTAATGCAAGCTTTGCATACCTTGAATGTCCATTGAGCGTGAATTTCGTGCCATTTGTCACTACCGGTAGTGTGGTATAAGGGAATGGCATTTCGAGCCACCATATCCAAATCGAAATTTGATACTTTGTCTTCGAATACAATAGACCCATTATTTACTTGGATGGCAGAGTATTTAACAACCGAGTGAGAAACTAGTTGGTCCTCTTCATACTTCTGGTAAGTTTCTTGCGCCCAAGGTTGCACAGGAATACCATTAAGAAGACCCAATTCCAAGTTTTTGTTGATGACAACATTTCCATACACTTGTAAAGGACGGAGAAACTCTTCATGAGAGCTCAGGGTGATGCGGTTAGCATACCATACCAAAAAGTCCACTTCTCCAATGGTTTTCTTTGGTTCAAGCACCGTGTCTCCGGTAACATCTGACCGTTGAAAAAAGTCAATTTTTAAATGACATGACAACCAAGAGGATAGTGGAAGTTGTTTGTTGTTGGAACTACAAAATATAATAATTTTAACAAAAAAATACCCAAATGATCCACAACCAAGTTCTTGAAAAGTAAATTGTCATGGAAAACTTGAAGTGGGCGACCACGGACAACTGCGACAAGTTTATCGAAGTTTTCAAACTGGTTTATGGGACCGTCGATTTTAGCCCCATTCAAGCACGTAATTTCTTGGAAATGCATTTTGCTATTCATTCTTTTGTCTGCATAGGGCATCAAAACCCTACGAACGAAATCGTTCAAAAGTATGGTGTCAAACCTAGTAGCAGCAATCATAGCGTTGAAGGATGTGTTATTCGCGAAAATATAATTCCCAGAAGCTTTTTGGTCACCACTCATAGTTAAGAAACTATCAATTGGGATTCCGTTCAGATGGCCCGATTTTAAGTTCAAGTTGTGAAAATGAGCATCTCCCAGTATAGTAGTCAATCCAGGGATATAGCATTTAGGGCCACTCTTCAAAAGAACATTAAACCCAATCAATATCACTGACATCAAAATTAGACCATGTGTCAATACATTCTACTATGAGTTAAAAACAGACTAAAGACTTACGAAAGAAATTATGTCGCCAAAAAGTGCTTCAAAACTGAGATCGTTGATAGTAGAGTTGATGTATAATCGATGAAACACAACAGGTTGTTCAAATTCAATGTCAACATCGACATTAAATTGATGAGGATGAAATTCCAGTGGACCCTGAGGTTTGAGCAATTTCAAATCCACACCATTGACAGTGTGTCGGACATCCAAATCGTACTGTATTGTGACCGGGGCTTCGAAAATCCATGTCGTATTCATTTGCATCGGGGAGTGTAATGAAACAAGATCTTTCGTTAGTTTGTCGTCCACGAACTTATCAGCAATAGCCTGTCAGTCAATAATAGAGAATATACTAGAAAATATATTTCAGTTGGTACCAAAATGGATGCATACAAACTAAATATATTATTACTCACATCTTGTGTACGCAGATGTGAGAAGGTTTTTTGTTTTCCTACGACCAAATGTGACTCACTCAGAGAAATAAAATCATTAGGAAACCGACGGCCATTCCAAGAAGTGATATGCAAGTTTTGAGCATCAAAGTTTCCATTGATTGTCAACATGCCTGTGATCGGGTAAGCATAGTCATTTGTAACAACTCGCGAAAAAAGGGATTTAAAGTTTAAGCCATTCAACATCCCAAGGAAAATAGGAGCCGTGAATTCTAGATTTGTAAAGTGGATGTGAGACGAAATGTCTTGATCTCCGGATGTTAATAGAACTCTGGGAAAGTCAATTTCTCTATGGTCAGTCTGAGTGGCATCAACATTTCCTTCCACGATTATCCCGTCAACAAATGTGACGCCTGCATAGGTTGCAGAAAAAAACCAAATCGAATACCTATGATTCGGAGATAATTCGATACGCTTGTACTTAACGATAGTTTACCTTCTAATGAATCAATGGTAGCTAACTGCTTAGAGAGGACTTTACCTCCAAGAGTTGGACTGATAACAGAACCCTCTACGAATACCAAATTATTGAACACTACATTGTGCCGAAAGACATTTTCATGCGAAAGTCTGGCAATGTGGTTCACCTGGATACCGTTCAAATAAGTAGCGACCAAATTATCAAGTACCACAGGCTTGTGGAAGACTAGTGGGCCAAGTGATTCAAAGCTTGGGGAATCCATAACAAAGTTGTCAAGAAATTCCGATATAAGTTCTGCTTCTTTTCCAATTGTACCCATACTCATAGTATTGACATACAACTTTTCAGCACCAATGCTACTAATCACACGTTGCTTTACAGCAACCACTTGAGTTTCCTTTACATCCTTGAACACCGCATTGGTTAGTGCTGCATTTACTCGCGCAGAAAAACTTCGGAGCGTAGATATTTGCGTTTCCACATCCTGAAGTACAGTTTCAAAGTCGGCTTTGTTCCATTCCACATCATGAACATTAAACTTCCCGAAAGAGTTTTTTCGAGCTCTTCCCTGTACAGTCGGTTCCTTCAAAATGATTTGACTGCCTTCAATTTTGTCCACTGCCCATTTACCAGTAAGTTGATTCCTTTCAGGGTTTAGCAAACTTCGGTCTATTACATCTTTGGCTCGATCCAGTACTACTTCGTACCTACCCAAAAATATGATCCATGTAAAGAATACGATTTTATCTATTTACACATTGGAAATTCTGCATACGCATGCAATCACTTTCTCAACTGACTGAGCTTACCATTTCAATCTTCGGGATAATTCAAGAAAATGCTGATATAAGGTCCCGAAATTCATCCATTGAGGTGACACTGTGTCGTCCGTCTGTTTGTAAATAAGAAGATAGGGAACTTTAGAATTAAGGATCGTGGGAAGAATAAAAACGGCACCATTTTTTACGGGAACTCTAGCTCCATGACTGAGTTCTAATGCGGATGGACAGTCTGTGAAAAAATCATTGCATGCATAGTATACATTTGCTAAAATCGGTGAACAATGTAATAATTTCATAGTGTAACTGAATACTGTCCATACCTGAACTTTGGTTAGGATTGCAGGAGTAAACGACAACAAAACCTTGAGCGCTTCCAATGTACGATAATATTCTGACAGTATGCTCTTGGTCTTGTGTTATGAGAAAAGTGTGATCGTTGTAATCATCGATAACCAGAGATGTAGCTTGAACTGCGGGATGAGCTCCAAGTTTATTCGCCACCGCGTAATCTGTGCCATTGAATTCGATGAACTCAAGGGTATATGATCCGTCCAAAACGCAACCGAGCAGAGGTTTGTAACCCACTGTAAATGAGATCAATCGGATACAAGTGTTTGGCAGGGACAAAGTCTGCTGGTGTGCATAGTAACCCCCAGTGTCCTTTTGGAAAGAGTAAATGTTAACATGCAGCTTGCTGGAGACAGCTATAATGGATTCCACTTGCTGTGAGTCGTAGGTGACAACATTTACGTAATCCTTTTCAGGTAGTCTTTGAAAGAACCTATACCAAACATGTATTTATCAAAGAAACTAATAAAAAAGCAAAATAAATTCAAATTTAAACGATGAAATCACCATATAAGTCCTTTTTCCGGTGAAATCTCCAGATTGTATATATCTATAGGAATGTGGTCGTCTTTGGGAACCAGAATCACTTTTGGATAGCGCTCAAGATGACAGAAAATGAGTTCTTTGGCTTCGTAGTGTAGAGAATACTGACCAATTTGTCGAATCCCTTGGTCCGTAACTCTGTACACCTTGAGAGCTGGCTCCGTTGTTGCCACTAAAATAATTATCTCCGATTTCGACAAAATGTCATCCCATCGATTGTAAACGGTCATAGTTAAGTATTTTTCATGTGATTCCGTTGCTATAGAAAAAATATTTAATTTTTACTATGCCACATTCACTGCAACATTTCACTAGCATTCGATTTTACCGATAGCATCGATTTTTTCCAACTTCGAATTCATGATAACTATCGATGTTGAAGTGAGACCAATCAAAAAGTGTGCCAGTCCCAGACGAGTGTACTTCCACTGAATGTAAGTGCCATCCTGGAAATGCCATTCCACCTTACTGACCTTAACCACTGAAAAAGAGACCAACGTTTAATATCATTATTTTACAAGTTTTGGGAAACGTTTTATAAATTTTGTTATCTTAATGAGAACCTTCTCTGGGTGTGTCCGTTGTTCCGTACACATAAGGATGCCAGAATCCGTCTTTTTCTAACTGAGCATACTTCTCAGACAGATCTTGAACTACTAGATCCAGAGACGTCTCCAAGGAATCATGAGGACTGTATGCTAATTTTTCGCACGTCAAACACGGAAGTAATGACAAAAGAACCACAAGATGTGGCCAAGTCCAAGGATTCATGTTGCATTAAACAATGAAAAACAGCATACTGGATGAAAACTACACGGCTGACTGGGCTCACTAGAGGCTAAGACTAGTGAAATTTTCACCATCCTCAAAATGAATACAGGATGAGACTCTCATGACCTTATCGTCTAATCTGCTCTGTAATGCATGCAGGCCCAAAATTATTCAAATTCTTCAAAGTAGTAGTAGTACATGTGGTTTTATTCAAAACAGAAATGCATACACCATTATGCGCATTAGCATTAATATCATTGTTCCAGGGTATAAAAATGTATTTCACATATATACAAAGTAGAATTATCAGATAACTCTGGTATTATCCTAAGTTGTAATATTTTTGCCGAGCAAAACTATAATTATGCTTAAACATTGGATTCATATGAAGATCATGTAATTTATGAGCTGGTGTGCTTCCTAACATATCCTTTCCCATATCCTTCAGCATGTACAATATTGTGTAAGTTTGTATGCAAACGAAATATATTTACCGAGCGCCTTAGCCTAGCTTGTACATAGCAAAATTAAAATTCTTACGAATTAATTGATAGTTAATATTTTTTCAAGGTCTTCTTTATCAGGGCCATCCGCTGCTTATGAGCTTCGACCGTGGGAGCTCGTTTATACGCCTTCAGCTCGTCAGTTCCAAAGCCGGGTACCCATACATTGCAGCTACGTTCTAAAAATAAAATAAACAAACAAACATTATTAGTTATGAAAGCCTGTACACCCAGTTCACCTGGGATCGGAAAGATAGATTGCGAGTGTTGGCAAACGACCGACCCTAACATATTTTCAAACTTCAAAATCCTAAACTATGGAAAGGCAGATACAAAATTGTTATGTTCGTACACTTTACTCAAAAAACTCAAAGCCCTATATTTGTTTTAAGACTCGGCTGTGTAAACTCAAATGTTAACAGTAACAGTAACAAATACATTATAATCGGATCGACTATTACTATGAAATATAACTGTAAAACACGCACAACGCACTCGTAATCCTTTGAGGGCAATGGACAACAAGTCTGCGTTTATCTGATATCAAAGGATATGAGATAAGCGGCATTTTAGGATCACAATATACACTACGCCTGATTTAAATGCGCTTGAAAACAGCACAAAAATTAAAGAACTATACAAACCTAAGTGAGTTTGAACATCTTTGGCATCCACAGTAGTTCCATGTCGGTGTCGTGCTAGCACACAAGCTCCTTCTATTAAACCTTCCATGAAATCCTCAGCATAGTTCAACAAAACTTCCTCGACATCTTCATCTAGCTGTTCATTAGGATCTACAGCCTTGACCAGTTCTTGTAAATTTTTCTTTGTTAGCACCTGAAATTTGTACATTTCAGACACACATGAACCGAAGCTTTGGACATAATAGTAAACAGTGTTTATGAGTTGTTAATAAATATTTAAGTTGCCGTTACCATGGGTTTACTTCCAGACTGAGAGGTCATTGCTCCAGGCAATGTGACCTTCACATTTGCTGTTGCAAAGGGTTTTCCCTCTGCCATTGTAACCCTGTTCCTATTGTGAAAGATTCACACTGAATTAGAGTCTTAATGGTCAAATTTACGTTACTCGAATTTCATTAGATACACCATCTTCAAAAGCCAAAGTACCATACTGCACTATAGTACTAATACTCCAAAAATTTAAACACGCCTCCAAGAAGGACTGGATAGTTAGTAAATTTATCAGCTACTAGGCTTAATAGATAGCTAATATTTTCTAGACGTTTAAAGCAATCAAAAGCATTGGTTACCTGTCACTAAATTGTCGGAATTGATGCCTCCCAATGTATACGGATACAACAACCTTGTAATTTTACTTACAAAGGATTTGCTTTTCCTACTAGTCAACGTTGTATAGGAAACAGTTTTTACACCCTGATAACTGAAAAATACATTTAAAATGTATAAACAATTAAATTCGGTTGAGGAGAGAGACTTGAACCAAAATTTGAACTGAATTCAAAACTGCCGCATTGAATATCACTGTCCGTTCCACACTGTCAACTGTATTCACCTTTGTACTTGTATTTAGGCGCTTGTAGGCTTTGGAGCAAATGCTATTCATACCGCAAGGAATCATGCCTAATCTCTCTGCTGAGATACCTTGAGTTCATGGCTTCATGATGTTATGAATTTCAATATGCATAATTAGATAATTAATTACGCATGTGCGCCAATATGATTTAAGTTTAATTTCAATAAAAATCCATTGCTTTTTATCATAAGTATTTGTTATTTTGAGCCTGTGACCACGATTAAAAAACATAGCTTGAGCCCCTTCGCAATGTGCACACAAAAATTCTATGATGATTATGAATGAATAGCCTCAGACTTTTTAAACTTCGTTTTATTTTTTCACCTATCAAATTTTTTTATACATACCAATAAATATTTTTTTTCTTTTAAGGTAGCTTATAAGGCTTACATTTTTTAGCATCCACATTTCACTATATCATTGAGATTTTACGGTGAAATATTAATAATTTCACACATCATTATTGCAAACACTAGCCAACTGTTAATTATAGCTAATGTACGATCACAAACTAGATGAGAATCAGGAGAACACAAAATACATATAGTAGTTAAAAACCAAAAGTGCACTATCCGCACATTTCATTAATACACGCATTGTATAATTAGATTATAGATTTCACTCAAAGCAAAACAACGAATGATATCTATGATCGAACTAACTTCAAAGTTGACATGATGTGCTGCACATTTACAATCATACAAAAACTCAACGTCCCTTATGATATCCTAGGATTAATTAGTAGTAGCAGTCTGTTAAAATGGGGGAGGTTGATTAAAACAATCAAAAATACGAATACTCCCGCTACGTAAAACTTACATGTAATATTTACATTAAAATTGTCTTTATTCTGTTTTCGTTTAGAGACACGGTTTGTACAAAATTATCTATTATTACACGTAGCTTCATTGTCACTCCGCCTTTAATCACATATTTTATATCTCAAAAGATCTCTGCTAAAAAATGTACCACATTTTCTTCATCATTTACACGAATTTCAAAATGCACAGTTCAGAAGCTTTTCATTGATTTCATTTCCATAATACAGAAATTGTTGATTGTGCATGAAAATCGCGCGAGACTAATTCAATTGCAAAATAGGAAAAGTTGAATTTACAAATAGGACCGTTTCAAATATATTTACATTTACATATATACTCATGCAGGCATCCAGACAGTGCAGGGCACCCATGATATTTTTAGTTCTGACTTTGCTTCAGCTAAAGCCTCTGAGCTAAAACATACTAACGATAACAAAAAATCTCTTTATGTTCTCTCAACACTAATAATCTCAACCTAATTCAAATTACATGCTTTGAGCATCTCCGTATAATAAAGTGACAAAACATCTCAGTTGTTCAAAATATATAATTGGTAATCAAACGTAGCATTATTGATGGCAAAAAAGTCACATAAATTATTCATGCATCATTCATATTCCACATTATAAAATAGCACTACCATAGCAGTACAATACACAAAAAAACTCTCATCACGAACGTAAAAATTAGCTCTTAGATAAAAAAACGCTAAAATTGATTGCTAGTCGCGTTTTGAGAAGGATCACTGACTACAGTTATCAGAAGAAGAAATATCTCCATTATTATCTATCGAAGATACAGGAATGTTACGCTGCTGAGCTGCAGCTGAAGAAGTAGAAGACGCTCTAGGAAGGACTTTTTTACTGGAAGTTGAAGGAGGTGACGTATCTTCCTTTTTATCTCCACGAGGAATCGTGTGCATTCGAGAATAATTGGGATTTGAGTTCGATACTGAGCGACCATAGTTTAAATGATCATACTCTTCTTCAGCAACACGGAAATTGTTCCCCTTTTGCTGATTAATCTCATCGTACACATGTTCATCACTCTTAGAATTACTCACATCCTCAATGCTATGATAATAATTGCTATGTAAGTTCGGGTTTGTGGCATCTGCATCTCGGTTTTTCTGGGCAGTGGGGTAATCATATGAGCTGCTTCCACCTATAAATTATGTAAAAACAATGAATGGTTTAGACAATGATGATAGAAATAATTTTCCCAGAAAACCCTTACTTAATGTGAAAAAAGAATTCAATAAAAATGTCATGCAGTCGACTATTGTGTATCACTCAGAGTTAAAATCTTGTTGGTTATTAAACTATGATGACTACCTTTTTCATAGTAGAGCCAATTGTCGAAACAAGCTTTAGAAAGGCAGCATTGTCAATAGTAAGTTACAATTATTATACATAGAATCAAGAAATTCAGTTTGTAGGTGAGGTTAATTTTAGCAGTAAGTTTTAGGAATGTTGCGCTATACCTTGATTGCTATCTTCATCATCCTCGTCCAAATACTTGCTCCAATTACCTTTATGATTCTTTGAAGCCAGACCTAAGTTGTTGGGTGGAATATTTAGTGGTACCTCCGTCTGTTCCGAGTTCGGATTTAATAATCCACGATATGAATACACTGGGTTGTCAAAATGATGGCGATCTCCTATGTAATTAAGATGAAATAAACCATATTATTCCTGTACGTAAAATGTTACTGCAATCTACATTTTATCAATACTTTACCTTGTGAGGATAAAGGATCCGCTTGATAATGAACCGGAATATCATGTTTTAACTTATTTATACGCCTTCTGTAGTAAAGTATAATGAGCAGTACAACCAAAGCCATTAGCAAAATTGAGGCCACGAGTCCAACAACTTTTCCCAGACTCCCGGCAGACTTGGGAGGACCGCCTGAAAAAAAAAACTCATCTAAACTTTTCATTTTTCAATCAATATGAGTGTACATAATCAAATGGAAGTTATTATTCACCAGTTTCAGCGCCAATACTAGGTCCGGTTGCGGTAAATGGTTGTCGAAAGCAAACAAAATCATCCTGTCCATCTATTTCATTGTTAGAAAATTCTAGGTACAAAAAGTAGAACGCAATGTGAGACACCATAATAATTTGCATCATAAGTTTTTCCACAACATATTTCGGCAGATTATTTACCTTGATATGATCCTCGATATTTGCAGCCCTCAACAGGGTCACACACATAATCCTCGGACTTACATTGGCAAACATGCATACACCTATCTCCGTAATAGCCTTCAGGGCAACCTGAGAAAAACAATTATTTAGTACATTCCTTAAAGCATGTTTTGCTCCAACAACACAATTCATAGATATCATACTCTCAGCACAGCTTGGACCGATCCAACCAGGTGGGCATTGACACTCTCCATCATGAGCACGACAGGCTTCACCATTCGTACACTGACAATTTTGGGTGCAGTTGAAGCCATATTTACCAAGTGGACATGGTTGTGAGCAGTCGGAGCCTCTCCAGCCTGGCAAACATCGACACACGCCTAAAAAAATCAATTTTAAATCAAATAAAGACAATGGTTATCATTTCACTTCAAAACATTCCGCCGTTCATCAACATACCTGATTGAGAATCGCAATCTCCTCCATTTTTACAATTGCATTTTTCATCACAGTTTGCTCCGTAATACCCTTCGGGGCATGATGATCCGCACAACCATCCAGTGAAATATGGGTTACACAAACATTTTCCTGTTTTTGGATCACAACCGGAAGCTACACAAATAAATAAAAAATCAGATACACAAACGCACAAAATAAAATTGCGTCATACACTTTTATGCTCGCAAGGTCAGACCGATTGTACTAATTGATTGAGTTTAGATATGACCTTACCATTTTTGCATGGAGGACATGTTTGAGCACAATTGAGACCAAAATATCCAGATCTACAAACATGTTCACATTTTTTCCCGGTTTTGCCAGGCGGACATTTACATTCTCCAAAACGCTGACCACAACTTCCACCTTCACAGTCACAAGTTTTGGTACAGTCTGGGCCCCAAAAGCCGTTGGGACAAGGAGTGTCACATTCTATACCATTGAAGCCTCGTTTACATTGGCAGCTACCGTCATGTGGATCACATTTCATTGTGTTTTCCCTTAAACACGAACAGTTCAATTGACAGGCAAAGCCGAATTCCATGGCAGGACAAGACTGTTCACATTTAGATCCGTGAAAGCCGGGAAGACATGAGCATTTACCTACAAATCAGTTATTCATATTAAATGCGCTAAAGAATGGGTGAGAGAAAAAATGCAACTGTTTACCAGTGACAGGATCACAGATGCCATCGTTTTTGCAATCACACTTCTTTTTGCAGCTTTGTCCAAAGTAACCTTCTTGACATGGCTTGTCACAATACAATCCATAGAATCCTAAAAACATAAATTAAATCTATCCATATAAATAATTCCAACCACCATTTATTGCATGAACAAAAAATCCTCAATGTATTTACCTTCTTTGCATATGCATCTCCCATTCACAGGATTACACTGTGTGGCTTGAACACATTTACAATCATACTGGCAGCCATATCCAAACTTTCCTTCCTGACAGCTGCGTTCGCATGTTTCCCCATAAAATCCTGTAAAACAAAAATATAACTTAATAACCAATCGTTTCCACTGGTTGCTCAACAAGTTATATAATTACACCATCTAACCTGCAGGACAAATGCATTTCCCAACTATAGGGTCACAAAATGCTTCGTTGGAGCAGGAACATTTGTTACTACAATCTTGACCCCATGAATTCAAGGGACAAGGGCGAGAGCAGTCTCCGCCTGTCCACCCTGGCTTGCACATACATTTACCGTCGGCGGAATGGCACCTGTGAAGGAATAGTAAAAAAGCCGTGATATTTCTGAAAAGCGCACTGTTAATATAAACATATAGAATGCTTTAAAGCCTTACGTAATCGTATTTGTTCCGTTACACGTGCAACGACATTGACAACTAGGTCCATAATGATTATCAGGACATGTACGTTCATCACAAAGTTTCCCAGTCCAACCTGGAGGGCATGTGCATGTTCCATCAATAGGATTGCAAGAAGCATCGTTTTTGCACTGGCATGGTGATGAGCAGTTCACCCCATAAGAACCAGCCGGACATTCGATGTGACACTACAGGGAAAAAGATAATTTAATGAGAAAACTTTGAGTTTGTTGGCTTTCCTTCATTGAATTACTGCAGCCAATAAATTCTTGTCGTGTCCGTCACAGGAAATAGGGCAAAAAACTCAAGAAAAAAACCATTCATAAGCGTTAAAGCCTTGTTGTAGCACAAGAATAACAAACTAAATCCGTATGAGTCATGGCAAAATATGTTTTCTTTTTACTTTCATTCTTATAGTTAGTTAGGTATCTAAACTTGGATGAAATCCAGCTTTCGGGTGTATATTGTACATATACCTACACGCGTCCTTCCAGTGATTTTACAACAGCGTATTTACTAACACATGGAGGATTCGCAAAATCTCGAAGGTGGGCGTGAAAACATAAAGCTAAAATTGGCAACTCGCCTGTTAACTGCAAAAATTTTCGGGAAAGGAAATAGAAAAGGAAACTTAACTATTCTATGCACAACATTTAAATGTAAGCATCCCAGATGTGCATTTACTATCAGTACAAGCACGTTCAATGTAAGAATGAATGAAGCTTCTCGAAGTCAGCGCAGGCAGATCTATCTATTTATTTAGTATGCTTGTTAAGTTCAGTCGCAATCCAGTAAGAACCATCGGATGTCATAACTTTTATGATAAAAAAGTGAGGAAACTCTACAAATGAAAATGCAATCTATAGAGCACAGACACAACTACAGTGATTTGTGCATGGTAAACCGGAAACAAGAATCAATGAGGAAAAACTGAAGTACTCTTTTCAAAGATTTTATTAAATTCAATGAATGTACGTACCAATTCTCCAATATAGCCCGGCATGCATGCGCAATTTCCACTAATGTGATGACATTGGCCTCCATTGTAGCATTCACAAGTTTCTTTACAAGACACACCCCATTTGCCATTAGGACATGGATTGGCACATACTTCTCCCTATGATAAAGTTACATTCCCATAATTTGCATTCCAATAATCTAAAAAGGATATTTAATTGTAAATATTCCCAATCGCCACTTACACTAACCCTACTTTTAAAAAAATTTCCATACCAATCATATTTAAAAATTCATTTTAAACCGAAGTTTAACTAGTGAGTACTAGTGAGGGTTGGATCGCCCTATAACTTGGATTTAAAATAAATTTTCACATTTGATTGCAATGGAATTTTTTTAAAGTTAGGGTTAGTGCAAGTGGCGATTGGGAATATTACCAATAAAACTTACTCTCCATCCTGGAGCGCAGTAACATTTTCCATCAGTAGCACTGCAAGTACCATTGTTTTGACACTTGCATTTATCAGAACAATCTTGTCCATGTGTTCCTGCCGGACATCGTTTTTCACACCTGTGTCCAAATAATACAAATACATGGAAGAATACCAAAGAAAATCGCACACAGCTATAACGACAAATTCTATCGGTCAAAACTCCCAAAAAGCACTAGAAACCTGAAAATCCCGCAACGAATTTTAACTCGATCAGAATTATCCCAAAACTAATAAACAATCCTAACAAATAACATTGTCACGACAATAAAAATCAAATATTGTGACTCACAATGGTCCCATCCAGCCAGGAGCGCATGTGCATTCCCCAGATACGTGATGACATGTGCCGCCATGTTGACAACGGCAACTCTCCTTACATTCATTGCCATACTGATCCGGTGGACAAGGACGGTCACAATGTTCTCCAGTCCATCCAGACTCACACCGGCATTTCCCCGTGCTCACGTCACATTTGGCCCCATGAAGACATTGACATTTGTTCTCACAGCTCACACCCCAGTACTCAAGAGGACACTCTATACATACATTCCTTCATTCAACAACATATTCCCAAAAGGCCCCATTGCATACATACATGCCCTTTAAATTTTGCCTCAATAGAGGTTTTTTTAGGTAAAAGGAAAAAGTTAAATTGGTGTAAGTTGCAGTTTTTCAAAATTGATTTCCGACGATTTATGTTGGCCTCAAATATCATAAGTTCTAAAACCGAACCGTGTTTTATTCAAAATTTGGAAACTTACGGATGCTGCAGTCAGGACCACCGTATCCATCTTGACATTCACACTTATCAGGCGAAGCACAAACCCCAGATTTGCATGAAGGGTTGCAAACGGGCATACAGTTGTCATTTTCCGTCTCTATGTAACCAGGACAGCATGCAGGAATAGATCGTGTTTTCTCAATAGTCTAAAAATAAAGCCACATGAGAACATTTGTATTCATTTCAGATCCCTTTCACACGGCAGCAATTATCTTTAAAAGTTCTTTAAACTGAATTTGCATGATTTGAAATAAAAGGGTCCCGTGTGTGAGAAATCGCATATGTTAAGCATGTGCTTTTTTACAGAAATACAAATGGCATCGAAGCCTTACCTCATTTCTTCGGACTTCACGGAGTTGAGTTACGAACTTACTGCACCTGGGCGGAACATTCCAACACCAACCGAATTGACGAACACGGACATGTTGTTGATCTGATATGGTTACAGTAGTATTAAACCTGGGATGGAAAAGTTATTGATTGTTATTTTTAGATTTCAAAAGTTGTTTCAGGAGGTTCCGGCGATAAAAATAAAAGCGAAAGCATTATTTCATTTTACCAACAGGTACAGCTATTAGTATTAGGCATTTGAAAACATAGACCGTCTCATACTGCACGTACCAGCCAATGCATTCAAATATTTGATATGTTAATAATATTCTAATGTTTCTGAAAGTGAATCAGCAATGATACGGAATAACATATATGAATGAATAAACTACACAGGAAAATCTTTGTGATCGACAATTCAGTAACAAACTAAAAGTAACTTGTCCATATAAACTAAACTAACTAACAAACTAACTAACTAGATCAGGGTAATGTAAATAAAACTGAAATCTATGGTAAAAATTCTTAGAATTTAATTCCAGATCGCACAAAGACTGCTTTTGTTTCAGACAATGTAATTTTTGAAAGCGGACAAATACTAACGAAACTAAAAGCATGAATATACATTCCTTATTGACAGATGCAGCATGAGATGATGATAAAGGGCAAGTTTGGAGCTCAACATCCTCTGATGGTGAACATCCGTTTAAAAATGAACTCTCAAAAGCTTTTGGACCAACTGCTTTAGTGTTTATAAGCAAACACAACATAACATACTATAGCTAACTAACTACTACTTGGGCTGTATATATAAATGCGGTAGTGAACTTGTGGCATGCTTAATTTTTAACCATGCATTAACTAACTGACTATAACTGCATTAACGTATATTTATACAACTTACTTCTCAAATTTGGGACACAACTTAGGTTGAGTTATCACAGTAGAGTCGACAAGATGTACCAGCTGACAGAGCAGTACGGCACTGGCAACGGTATAAAAGAACCATTTGGTAGCACTCGGTGTGCCATGAACAATGGAAGACGACATGTTTTTTTTTGGTCACTAAAAGACGGTCAATTGAATTCAACTGCAATGTGTATGTATTATCATCTGACCAGTGCGCAGTGTGGCCGTCCTGGTACCCAATCGAGTATATTTCTCTATCTTTTTGTGTCGTGCGGTCTGCATCAACTGGATATGCACAAGAAGTGATTTAACTTTGAATTATTTTCATGCCTTGTAGAAAGAGCTGTATTCTTGGTTTCATCATCCTTTTCTAACTCCCTCTTTGTGGCTTTTCACGCAGCAAACACTATCACTTGGATTCACTATCGTCGGGAGAACCAAAGATTGATAAGTCCACTTTCTTCAGTGTATAGATGCTTTAGGTTGGCCAAAACCTGAAATATGGAAGAAAAAAATGCTTACACATTTTGTATTTTATGCATGCTACAATGCTGCATGGCCTCTTTATAATTAGTTAATGATAACAATGTGGCTGACCTTGTTGTGAACTGTATTTGTTTAGAAATTAATGTAACATGGATTTATTTTCGATGGGTAACATCTAACATCTGACAAAATGTGTACTTCTCTGCGTAAGGAAACTCAAGTAGTTTGAATATCAGTTACAGAGTAATGAGATTTGAGTGACTATACTGCACTCAATACAATTTTAAGACTAAGTAAGCTGGAATAAAAGTTTCACTATGCAGTGGCTCGTAAATTAAGTAAATGTGTCCAAGACAAATAAAAAGCTAGTGATATCCAGAAATAGCTATAGAGACGTGTGTTCTATGATGTATAGGACTTTTATAATTTGAGGGTAGAAACCGAACATAAAAACCATCTACACTGGGACAATACTGACGACCAGCTATAACCAAACCATAGGAAATGAGTTACTGGCCATGCGGTACTCAAGCTTGGTTGTTTGTTAGTATTGGCATTATGCCTTATTATTAGCATTGGTCATGCACTTGTCATGTCATTTACATGGAGATGAAAGATATTCCTTAGACTACAACAGAACTGATAACTATAGCGTTAGTTCAGGTCATTGAGACTTTTTCAGATGCTTTGTTTATGCGGAATAAATAAGCAACTGTATCAGTTTACCGGATCTATCATATAAACAATTATGTTCGTTGAAGCCTCATGTTTCTTTAGCTATAATTTCTTCTAAATAGTGCTCTCAATTACAGAGAGGCAAAAATTAACTATGACTTATGCAACATGTGACCAGAAGATGAATATAATCAGGAAATGGGGTTTTCTATACTAATAAATCTGACACTTGGGAATTCCAACTAGTAGTTCCCGCCGCTATATCATTCCAAATCATAACAGGTTAAGTTGTATCCACGTGTGACATGAGTTTTGTCTTTCAATCAATATAATTGAGAACAGTTGTGGAAACGGATTTCCTCATTCTATAAAAGATTCCATATTTCACGCACCGCCTTACAGCAACGGTATTTTTAGAAACGAGGAATTTAAATTGTTATATCTTACATACAGCACATTTGTAGCATATTCATAATTTTTGGGGCTTGTATTTTGTATTTATTTAACATTGTGCTGTACATTACGAATTTTCCTCACGTCCAGCAAGTACAAACGTAGATAGCCTATAAAAATATGTTTTCACACTTCACAGGTTAAAACTACTACGAACCCTACTAAAAAACAACTTGCGAAAATTTCTGATTCATATGAAAAGCTAAAACATTCAGAATGATACCTATTCAGTTAACTATTGCTCACTACTAGTGCACTAACTAAGCACTACTAACTAACTACTCATATTACTTTTACTTACTTACGTACGTCATTCATTAGTAATCCAATGCATTGCATAGTTATAATATTCTTAGGAATTTACTGTATACACTCTTGCATTATAAATGAAACGTGCATGCATGAATAGTATTTCCCTTTTGACCTGGAGTTACATTAAGAAGTTGAACATGTCAGTTTATTTGCAATCATTCATTGTTCTAACCCAATGGCAATGTTGCCTACCGATATGAATGGCGTAAGTGGAGGAGCACAATGCTTTAATTTAGCCTCTATAGTTAACTATTTGGTGCATATGCTTTTGCATTTGTTAGTGCAGGCAGAATATGAAAATGTTGATGAGTGAGTCATGAAGTCTCAAAATATTCGTTTCATTCTTAAATATTTCGTGAGAAAATAATAAGGAACATTGAATTCATTGCCATATTCACATTATACACGACCAACAGAGATAGAAATGGGGAATGTAAACAAAAAATGAATGCTGGCTTCATCATCTGTTGTGTGGGATTTTAATCCTTTTATCTAAAAGATGACAAATGTTACAAGTTCAGGAGCTCATGCTCATACTCACCCTTCTTACAAGATTACAATTTCTGTTGCTGCATTAGTTATGAAGATTACCAACTTAATTTTATGAGTGAGTGGCTGAGAATAACTAATTTTCTCTTTACCTCTTGCATTTTTGTGACTAAACAGACTTTAAGAAGTGTATAGACATGACATATGAGCTGTGAAGAAATATAAATGGACGAAAGAATTAATAGGCTTATAGCCTACTCATATGATTCGGATTTCCCTCCAGTGACATTAAATTCATGGTGATTTTGATTTAGCTATTATGACGAAAAGTAAAACTTTGGCACCAATAGTCACATTTGTAGTAATTTGAGAAGAGGTTGCCAATGTTGTCTCTTAAAAAACTCACGCTACTAAACCCAAGAGACTGCATTGATAATACGGGGATTTATTGTGCCTCATTTTACTTATGAAAATGTCATTACTTTTCAACGCCTATCTATAACTATCTCCAACATGGGACAAAATATTCCCTTGGTCTTGGTCGCTATTCTGTGGCATGATATTTTATTGCTGGACTCAAAAAGTGCAAATGCGCATTCAATTTTAATACTTTACTACAATTCCAAAGTACACTTTCATTGTCGTCATATATCTATGTAGAACAAGTGAGGAGCATACGGTATAGACAACTGTGACTGTAAAGTAACCCTGTAAGACTTAAAAGAATAGCAATTGTCTACTGATAATGACAAGTGTAAGTAATAAAAGCAAGTATTAATGGGGGCTATAAAAATGAAATCAACAATTTGTTCATGCATGTTGAATCAAATATTTTTTCCAAAATCTGTTACAATTGATTTATGCAAGGAAGCTAAATTTTATTTTGGCCAAGCCACTAATATATCTATTATAAGAAATGCAAAGTGTAAAGGTTGTAAAAATTTCTTTATCGGACTTAACCTCATATGCGGTACATCATTATGTGGTTAATTAATTATATACAATTCATTAACCACATAATTCATGAGATAGTAGTAACAGTTATATATAAGGGCTCTCATATAACAATAATATTTGTTTTCATTGTGTATACGAATGCTCATCTCATGCGCAGTCATTTAAACAACAATTTAAAGTGTCATGCGATGATAATTTTAAACGTTGCAATATTTTGCAGCTTTTTTTAGAGCAGTTAAAATGATGCAAGTAAAATTGGTTGCTAACTTTCAAGTTTAAATTTTAGCTAAGGTTGATTTTAAAGATAGACCATTCATTTTCATTCATGGATGATTGACGATTGATTGAACTCTTATAGGGTTTTTTAAAGACCTACTTTTAAGCTGTATGTATAGATTTTGTACAGTTTTCAGACTGTATCGTATCTGTCTTTAGCCGAGTTGAGTTAGTACGGTTAGTATATTAGTACTTTTGTACTCAATGTAATTCCCACGCTTTGGTTTGGTGTACCTGATTTGATAAGGATTGTACCATTCTTTTTTTGTATTTAAAATTACTATTTGCTACGTTAGTGAAGCTTACGCTGGAGTGTAGTTAGGTAAACTACGTGCAATCTATCCATGCCCTTGAAACTCAGTCAGTGCATAATGTACTGGTTCGAAATTTGAGCTTCGTCTAATTGAAATTGCATTGCAAATATTCCAATAAAACTATAATAATTTCTTACAAGGAAATTCGTAAACACATTGCACTAAAAAACTATTTTACCTGTATATATGATGCTGATGTTGGTGAACACTGAAGGCGAATTTAATTTCAAACAAATAATGCGGAAGAACTGTTTTACTCCTTATATAAATTCAGTTTTTTTGGAAGAATTCTGTTTCCCTATAGATATGTTAAAAGTTGCTTCGAATGTATTTTTCTTCAGCTAGTATGAAGATATGTTGCTTTCCTGAATCCTGTTTCCAAATTATAATGCTTACTCACTTACACAAATGCTTTTCAGTCACTTTATAATTTGCAAATTCTGTAGTTAGTAACTTTCACCTTTGTTGTTTAAATAGTAAATACGTTGTTTCAATAGTTTGCACTTTTCATCAGATGATCAATTATGATAATGGCACTATTTTATTTGTAACTAACTAAACGAAAATCACAAACAAAATTGGTCACACGCTAATTGTAACGACCAATAATTTTCAGTCCACGGCGAAATTCGTGAATCCAAATCGTTTGTGTTGAAAAGGTGAAGGAATTTTTAACCCAACTGGTTAATTGCGCTGTCCACCCGATCAAAATATAGTTATGCGGTTTAGTTTTTTCGTCTTTGTCCACTAGAAAGAAACTCTTTCGATTATGACGCACAAAATGTCTTTTTTAAATTTATTCCGTTCGAGAACCAAATATATTGGGGATCTTTGTGTGCACCATCCTTTTTGTTAGATAATTAAATTTCCTGTCTCCTGTTGTTCCAACCAAACCTCTAACTAACTAACTATCTAACTGTTATCATTTTATTATTTGTCACAACTGATTCATGTAGTTCAACTTGCCACTCACTATACATGAGCCCATGTAAATAAAGAAGTCCTTCACACTATATATAGTGAGCGTATATCGTCATCATACGGGCACATGGATGATGATCAAGTGTAGTGGAATCAAACGTGCAAAATACTGGTGTTGCAGTGTGTGTAGTAAATATTTTGTATCTCAGAGATTACTTTACTTACTTACACTGTGCGACTGTGCACAAGTCTATAAAATGACAAACAGGTGTGTTATTCAGCTACATTTTATTTAGATACTTGCACAACAAAAGTTAGTTACTGACTGACTTCAACTTTCTTTCGCGTACTTTTTGACTCCTCGCAAACTACTAACTAACTTTTGTGTAGTAGTTTAACTGCTACTCACCATCCCCATACGACGTCATCACTGTACGGAAATCTTGTAGTTAGTTAGTTAGTATAGTGGTTGGTAGTGGCATGTCAATACAGTCAACATAGGGCTCTTAAGGACCACTGGTGGCAATCAGAGATTATCTATTGAGGCTAATATCAGTGCCCGTCCCCTTTTCCCGAAAGACTTGACATATCTCTTATAGTTGCGAGCAATAGCACAAAACTTGCTATTTGTAACTATCAGTGTCTTCGTTGCTTGTCTCAAGGAAAAATCCGTACTAACCAACTAACTCACTTGTGAGCAAATATGCATATGATCTTCGTCGTAGTCGTGCCAGGAACAACATTTCTCCCAGTCTAAAAAAATTGCATTCTCACCATATTACAGTAGGCATTCTGCAGTTCCTATAGGGCTACTAACTAATGTACATTCATATTTAATAATAATAAATTAGCGCGATGCTGTGTCTGTCAATAAATGATCTTGGAAAGCAAGGAGATAATCAATTTAAATCTTATTTGATTTTGCATGGGCGTGTATTGCAGGAATTTTCAATGCTTATCTTCAGCAAACAGCATTTAAAAATGCTTATCTTGAGCAAACAGCATTTAAAAATGCTTGCCTAAATGGATTTAAAAGCAGATGGATTTCTTACGGAATTCTTAACTTGAAGTTTACGGCTACGGTCACTCGTGGTTGAAAGTTGAAGCATTTATTACATATGAAATTCATGTCTGTATAACTTGCTATAGTAAGCTAACTAGCTAAACTAACTTTGATGAGCCAGGATTACGTGTTTCATGTTTCATCCTCCTCCTTGCTACATACACAGACCAGTTTATTGGAGGATAGTGTGCATAAAGATTAAACAGCTTTGGATAGTTTGTAAAATTATACAATGAGTGCATATAGTCTGGTATACGTGAAAACGCACCCTTTGGTACTCCTATGCATATCTTTTAGTAGTTAGTTGTTTGGTTGGTTGGTTAGAAATAAAGTTACAAGAAGAAAAGAGTGCTCTATAGTTCTTTTGGTAGGTATTGTTTTGCTATGTGAAGTTGAGCATTTATCATGAAAATCCTGACGGGTACAAAAAGGTTATATAGAGTGGGCTAGGGCTGAGGTTCATAATACGTTAGCCGCAGCTTCCTATGCACTTTTCTTTTGTACTGGAATTTTTTACCTGTTCGTTAAGGCTGGTTTGAAAACTTAAAGAAAACGATTACTTGGTCAGGTGAAGGCATAGATAACAATTTGTTAATATTTGGGAGCAAATCAACAACCGCAGAACACTACTTTAAGTCTACTGAACTTTAGTCATGAAAACAGGGTGTAAAAAGGTGTTTCACCTTGTGTAGACGACGGGGTAAAAATAGAGTCACAAAAATTCTATAAGAAATGGGGTTACCTGCAAAAGGATGTTAATATTACATGTTGGACTCAAGGAGTTTTTTAAATGCTAAGCTAACACAGTCGCCCAATGTCTTTTATTTTCAAAGGGTTTTGTTTTTTAAGCTACATATATAAACATCACCCTTTGAAGTGACAGTGGGCCATGGATGTCTGAAACCGTTCTTTAATGCTATAAGAACTCGTATGTCTGATTTAGGGATGATACAAAACGTGGGTAGATATTTTTCTAAGGCTCCATTTTGAAGTGACTGTCTTCATCTCACTCAGTCCATGTAGGGAGGCGTAAATTACAATATTCTTTTAATACTATCAGGTTCAAATCATCCAGGTAGTTGATGATTATGAGCAGACACTAATTTTTGCATGAAGCATAAAATTTGTGAAACGATTCTTATCCTTATATAGCTTGTAAAAGTAGCAATGTATAGTTCGTGGGCTGAAAAAGTACTCCAGTCAGTCAGGGTACCCTTTTAAATGAAATCATGTGTGTATCTCTAAATTCACTGGCCCAATTAAGAATGCACCACAAACTATAGTTAGTGCAAGGAAACACAATGTTATTTAGCTACAAAGATAAACGCACAGTGATATTTTTGCCCCTCCTCACCCCAGTGCGAAATGGCGACATAGTGCAAAAGAAATGAAAACTGTACATGCTCACATGGTGCTTTGAGCTTTGCTATCCCTGTTCTATGCTTGATAAAAAACCCACCCTACCTACCATTAATGCCATTTGTTGTTCTTATCTGGTAATTGGTCAGAGTTAGGGCGTCCAAAAGTGTATATATTTATGCCTTAATGTTTAAAATGTTGAATGAATATGTACTATACGAACGAAGCGTGTCCGTCCCGAAATATGCCTACACATTGTATCTTACAAACCTTTGTGGCAGTTTGTAGAAATCAATTTATGGATCTGTCCCACTCACTGATTGCTCATTGTATATAGTTACTTTAACCAACCAGCTTAATGTATATTGGGATCATAGAAATATGTGCAGAGCAGATACGGTACGGTTAAGATGAGGCATCGGGCGGCATAGGACATGTTTTTGGCGATTGAGTTTTTTACGAACAAAGGTGTTGGTCAACAAGAGGTAGTTTTTGTTGTCGAATGAAAATGAAAACCTACTGCACTACGCATATGGTGAAAGACTTTTAGATTATCTAAGAATATCAGACATTTATGATAATGAGACTATTGTCGTGCTGTAGAAATGTTTATAGTTCAACTGCATGGCGTAGGTGGTGAGTGAGTTATGAATAGATGAGTCATATCCATAGCATTCTAACCAGATACATAGTTTTTTAAATTTTATCTGTTTATATTACGGAGAGCATTAGTCAGACTAATCATCGAGTTGATTGACTCAAGTGAGTGAGGATTACTAACTGCCTCCCGTTTGCAAGCAAAAATATTTATGCACGCATTATGTGGGTGGGTGATGAGTAGAGCTGGTTTTGTATTTTGTGCTGCATCCTTATATTAATTTTTCCCTGGAATACAAAATTGACGAACCGGCATGTTTTTTATTGATAAGACGTACAATACATATAACGTTAATGCACAAACTGCAGAAGTACATATTAGTACGATACACTAAAAGGATTAACACCGTTAGCAGCGTACGATTTTGGTCCTAAGAGATGTCAATGCGATGTCCCGGACCGGGACAGGATGAAGTTTTTCACCCTGAATGAGTTCGGGACGGGATGTCCCGGTATTGTTTTTCAACTATAACATCAGAGGAAGCGGTAGCACAATACAACTACAAACTACAATACACAAGTTCACAAAATTTGAAAAAAAATTCGAAAAGTATAACGCATACTATAAGAACAGAAATTGCATCATTGCATGCAAACTTGAAAATCAAGCTCACTTGGTTGATTAGTTTTGTACTTTGCAGCAAAACGGAGCAGTTTATCAAGCTGGTTCAAAAAAAAAAAAAAAACTCACAATAGAACATAATACTCAATTCAAATTGCATGGAAATGTTTATACTCTTCATGCACGGCGGGTTTGGTTCGTCTTATATGTTTTTGATTCTCCATGTGGTTTTAGGGTGTTCATGGAGATAAGGTGGTTTGGAACCAACGCAGGGTCAAAGTTTGACAAAGGGGATCTAGCGAGTACAAATTTGATAACAAAACTTACTGTCCAAATGTAATCTCAACTGAAGAAGATAAAAGCAGCAGAGACTTTTCCAAGCTATTAGGGAACGCTATATTGAAGACGGGGTATCTAAGGTGTATATAATTAAAATGTCAAATAGTTGGAAAGTCCATAAAAGCCATCTGCAAATTCCCATACACCTACCATTATTCTAAGAAGTTGCCTCATGATATGTTGCCAATGATAACCTAGTAAACAAAATTAATATTAATAATTTCGATCATTAGATGTTTTATAATAATGCTAAAACTATAACTAGACTATACGGTTCTGATTCATTGATTTCACTTGTTTTCAACTGGCAGCTGCGATATGAATATAATATTTTATAGATTGATAATCAATCATTAATTTTGCGATAAAAAATGTTTGCTAAATAGAAACTGTGTAGCTGAATGTAATTCCTTCCAAAAGAGATGCCAGTATATAAAGAGTTATTTTTATAAGTAACCATATTTTGCAAACTGAAAAATGACTAACTGAGAATCACTAATCAGAGACGAACTTTGTTTTCCGCATATCGGCATATATCTCACTCCTCCCAAATTGCGACCGAAAAAACGGGCAAAAAAAATAATTTGAAACGCAAAAATACTGACATGAGGCAGGCCGGATTCTGATCCTGAAAATAAGAATTTCATTTGTCTGTTAGCCTGAAATACAAACGTACCATAGAAATTACTTTTGCTTTAACTTCAAATATTGCAATAATGAAAGTTAAACTTTTTTAGAAAACAACAATATAATATAATAATAATATCATTTTATTTCAGACTCACGATTTTTTTTGTCAGTACATTTTAATGAATCACTTCCTAAAATATGAATAAAGCATCCCAAATTGGGAAAGCTGACAGGTAAATGAGTGTGTGTGTGTGTGTTTGTAATTGCTTTTCATCTTTCGAAAAACCTAACTTACTATCATCATTTGTATTATCTTCTACCAATTTTAGTACAACTTTGTTTGGAAAAGTTAAAAAAGCATTTAGATGATTGAAAAAAAAATGTTTTGCACGAAGCTGTTCAGGAACCCTAGTTAGAAGAAACGAGTCAAGGTATATTGTTGGAAATACATAAAACTGAAATCCTTTTAGTTAAAAATAAACCAAATAAATTGTGGAACTAAAACACTTGATGGATTTGACGAAGTTAAATCATCACCATTTAATTCACAGATACCAATGTCTGGCATGCCATGAGTGATAGCAAGCAAGAAGCTGTTGCTGAAGAAGTTGCTGAATTTACACCGCAAGAAAAGTTTATTGAGAAGTCGTTTGCATTAGCTAAAGAAGCATTATTGATCGGCGAAGTTCCGATTGGATGTGTGATCGTCCACAATAACGAAATAATTGGACGTGGTCGAAATCGTGTAAATCAATATAAAAACGGATGCAGACATGCGGAACTTGAAGCTATAGATGACGTTGTCAATCGGGCATTACAGATGAAATGGAAACCTGAAGAGCTATTAGCGAAATCCGAAGTTTATGTTACTGTTGAACCTTGTCTGATGTGTGCATCATCTCTTCAACATTATAGAATTCCTGTCATTGTGTATGGGTGCGATAATGAAAGATTCGGGGGATGTGGCTCAGTATTTGATGTTTTTAAGATTAATCCAGACGGCTTTAAATCCAAGATTTACAAAGGATATAACGCCGATCAAGCTGTTTTGCTTCTAAAACAATTTTATGAAGATGAAAATCCCAACTGTCCTGGAAAGTAGGCACTAGGATGTTCAGCTAACTGTTAAACAGTCTGTGGACCAGTGGACCTAAGTAAACTGTATTTAAATCGACGGTTTATGATACATAACATAACTAGTGTAATTTAGTGTGCCCATGCGATCTGCGCGTGAACTAAGCGTAGATTTTAGGAGTGCAAAATCTCAAATAACTAATCCCACTTCAAATGGTTCTAATGGTGATTGTGAAACATTCAGTGATAAAAACGATTGTAAACTTCCAATAACCAATCCGTCCTTTGGTTCACCGTGTGCTGGAGCATCTTTAGAATTTCAGTCACTAAAACTAGGTATGCTTGCTTGTTTGTGTTGATCACGTGCTATCAAGTTTGTCAATGCTTATCATTTGAGCTATATAAGCAATTTTGTTTCCTGCCTCTAGAGTCCATGTCAACTGCCGACGAAACGTTTTCCAAAGTAATGGGATTTGTCGACGAAGAGGTAAGATTAGCATCATATTTCTATGCACTGTAAAAAGGTTAACTATTTACATTTTAATATTCTCTACCCTCCCTGTCCCTGCAGAAATCTCTGGACTCCAGCAATATAAATCATTCGTGGTCGTCATCTGAAGATGATGTAGAGAGTATTCAGTCCGCTTTGAAGCAGCAAGCAACTGTTTTTCAAGAAATGAAAAACGTCCTTTTATCCCAACGAAGTTCTCTTAAGGAACAGTTGGCGATCCTTCATAATCTCAAAAAAACATCAATTGCTTTAGATAGCCAAATATTGATCCAGACTGAACGCAATGAGTGTAGCAAGATTCCGAAACATAATATTCACAATTCAAACGTCAAAGATGATGAACCTATACCTGATGATTTGTTTCCCGTTAAAAAAGGCAAGTTATTAGTGTTAAATAGCAGGCATCAGCAGGCGTAGACGTCGTCGTGTGTATGCTAATTGAGTTTTCTAATGGATGTATGTATCTTTCTATTCTTAGTCTCTGACCATTTTCAAATGTGCCCTTTGTGTGGAAAAGAAGTTGACGTAAATGCTTTGGCACTGCATGTTTCGGAGCACTGGACGTCTGACTGAAAGTTCCTTGGCCTTCATTTTGCAAATGTAACTGACTGACGACAGTGTGCACATGGTTATCGATAGAAGTGATTATGAATAAGCAAATGCATTTTATTCAATCGGATTAGAACTGATGGAGGTTAATTGTTCATTGATAAAACGTCACCATCGTTGGGGAAATTAAGGGCATTTCATTCCATTTGTTACAGACACTGATCCGACGTACCGACGCACGAGCAATCACAAAGCACTTTTGATATTTAAAAATAAGTTTTTGCAGTAGTAAGTAGAATTATTATTTATTTATTAAGACAACGTAAATACATTATTTTGCTCTGTATTATTATCCAGAGATGAAAATAAAAACGTTACGATACAAAAATTGAACTTAATTCTGGTGGTCAAAGTATCAAACTGTACTTTAGTACTATACGAGGCATCACAACCTAAAAAAATCAAAATGGTTGTAGAAATATCAAGCTGGGAAAACAAATTAAATTATGCATACAACATGAGGCTGTTATGTAATTGATTAATTAATTGTAGCACAAAGCGAGGTTTCCGAAGACATAACAATTAACATTGAAGACTTGGACGGTGGAACATTAAAATAGTACATGACAAAACAGTACAACAGTACATGACAAAGTAGCACGGATTTTCGGTCATCAAAACAATACAGAAATATTTTTATTAGTTACAGGTTAATTAAAATTTGATCATAAATTGCATGCATAAAGCACAGTTTAGGTGGTACTGTTTGTTTGCGGTGTTGCTCAGACCTTCTACTGTAATAAACCCGTACTGTTTTTTACATACTGTTTTGTTATGTGCTGTTTGAATAGATAATCCTTTTTGAACGGCTAAACTAGTTGGTAAACATGTGTCGCACTGACCGTTCGTGATCCTTTCGGAATGATTGATGAACTTTTGATACTTCATCGAGCGATTTTTTCACTGCATTTGTATTGTCTTCAACCCACTGAAGGGCGTCTGTGTGCTCATTCAACGTCTTTAGGATTTGATGTACCTAGGACGCACACGAAAAATTGAATATAACAAAAACGAAACTTGGGTAATGCAGTTAAAAATTCGCGTTTCTGGAAAAAATATCATAACTCACAGGATCAGCTTTATCAACGGTCTTATTAGAATCATTAATATGATGAATAACTTCTTTTAAGTCTTCAGACATTTGTTGCAGCTGCGTGTCCATGTTTTCAGCTAACGTATATCTAAAGACCATGATTAAATCCAGTTGAATAACACAATATTCGTTTTCGGGAGAAAATCTAGGATATTTAAGATCATACAGGTGTTCCCTTTCGGGTTCTACGTGTGTAACACTGGGCAACGACGCCTCCAAAGGCTGTAAAAGCGACTCAAATTCCTGCTGCTGACTTTTTAAATAATCTAATGTACTTTCTAGTCTTGCGTGACTAGTGGTAACTTCCGTAATGACTTCATTAAGACGACCAATCTGAACCAATGAGAGCAGAAAAATTGAATTCAAAATGTCATCACTAAACTAAATAAAAAACCATTTCTAATAAATGCTGCACCTTATCTCCATTCGCCATGAGGGTTCTATCCCAGGCATTAACTTTTGTTGCCTCTTCAATAAACATTTTTTCCTGCTCTCCAAGTTCAATAGTCCATTTATTCATCAATTCTTGTAATTGCCGAAAATTTAAAGGGGTGAGATTCACGGCGGCAGAAGATGTGGTACTGAATACAAAAACACGAATATAAATTTCGTCTTCGCGCATGCTTTCCTGTTTGAAACAAAATTCTAAACTTACGCAGTAGCCGTACTAAGCGAAGTTCCAGAAGCCTGAGTTGTTGCAGCACCTTGACCAAGACCTAATTAATAAAGATTTAGTTAAAATCTCATTGTCAGCCAAATGAACAATTAACGTGGTCTGAGAATTATCAAACAGTTGACATACGCACCAACACTTGGAGTTGATAAAGTGGCAGTTGCTAAATGAAAGTAAAACGTTTATTTGAGGCTTAAATAATATATTTCAATTTCATTATATGGAAAAAGAGTTATTTTTAAGCACTTACCCCCAGTTTGTCCAGCAGTGGTCGAAGATAGAATAGTTCCAAAACTGAACCCTGATGGAGTAGCTGCAGTGGAAGCAGAAGTACTCGGAGTCGTAAACGAAGAAAACGTTGACGGCTGGGTGGTAGTTGCAGTTGTTGTAGTTGTCCCGAAAGTATTCGGTGCCGATGCTGTTGTACTGGCTTTTTCATTCCAGATAGTAGTAGTTTTAGATAAGTATGAACAAAATCTTGGAAACCTACTTAAATAAACTGTTTTATTTCAAAATACCTGTTGCCGTATTCCCGAAACCAAATAAAGGTGTGCTGGTCGTCTGTGGCTGCGCTGCTGGTTGAGAGGTGGCTCCAAGGTTGGTACCAAATGAAAACGGAGCTGGAGCTGTATTAAAAACATTGATCTGGACATTACCTATCAGACCTATCTAGTCACAATATTAAATGCTAACAAGACATAAATTATCGTGTGCAAATATGGAAACCTGGAGTTTGAGTAGCAGGAGTAGCAGTAGGAGCAGATGTTGTGGGAGTTCCAAAAGAACCTAATGTTATAGAAAAGACATATAGACTGCACGATATTGTATGTACGATGCGATATCGTAAGATAAGAATAATAAGAAAACAAAAGTGCAATTTACTACCAAACGAAAAACTGGGAGCTGTAGGATTGGTACCAGCAGGAGTTGGATTTGATCCCAAATTGAAGTTAAGCGTTGGGGCTTGTCCTCCACCTGATTTGAAAGACGAAACACAAAACATTTAGCAACAGGTACAAATAGCTGCAATCCTTTACAGTTCAACAATGCCATTTTCTTTTATACTACATTAGCCATTCTATAAAATAATCTTACCACCACTGAAAGCCATTTTCTTCCAAAACTGTCGTCAGACAAGAAACTTTAAAGAGTAAGATAAATCTCGCTTGCAGTGCACCGATAGAAACTTTTGCTTATTACAAGAGTACAAAACACACAAATATTTCCTAGCAACAAAACAAACAACGTTAGCAGTTGAATGGATGTGTTCGCTCATAGAAGTAGATTATTCTCTATCGATAATACATTAATACAACTCACAATGAATAAATGAAATAAAATTAATACGACTTCGCTCCACCGATCGAAGAGGGGATCAACAAATGTGAAATGTGTGTGTTCGCCGTTGGCGGGCAAATATTTTCATTTTGGGTTAGAAATTTGGAAACCATTGGTAAAGCCTCCATCTAACATTGAGAATCTACTCTCATCAAAGCTAAAGTAGCTAGGAAGGACCTCTATAGTTTCTCATTGTAACTTGGTGGCTTCAGACTGGGTCCCATGCTTTAGTATAGAGGAGACTGAATAGTGCGAAAGACCGGCAGCATGCAAGATTTGATTCTAGTGCCGTGTGAGTGAGAGGGGCCTGCTGCATGGTGTCATTTCAGTCCTAAAGTTTTTGGGATTTGTCGAAGTGTTAGTTGTTTTAGATAGGTAACACTTTTTATATTCAAGTAAGTTTTATTATTAATTATTTAATTATAATTAACTTATTTATTGTTAAATATATTGGAATATGAGCTATCGATTTAGAGTTGTAAATGGTGTATAAACATCACTTTCTGTGAGGCTGAGCCGAAATTCCGGAATAGGCCTCACTGACCATTTGTTTCGTGTTGTCAGTCCGAAAATAGTTAATTAGAAATTGCTTGTTTTGTCTGTTGTTAATAAATATTCTTTGAATTTTTTCAGAATGGGTGCGTATAAGTATATGCAGGAGTTGAGTCGCAAAAAACAGAGCGATGTTATGCGATTTCTTTTACGTATTCGCTGCTGGCATTATAGGCAGTTGAATAAAGTTGTTCGTGTCCACCACCCCACTAGGCCTGATAAGGCCCGCCGTCTTGGATACCGAGCTAAGCAAGGTAAGAAGATTAGTTGAAGGATTGCTAAGGTTTTTGCGAGGTTGGGTATTTTTGAATCTCATACTTACGTGAGTGGCTCACAACCATTTTGTGGTTGACCGGTCCGTAGATGTTTCAAGTTGTACGAGTTAAATGTTATGGTGTATGTGTTTAAGGTTAAGAGTTTGTATTGCAACGACGTCGAGATCTCCTCATTCACTGGAATTAGTTCATTATATGATTCTTAGTCACTATGGAGATGATACTAAGTGGGAATGCTTCTTATTTTAGCTACTGTATTCTTATTACGTAGCTGTTGTAATGCATTCCTGACACAAGCAGACAATCATAATTATTTGTTTATACTGAAAGTACTGCTAGTGTATAACTGCTAGCCTTACAATGCAGAGTTTAAAGTTAGGATATAAAGTTGCTATTGGTTTGGTAAGACTTTTGTTTCTTACCTTTTAAAAAATCTTTATTCTCTCATTTTTAAGCTTTTAATTTCCCTGAGTAGCATGACCTGAGAAAACGTGTTGATGACATTGTTTCATTATGATAGCATTGGATCTGCTAGGAAGAATAGCTTATCCCTGCTACTAATACTACTAGATCTCCTCATCCACTGAAATTGATTATCAATTTGATTCTCGGTCAGCAATGGAGATGATAGCATAATAGAAATATTAATTTAGACGGCATTTCGATTCGGAAAGTTGTCATAATTGGTAGTCCTAACATTTGTTCACCAATCACCTACGCACTTGCTTATTATTTGTGCTACCTAATCTCCTCATCCACTGAAATCGACTATCAATTTGATTCTCAGTCAGCAATGGAGATAATAGTAAAATAGGAATGTTTATTTCGACTTCATTTCTATCCGAAAAGTTGTCATAATTGGTGGTCCTAACATTTGTTCAGTATCCAACGCACCCAATGATGATTTTCTCAAAGAAATTGGTGACTGCTGCAAAGCTAATTTTTACTCTTTTTGTTTCCAGGATTTGTGGTTTACCGAGTCAGAATTCGACGAGGTGGACGCAAACGACCTGTTCCAAAAGGTTGCACCTATGGTAAACCTAAGAGCCACGGAGTTAATCAATTGAAACCTGTTCGTAATTTGCAAGCCATCGCTGAGGTAAGGGAACATGTCATAAGAATTTATGAATATATGATCAATGATGAATAATAGCATATTTAAAAATTGATTCGATGATGCTACTCTTATTATTTGCGACTGAAGTACTATGTTGAAATAAACTTCCTTGGATGTCTGAGAATTTTGCTTTCTACGCATTATTTCTTTTTCAACCATTTATACCGTGCTAAATCCTAAAGTTTTTCTTTACTTAATTTGCAGGGACGTGTAGGAAAACGATTAGGCGGACTTAGAGTCTTGAATTCCTATTGGGTTGCTCAAGATTCATCTTATAAATACTACGAAGTGATCTTGGTCGATATTTTCCATAAGGTTTGTTTATTTATGTGGTTTATTTGTTTATTTTCCATCCATTGGACATTCATAAGCAAGACATAATGTTTCAATTTTATTTTGTTCAGGCAATTCGTCGTGATCCTAAAATCAACTGGCTTACCCGTGCAGTCCATAAACACAGGGAGCTTCGAGGCAAAACATCAGCTAATCGGAAATCTAGGGGTGTTGGTAAAGGACATCGTTACACTCAGACCCTCGGAGGCAGTCGTCGTGCTGCTTGGCGTCGTAATAACAGACTGTCACTTCGTAGAAAACGTTAATTTTTTATGTCTGATTATTAATTGGCAAATAAAGCTGTTGGTTTGATTCATTTAACCCAAGTTTATATAATTTCACTGGCCTAATGTAAATATCACTTTTTTTCATAATCATGTTCATAAAGAATAATTTTCATTCTAATCATATCCCAAATTTCCACTGTTGCATTTTTCATAGTACTGAATCCAATGAAAAGCCGCCGGATCATAATAATGAAAGTCCCGTTGCAAGGAATGGGAAAGCTTCAAGTTAAAATTGTATGCAAACATTTTGTATTAATGGTCTCTTCGCATCAGAGCAACCGATTATCATTTGTTGCCTTACATAAAACTTGGATGCTGACTGGATTTGTTTAAATGGTGGGATTACGCAAACAATAGGATGAAAAAGAAATTAAATTATAGTCACAGTCTTTCCACTTTCGCTTATTGTGGGATTTGAGATGTCTCAGAAAAAGTCGGCCTACTTATCATCCTCATCTTCTCGAGCATACCATAATTACAATACAATGAGCACATCAGCTAGTAAAATTATAGTAAGTACATAATGAATTAATATTCATCCGTTCATCATGAATGTTGTGTTTCGCCCCAAAAAACTCTTCATTTACAGAGCCAGGGTTGTTGTTACTGAACCATTGGCTTTGCCACACACATTGTTCTTCTTGCAAAACAAGCCATACTAATTAGTATTAGTATTGAAGATGTGTGTTTTTTCTCATAGCGTGCAAATCTGCAAATTATTGTCATGGGCTGTTTTAGTAAGTTCAATTCTTTTAACCACAGTTCACGCACCTTTTGCATACGAAATATGAATACCTAAAGCTCTAGAAATATTGCCTATATTTTCCTGTTAAAGAAATAGCAATAATGCAAACCTTTTTTTTATGCAACTACTTTTTCATCTTTCATGGACCCAGAATAATGCATGCAAGCAGGCTGTTGTGGTTCAAGTAGGATAGTCTTGCATTCAAAATTTCATGACAATGCATATTAATCCCCGTATTAGAAAAACATGCCCTACTTTTTAATGCAAACTTATGCTTGTCTAGTGCTATGGAACATAACATGTCTGCCTATTCTAATATGCCGTTTTCACTATATTTACCAGTGGTTCCAAAACCCAACTCCATAGCAATAGTATCAGTATGCATATTTTTGTTAGCCTACTTGGCAAAATTGAATACAACAGTGTTTGTTTCAGTAACCGTTTGAGCCCTTTTGCCTGTATGTAAAATATTATTCAAGTCTGCGCATTTCAATTCAGCACAAATTCTAATCACGTACTTGTGTACAACAGTTCTATTTTCACATTACTTCGCCTGTAGATTTTACCCTGTGAGCAGTTCGTTTTGTTGTCCATAGATTTCGATCCGACGATGACCTCTCAAGGTTATCCCATCATTACTATAAATAACAGTATTTATAGAGGTGGAAAAATTCATAAATATTTGCATGCATGTGATTTCACAGCCTATCTAGTGCATTGCATTCACAGATTCGTACACCCTAAGTGCTGTACTGCCTCCAGAGACTAATTTTTCCTTATTTCGAGTTCCCAGGATCGCAAACAGGCCAACAGATAGAGCAACAGTCCCAGCTTTCACAGCCTTAAACACCTTAAAGCTTCAAGCTCTTCTCGTTTAATTCCTCGTGCTATAAAAAATAAGCCAGTGTGTATTCTCACCAACTGATGCATTCTTCACTCATTATCACCATTTTCATAATGTAGCATAGTCTCTACCTCATTATTCACTTTTCATGCCGCTCATACATCTCGACTTGCGGTCGCAATAATATGTATGTAAATGGAAAGGAATAGGGCGATCGTAATTTTTTGCCGTTTGCTCATAAAGCGAG
>Ga0210040_10000583_pt1 | contig 60649 bp, 51 predicted proteins | sample CryGeyCG12114_NA_FD_185462 | JGI IMG/M metagenome (GOLD analysis project Ga0210040, IMG submission 185462) | Groundwater microbial communities from aquifer - Crystal Geyser CG19_WC_8/21/14_NA (SPAdes) (version 2) | ecosystem: Environmental > Aquatic > Deep subsurface > Groundwater | place: USA...
GCCCCGTTCCTAGATATTCGCCACCAGCGCTAAATACTTCTACAATCTCTCCTTCCGCCAACTCTTTCTCCGCTTCTATTCTTTTAATAGCGCCGGAAAATATCCAGGGATGCCGGCGTTTCGGCGACTGTTCTTTTCCTTTATTTAATACAATCCGCACAAATTTTTCCATCTGATTTTTAATATAGGCGCAAAGGTACGGCTTATCAGGCAGAATTATACCGGTAGTCTTATTTTAATATGCGCTGCAGAGCCTGTTTATATACCGCAAATAAACTAAGGTTATTATGGCCGCCCCCTTCAATTACAATCAGGTTTTCGGGTTTATGCAGTAAGCGGGCCAACTTCAAACCCGAACTAAACGGAACAACTTCATCGGCCGTGCCGTGAAAAATAAACACGGGACAACTTACTTTGGATAAAAATTTATCGGAGCGGAAAGTATACCGGAGCAGTAAGGAAGCCGGCAGAAAAGAATAATGCGTTTTTGCTACGTCGGCAAAATTATAAAATGGCGTTTCCAGAATTAACAAGCGGGCATTATTATCGGCGGCTAATTTAGTCGCAACGCCCGTACCCACCGAGCGCCCGAATATAATTATTTTATTTTCCGGGTATTCTTTCTTCAGGTAATTATAAGTGAGCTGGGCATCCTGGTACAGGGCCGTTTGGCTTAGCTTACCGGTACTCTTGCCAAAACTGCGGTAATCCGGCATCAACACATCGTAGTCGTAAAGTAATAAGTCGGAAGCCAGATAACCCCAGGAACGCAGACTTCCGGTATTGCCGTGGAAATACAGGATTACGCCTTTAGGCTGTGAACTTCTGAAATGCAGCGCATGAATAGTAGCACCATCCGGGGTAGGTAAATAAATTTCTTTAAACCGCTGCGGAAAAGTGTATTTTGTATTAGCCGGTACCTTTTCGGGGAAAAATATGAGCTTTTCCTGATACACGTATATTAAACCCAGCAGTACAACCACTATTATTATTAAAACCGATAAAATTAACAGCATACCTTTTATCATGTCTCATATCTCCCGCAAAACAACCTATCCCTACTAAGAATAGAGCCCAAAACAACTTATCTAATTATAATAAAAACAGATTTATTCGGGTTATAAATCTGGGCAACTCCCCTACCTTTGTTTTGATTATTGTATTTACAAGTATTTGATAATATAGTTTTATGAGTTCTATTAACCGCATTAAAGCCGATATTGAGCCCTTACGGCAGGCCTTGTTAACGCATCCGGTTTATAATCAAATCAATACTGTTCGGGATTTAAACATTTTCCTGGAGTACCATATTTTTGCCGTCTGGGATTTTATGTCGCTGCTGAAAGCATTGCAACGTGATTTAACCTGCGTGGAGGTGCCGTGGGTACCCAAAGGCAATCCGCTGATCCGGAAATTAGTCAACGAAATTGTGCTGGGCGAAGAAACCGATGTGGACCAGAACGGCCGCGCCGCCAGCCATTACGAGCTTTACCTGGAAGCCATGGAGGCTACTCACGCCGATATAAAACCTATAAATGAACTACTAAAAGCTATTAAAGCCGGCAAAACCGTTCAGGAAGCCTTAGAACTGGGGCAATATCCGGAGGCCGTGAAAAGCTTTGTGGCGTTTTCTTTTGCCACCATTGCTGGCGGTAAAACGCACGAAGTGGCCGCTATATTTACTTTTGGCCGCGAAGATCTTATTCCGGATATGTTTAGCGCACTGGTAAAAGATTTGCACCAGCGTTTCCCGCAACAGCTGGACAAACTGGTTTATTACCTGGACCGGCATATTGAAGTAGATGCCGGTGAACACGGCCCCATGGCCATGCAGATGATTGCGGAATTATGCGCCGATGATGCACAAAAATGGGAAGAATGCCGGTTAGCGGCCGTAGCGGCTTTAGAGAAAAGACTGCTGCTTTGGGATGGTATTGCAGCGGCTATAAATAAACAGTTTGCTTAATTTCTTTTAAGTGCAGCTTCTAAAGTAAATCTGTTCTTTTTGGATAATATGTTATACCTGCCGGTACAAGTATCCAGACAAAATTGGTTTTAAATATCAAACCTTGGTAAACAGAAAATAAATTACTGAAAATCGGCTATTTACTTTTTTTGTTTTATCTTGATACCTGTGTCCATTTACTTAGTTAAATTTAAGTTTTTATTTGATGAAGCAGATAAAACTATCTAATTAAACAAAACCGGATTAAGAAAAAGGCACAAAAAAGTTTTTGCTAAAAGAAAGACGTAGCTTATCAGATGTATCTGAACTAAGTCCTGAGCTATAAAATTGAATTGAGAATATCAAACCTGGTATTTTTTGCTTATTTCTGCTTCTTATCGAACAGAATCAGAATTCAGATCTGGCATTTTTTCGGTGAGGTATTTCCAGTAACGCTGCGGCATGTGGCGCAGGTGCAGCTTAGGGTTTTTACGTTCCGGAATATTTACGTGGTGGAAATAAGTTTTCCAGAGTTGCTGGTATAAAGTTTCGTGTTGGGCGAGCATTTCCAGGGGCAGGCTACCGGCTTTTGATGTTTGTTCGTTTTCCAGCATTATACTTTTTACTTCCTGTAAATTATAATACAAGCCATACTGGCGGCGAATATCGTAAATAAGCCAGCGTTGGTCGGCGTAGCGCTTTTCAAAATGATTTTGCAGCAAAGGCAATACATTAAAATCCGGCTCAATAGCGGCATAATACAAGTCATCGGTTGTTTTCTGAAACCGCACAAAAGCTTCCATGCGGTGTTTCTCTCGTGCCACCTGTTTATCTATTTCGGCTATACGCCGCACGCACCCTTCCGCAAAATTTTCTTCGATGCTGGTTTTACTGGCAAAGGCCAGTTGCATATACCGAAAAAGCAGCATTTCAAACTCCGGCAATTCCGATAGGAAAACCCGGTACAGCCGGGTACGGGCCTCCGGCGAAATATGCTTCAATAACCCCTGCCACACCCGGTCGGCTTTGCTTTCGTCGGTAACAACGTTAATGGTTTCGGAAAACAAGCCGGCTTGTACCACTCCCGCTTTATGAATGGTATCGGGCCAGCAACGTCTTTCGTAAATTTCGAAAACCGTAGTGAGCAGCCCGGGAAACATGCCGTCGTAGGTATAAGCAAACATCTTAAATATAGCGCTGAAACAGCATTTCGCTTGGCGGAATAATACCCACGGAAATTTCTCTTTCTTTCGCGATTGCTTTTTGAGCCGATATTGTTTTAAGATGATGTACCAGCACGTTCAGTTTGCAATGGCAGGAAAAAGGAGCGATTTTAAAATTTGCATTCATAGTGGTAGTAGTTACTAACATGATTTATTTGATTTAAAGTTTTATAATCTAATAGCTATATAATTAGCTGGCTTCCCCGAATAAACTGAGTTGTTGTTTTACCAGGGCGCTGCGGTACGAGCCTTCGCCGAATAATATTTTGCGCCGGATAAGTTGCTCGGTATAATCTTTGGTTTCCAGGCTGCGGCCCTGGCAGGTTATAAAATACTTGGCCCGTTTTAGTACCACACCTATCTTTTGCAAATGATCGAAGTGCAAGGGCGTAAAGCGGCGGGCCGAAACAATTTTTTTGGCTGATTTAACCCCAATGCCGGGCACCCGCAATATCAGCTCGTAATCTGCGGAATTTATTTCGATGGGGAACCAGGCCCGGTTGCGCAAGGCCCAGGACAGCTTCGGATCAATCTCCAGGTCCAGGTGCGGGTAAAAATCATTAGCAATTTCGTCGGCCCGGAAACCATAAAAGCGCATGAGCCAATCGGCCTGATAAATGCGGTTTTCCCGGATAACTGGTGGGGAAATTAAAGCCGGCAAACGGCTATCCGGCGATACCGGCACATAACCTGAATAATACACCCGCTTTAGTTTATAGTTTTGGTACAAGCCGCTGGAAAGCTGCAGAATCTGGTGGTCATTCTCAGCGGAAGCTCCCACTATCAGCTGCGTACTTTGCCCGGCCGGCGCAAAACCGGGTGCCGATTTAAAAAGCTTTTTTTCTTCTTTAACTTGAATCAGTTTGGTAGTAATGGCTTGCATGGGCTGCAGCACCTGAGAGTAACTTTTCTCCGGGGCCAGGCTTTTCAGGCTTTGCTCCGAAGGTAATTCAATGTTTACACTTAAGCGGTCGGCGTACAAGCCGGCTTCTTTTATGAGCTCCTCACTGGCCCCCGGAATGGTTTTAAGATGAATATACCCGTTAAAATTGTGTTCCTGGCGCAGCTTTTTAGCAATGCGCACCAGGCGCTCCATGGTATAATCGGCATTTTTAAAAATACCCGAACTTAAAAACAAACCTTCAATGTAGTTGCGCCGGTAAAAATTTAAGGTCAGGCTTACTACTTCCTCCACGGTAAAGGCCGTTCTTTTAATATCGTTGCTGCGGCGGGTTACACAATAAGCACAATCAAAAATACAGAAGTTGGTTAATAAAATTTTCAGGAGCGACACGCAACGGCCGTCTTCGGTATAGCTGTGGCAAATACCCATGCCTTCGGCGTTGCCGATACCTTTATTTTCGTTCTTGCGTTTGCCTCCGCTCGATGAACAAGAGACATCATATTTAGCCGCATCAGCTAAAATACTTAGTTTTTCCTGTATTTTGTCGTTCATAGCACCAATATTACTAAACAAAATCAGCATTTGCCAATTTTTAACTAATTTTTTTAGCTAAATAAATAAATTGGTATCCAGATGGATTTCTTAATTATAAATGGTAGTTTGGATTATTTGGCTTTTAGATAGGCGGAGAAAACAAGTAGCAAGTATAAAATAGATAAAAGTTCAGTACTAGGCTTTTACCTCTCAAAGACCAGCGGAAAAGCGTAAAAGATTTTGCTTAAATATTCGTTTAGTACAAGGCAGGCGGAGGCAAGGCGAAGCATTAGGTTAATACTACAGAAATAACGATATTTGTGTATACCCTCTATGTTAAAAGCCACTTTTTTTCTTTGCCGCAACGTGGGTTTTAAGGTATTTATGAATTTTCAGCTAAGGTTAATTTTTTGGTTTCTCTTTCTCCTGCTGTTAGGATGCTCTCCTTTTCGGGCAGCAAGTCAAACCAATGCGGTACCTACTGATTCTGTAAAAACCTTACCGGTTAAAAAAAAGAAAAAAGTTTTTTCTTCTGATCAGATTCTGGAGAACCTGAAACAATTATCGAAGCGGAAAACTATTGTGGGCCGCGGTCTAGACGCGCTTTTTGATTTTGATGCCAAACACCACGCGGCGGCGGCCCTGAACCCGGAACTGATTAGCAATGGCTACGAAAAACACAATTATAAAGTAGTCCGGAAAATTACGTTTAAGCGCCTCAACAGCTTTGGCTATTCTATTACCGATACCACCAAAGTACCCCGCAACTTTGTAGAGAAAGCCGGTAATTACGTGCATGCCCGCACCCAACGCGCCCGTATCCGAAATAATGTTCTTTTTAAAAGCGGCGAACCGCTGGAACCGCTGGATTTATCGGAATCGGAGCGTTTGTTACGGCAAACCGAATATATCCTGGATGCGCGGGTGCTGGTTAATGAAAACACATCTACCGAAGATAGTGTGGATATTATTGTAATTACCAAAGATGTATTCAGCCTGAGTGGCTCGGCCGCTTTTAATACCAAAGGATTTGGGCGGGTGCAGTTAAACGACATTAACTTTCTGGGCCTGGGTCATCAGTTTCGTAATAAATACGAGTTTGGCATAGACTCCGTAAACCGGACCTGGAACTATGCGGGTAGCTATACCATGGAAAATATTTCCAATTCTTATATTTCGGCCCAATTTATTTACCGCGACGAAATTCAATCTGCTCAGAAAGGCGTAAACTTATACCGCGATTTTTACACCATTAATACTAAATATGCCGGAGCATTAAGTATTAATTGGTTTATGACCCCCATTTATTTCCGCAATTCCGAAGATAACCGACAGCAACTTAATCTCAATTTCTCCCGCCAGGATTTCTGGTTAGGCAAAGCTTACAAACTAAAGTCTTATGATTTGGGCTACGACAGCCGGGCCCGCCTGATAACCGCTGGCCGCGTAATGGCTACCCAATACTACAACTCGCCCAATGCTGATTACCAGAATAATATATTATACCTGGGCAGCTTTGGCTATAGTTTCCGGAAATATTACCGTGATCAGTATTTATTTGGCTTTGGCCGCACCGAAGATATTCCGGCGGGCAGCCTGATTTCGCTTACGGCCGGATACGAAAAAGGAGCTTTGTATAACCGGTCGTACGCCGGTGGTAAAATTTCTTTTGGTAAATACAGTACTGATTTCGGCTATTTGTATTTTGATGCCCAATACGATGGCTACCTCCGGAATAAGCGTTGGGAACAAGCTGAGTTATCGAACGAAATTCTTTATTTTACCAAACTGCTCTCGGTAGGTACCTGGCAATGGCGGCATTTTATCTGGAACCGCAGCTCCTGGGGTATTAATCGTAAGTACGGCGAAAATGTCCTGGATATTAACCGGCAGGAAGGCGTCCGGGGCTTTGGCGGACCCGAACGGGGCACGCGCAAATTTGTGCTGAATTACGAGAGCAGTTTATTTACCCCCATCTTTTTTCTGGGCTTCCGGTTAGCGCTCGTAAATTTTGCCGACATCGCCTGGCTTTCCGACGGTAATAAAAGCAACCCCTTTCATACCAAACCTTACCAAGCTTACGGTATTGGTTTCCGCTTCCGGAACGAATACATGGCCTTTAACACCATCCAAGTGTTACTGGGTTATTATCCCCAAGGCTCTTCTCCGCTTAAGACCTACAACAGCACCCGCCCGTACTACGATTTCAACGACCTGAAATTCTCTCAACCTATTATTTCGGATTTCAGGTAGTTGTTGGTTGTTGGTTGTTGGTTGTTGGTTGTTGGTTGTTGGTTGTTGGTTGTTGGTTGTTGGTTGTTGGTTGTTGGTTGTTGGTTGTTAAGGTAAACTGCGATTGATATTTCAGGTTGCAATTATTTACACCTTTTCTTAAAAGTGGCGCTTTCGTACTGGCATTAATAACCTAAATATTGATTAATATTCTGAGAACTTTACTTTTCTCCTTCAGCGGTTAACCTATCGAAGTTCCCAAGCTAAAAGCTAATTGCTAAGAGCTAACAAAAATATTTCGAAAAGTCTGTAATGTTTTGCCTTCCCGGTCGTCTCTGCTATTGAATGGACATCCAAGAGTTTAAAAATACGGTTCTTCCTGCTAAGCACAAGCTTTATCGGCTGGCTCATTTCATGTTGCAAAACAAAGAGGAAGCCGAAGATATTTTGCAGGATGTTTTCCTGAAACTCTGGACCAATAAACACAAATTACACGCTTATAACAGTATAGAAGCTTTTGCGATGAGCATCACCAAAAATTTGTGTTTAGATAAAATAAAAGCGAATAAGCACAAGCATCAGGTAGATGTACACCAATTAGAAATAGATTCGCAGGAGGCTAATCCGCACCAGCGTTTTGAGCTGGCCGATAGTGTTAATAAGGTACAAAACCTGCTGGCAACTTTGCCTGATCAGCAAAAACTGATTCTGCATTTGCGGGATGTGGAAGGTTATGCTTACGAGGAAATTGAACAGATTACCAATCTTAGTATAAATAATATCCGGGTAATTCTTTCGCGGGCCCGCAAAAATGTACGGGATGGCTATTTAAAGATGGAAAATTATGAACTGGGATAACATAGAACTTTTATTACAGAAATATTATGCCGGCGAAACATCCTTAGCCGAAGAAAAAAACTTAAAAAATTATTTTAAAGAAACAAAGCTTTTACCGGACCATTTAAAAGTACACGCAACTCAATTTAAATATTACAATCGCCAGGAAGAAGTACAGCTGGATAAATTTTTAGCAGATGATTGGCTGTTTGAGAAAATAGAAAAACCAAACGCAGAACCCGCATTTGCATATTCCTGGAAGAAACTAATTCCGTATGGGCGGGTGGCAGCCAGCATTCTTTTTCTCTTGGCCGCATTCTGGGTCGGAAACCATTACCGCCAGCGGGTAGAGTTGCAGAACAATTCGGAAATGGCTGCCATGCGCGAGGAAATACTTGAGATGAAACAGGTACTGGCCACCGGTTCAGATGCCAATTCATCGGCCAGCGAACGTATTCGGGTAGTAAGCCAGGAATTTAATCTTACCCAAAACCAGGAAGTAATTAAATTACTTATCCGCACCATGAACCACGACTCCAATGTAAATGTAAGGTTTGCCGCTTGCGAAGCATTATACCGGTTTAAAAATAACGAAATGGTGCGGGATGCTTTTATACAATCATTACCCCTCCAGTCCGACCCTTTCATGCAAATTATGCTCATTGATATTTTAGTAGGCATAAAAGAAAAAAAAGCAGTAAATCAGCTCCAAAAACTAACCCAAAAAGAAAACCTGCTCCCAATGGTTAAAAATAAAGCCCAACAGGGTATTGGCATCCTGATTTAAAATAAACCCTTTTAGTTATACAACTTAAATCTTAAAACATGAAAAAACTTATGTTAATGGCAGTAGCTTGCCTCTTTATTAACCAAACGTATCTCCAAGCCCATACTTTGCTTAGCAGCAACATCAATGGAGGCGATAACACAGGTATAAATCATCAAAGTATGGATGCTACCGAAAGTGGAGAATACCACGTCTACAAAATTAAGCTGGGCAATAGTAAAGACCGGCAAGTAATTATTGACATGGCCAATAGCGGTGTGCAGGTAACCGGCCATAACTCCGACGAAGTAATAATTGAAACCAATACTTATAGGGCACCACCGGCCCGTGCCGAAGGCCTTAAATCTCTTTACAACCAGGTAGAAGATAATACCGGTTTGGGCTTGGGAGTGGAAAAAGAAAGTAACACCCTTAAAATTACCAAAGCTTCCCGGGAAGGCGGCCAATACACTATAAAAATACCCAGAAATGCTTCGGTTGTGTACCGCGAATCTACCTGGACCGGCAGTGATTTTAATTTAAAAGATGTTGCCGGCGAAATAGAAGTTAAATTAAATAATGCCAGCGCCAATTTAATAAATGTAACGGGGCCGGTAGTAGTAAATACAACCAATGGCAAAATAAACATTAAATTCTCCAGCCTTAACCAGAACAAGCCAAGCGCTATTTCCACCATCAACGGCAGCATCGATTTAACGCTTCCGGCTAACACGCAGGCTAATTTCAAACTTCGGTCAACTCAGGGCGAAATTTATTCGGATTTTGACATGAACCTGAAAAAAGAAACAAAAGGCGATATACCCATGATTGGCGGCGGTAATACCATTGAAGGCAAAACTAACGGCGGCGGCGTGGAAATGAGTATTTACACCATTAACAGCGAAATATATATCCGTAAAAGCAAATAATTATATTCTGAAACTATAACATAAGAGCCAGACTATGAAAAATGTATTAAAACTGGTTGCGTTGCTGTGGCTTATGGTTATGGCAGGCGCCCACGCTCAATCCAAGACCATTGAAAAAGTGGTAGCGGTACCAACATCTAAAAATATAAACCTTAACCTGAAATTTGGCGACGATATAAAAATTAAGGCCTGGGATAAAAAGGGTATGATGGTTAAAATTACCTATGCCATTAACAGTGGCCGGTTAAACGACGCGCTTCTAGTTAAATTTAGTTCTGAAAATGAAGCGGCCCAGGTAAATATTGATCTTGATAATGACCTGATGCAAACTGGTAAGGCCGCAGATTGCCCGGACAGCTCAAATCGGGGATTTAGTACTAACAGCGATGGCCAACAAGTATTTACCTGCGCCACCATTAATTACGAGATATTGGTACCGCGCAACGCCAACCTGGTAGTAGAAACCATAAACGGCAACATTGAAATAAGAGGATTAACCGGCCCGGTTAAAGCTAAATCAATCAGTGGTTTTGTAGACATGAGCTGGCCCGATAAAAAAGGGGCTGCTGTTTCTTTAAAAACCATTACGGGCGAAGTTTATTCCGATTTTAATATTAACTTCACCAATAAACAAGAACAAATACCAATGGTTGGCTACCAATTAGAAGGCAATGTAAATGGGAGCGGCTCCGCAATTAACCTGGAAAGCATTAGCAATAACATTTTTTTAAGAAAAGAGAAATAGTTAACCCTTGATTTAATAAAGATTATTTACTTATATAATATATTCGACCAGCAACCATTTACCCGGAACTATAAACCCAAAACTAACTGTAGCCCCGTTTTTTTCGTAGGTTTGTACTATAATATCAAACATCTATGGTAGCTATCGGCGATTACAACAGACTGGAAATTATAAAACAGGTAGATTTTGGGGTTTACCTCGATTCGGAAGATGGTGAAATATTACTGCCCACTAAATACCTGCCCGCCGATTACCGAATAGGTGATACATTAAACGTTTTTATTTACCGCGATTCGGAAGACCGGATAATTGCCACTACCCTACAACCCAAAGCTAAAATAGGAGAATTTGCTGCCCTGGAAGTAAAGCAAACCAATAAATATGGAGCTTTCCTGGACTGGGGACTGGAAAAAGACTTGTTTGTGCCTTTTAATAACCAGCGCGAAGCCATGCAGCCCGGTCGCCAATATGTGGTATATATTTACCTCGACGAAAATTCCGACCGCCTGGTGGGCACCGCCAAATACGAAAAATATTTAAAGAAAGAAGTTGATAACCTGGCCGAAGGCGAAGAAGTAGATTTACTGGTAGCCGGTTTTACCGATTTGGGTTATAAAGTGATCATCAACAACCAATACCCGGGCATTTTGTACCGGAACGAAGTTTTCCGGCCACTGGATATTGGGGAAAAAACCAAAGGTTATATCAAAAAAATCCGGGAAGACCAGAAAATAGACGTAAGTCTGCATAAAAGTGGTTTTGCCGAAGTAACCGATGCCTCCGAAATAGTTTTACAAAAACTTCGGGCCGCCGGCGGTCAACTTCCTTTATCGGATAACAGCAACCCCGACGAAATATATGCAGCTTTGGGTATGAGCAAGAAAACTTTTAAAAAAGCAATCGGCACTTTATATCGCGCCCAAAAAATAGATTTACAAGAAACTTACATCACCTTAAAAGATAAGACTTGATAATATTTCTTTTGCCGAACAAGCTCGTAGGCAAATTTCAAAATAGCCTAAAACCATCGACTGATTATTAGTATAAACTTTAATTATATGCCCGAAACGCAAAAAGTTGCCTTAATTGCCGGAGCCAGCGGACTGGTAGGAAGTTATTGCCTGCAGTTCTTACTGCAAAGCGAACAATATAATAAGGTAATTGCCTTGGTTAGGCATAATTTACCGGTGCAGCATCCCAAGTTGGAACAATTAGTGGTAGATTTTGATCAATTAAATCAATATCAGCCCCGATTTAAAGCCGACGATGTGTATTGTTGCTTGGGCACCACTATTAAACAAGCGGGCTCTAACGAAAACTTTTTTAAAGTTGATTATGCGTATGTGTACCGGTTAGCGGCCCTTACCTTGGCCAACTCGGCCTCCCAGTTTTTATTAGTTAGCGCTTTGGGCGCTGATGCTAATTCTGTTATTTTTTATAGTAAAGTAAAAGGGCAAATTGAAGATGCGGTAAAAACGCTTACCTTTCGGGCCGTCCATATTTTTCAGCCTTCTTTATTATTGGGCAACCGCACCAAGAAAAGAACCGGCGAAAGTATGGCGCAGGCCCTAATGCCTAAATTTAGTTTTTTACTGGTGGGCGGGTTGCGTAAGTACCGTCCCGTAGCGGCCGCTGATGTAGCAAAAGCAATGGTACTGGCCGCTCAGCAAAATATCACCGGCATCCATTATCACCCCTCCGACAAAATTATAAAGGAAGCGCAAAAAGTATTGCTGTAATTTCCTGATAAATGGCAGGCACTTATTTCTGGCGGCTTATTTTACATTCAGAAGAGCATTGAAACCCTTATAAACTTCCGGAAATATCCTACGTAAGCGGAGCAGGTTAAAAGAAATATTATGTCTGGTTATACGCCTGTTAAGTTAAAATCTGCCTTTCCGAAAGCTACCCAGTACGACCCCAAATGGGTACGCCAGCACTCTATGGGCGAAAATGTGTTGTATAACCTGGAAAGCCTGACGCAAGTTTTACCTTTGGCACCGGGCATGCGGGTATTGGATTTAGGTTGCGGCAAAGCCATCAGCTCCGTTTTTTTAGCTAAAGAATACCAGCTCCAGGTGTGGGCCGTAGACGAAGCGGTATCGGCTACCGACAACTTAAAACGCATAGTTGAAGCTAATTGCGAAAACCAGGTTTTCCCTTTACAATTAGATGCCCGGAATTTGCCTTTTCCGGAAGATTTTTTTGATGCGGTAATTGTAGTAGATTCTTATACTTATTTTGGTACCGATGAGAAGTACCTGCCTTACATTTGTCAGTTTATAAAGCCGGGCGGCTACCTGGCAATTGCCGACGTTTGTTTTACAAAAGAGATTGATTCTTTAGATCAGGTGCCGGCGTTTTTACGCAAAGACTACTCTAACTTCTGGTATTTTATCCATTCGGTGGCCTGGTGGCAAAAGCTCTGGGAAAAAACCGGTTTGGTACAAATAACTGCGGCCGAAATATTACCTTCCGCCGACCTGATCCGGGAACAATATGTGCAGGATTACCAGACGCGCAAGTTTAAAGATCCCTTTGCCCGCGCCTTAGAGAAAGATAAGCATAATATTATCTCTTTCTTTCGGTTAGTTGGGCAACGTACCGGCAAAGAAGCTTACTTGCAATCTTATAAGAAGTCGTAAATAAAGGTGTGCAAGTAGTTATTAGTAAGGAGAAAACTTACATATTAAAGAAGCCTTAATTCTGACCTAGCTGCATGAAAGCAACTTAGGCCATCGCCAAACATCCATAAGAAAAAATTAAAAGGTTTAATCTTGCACAAGATAAGCGCTTATCTACTCACTATGTTTAATCTTTTATATTCTTCACTCTATATTAAACTACTTACCTATCCAACATTACGCACCGGTTTAAAATATAAATATTGTTCAAATTTTTCTTAAAATTTTTAAGTTAATTTCTCTTAGAGCGTAACACCTATTTACTTTAATATCCGTACACCCGGAAATTTAAACTGTTTAAAAGCTAATATTAAAGTTTCGAGACTAAGCTTTACGAATCAACATGATTACAAACTATATTGTACACCCCGGCAACCCGTTTCCGCTGGGAGCTACCTGGGACGGCCTGGGCATAAACTTTGCTTTATTTGCCGAAAATGCCACTGCGGTAGATTTATGCTTATTTAACTCGCCCGAAGATACCATCGAATCTATCCGGATTGCCATGCCCGAACGCTCGCATCATGTCTGGCACGTGTATGTACCGGATATTTTACCGGGGCAATTATACGGTTTCCGGGTGCACGGACCTTACGAACCGGAGCAGGGTCACCGGTTTAACCCCAATAAGGTGCTGATAGACCCTTATGCCAAAGCCATTGCCGGTACCATTAAGTGGCACAACTCCTTATTCGGCTACGAAATGGAGCACCCCGAAGCGGATAAAAGTTATAGCCAGGAAGACAGCGCGCCTTATATTCCCAAATCCGTGGTAATTGATCCGGCATTTGACTGGGAAGGTGATAAATCACCGGGCTATCCTTATTATCAATCAATTATTTACGAAACGCATGTAAAAGGCTTTACGCAGTTGCACCCCGAAATACCCGATGAAATCCGGGGTACGTATTCCGGTATTGCGCATCCGGCATCTATAAAGTATTTAAAAGAACTCGGCATTACCGCTATTGAATTAATGCCCATTCATCATTTTGTAAATGACAGCATTTTACAGGATAAAGGTTTAACCAACTATTGGGGTTATAATTCTATTGGCTTTTTCGCTCCTGATGTGCGTTATTCCAGCACTGGGGTGCTGGGCGAGCAGGTAGATGAGTTTAAAAGCATGGTAAAAGCCTTACACAAAGCCGGCATCGAAGTTATCCTGGATGTGGTTTATAACCATACCGGCGAAGGCAACCAGATGGGCCCTATTCTATCGTTTAAAGGCATCGACAATGCCTCTTATTACCGGTTGGTAGAAGATAATAAGCGCTTTTACTTTGATTATACCGGCACGGGCAACACTTTAAATGCCAACCTGCCCAGCGTACTCCGGCTCATTATGGATAGTCTGCGCTACTGGATATTGGAAATGCACGTAGATGGTTTCCGGTTTGATTTAGCTTCTACCCTGGCGCGGGAACTGCACGAGGTAGACCGGTTAAGTTCTTTCTTCGATATTATTCACCAGGACCCCATTATTTCGCAGGTTAAGTTAATTGCCGAACCCTGGGATATTGGCGAAGGAGGCTACCAGGTGGGTAACTTTCCGCCCGGCTGGACCGAATGGAACGGAAAATACCGGGATAGCATGCGCGATTACTGGCGTGGCGAAGAAAGCATGCTGGCCGAATTTGCTAACCGCTTTACCGGTTCTTCCGATTTGTATTTCGACGATTACCGCCGCCCTACAGCCAGTATTAACTTTATTACGGCCCACGATGGTTTTACCCTGCACGATCTGGTTTCTTATAACGAAAAGCACAACGAAGCCAACGGCGAAAACAACCAGGATGGCGAAGACCACAACCGTTCCTGGAACTGCGGAGCCGAAGGCCCCACCGATGACGAAGGCATCAATCAGCTCCGTGACCGGCAGAAACGTAACTTCTTAACCACTTTGTTTTTATCGCAGGGTGTACCCATGCTGGTAGCCGGCGATGAGATTAGCCGGACGCAGGGCGGTAATAACAATGCTTACTGCCAGGATAATGAAATTTCCTGGCTTAACTGGGATAAAGCCGATACTAAGTTATTGGAATTTACCCGCCGTTTAATCAAGTTACGTAAAGATCACCCGGTATTCCGGCGCCGGCGCTGGTTCCAGGGGCAGCCCATTAAAGGCATCGATTTAGAAGATATTGCCTGGTTTTTACCGGATGGTACCCAAATGGGCGATGAACACTGGGATGAAGATCATGCCAAATGTTTGGCGGTTTACCTCAATGGCCGGGGCGTGCATACCCGGGGCCCTAAAGGAGAAATGGTAATTGACGATTCTTTTTACGTAATTTTTAATGCCGCCCATCATCCTATAAATTATCATTTGCCTTCGGAGAAGTACGGCTCCGAATGGACCAAAATTTTAGATACGAGTGAAAACCGGGCAAATGAAGCCGGGGAAACTTATAAGTCCGGCGATGTTATTACGGTTGAATCCCGGTCCGTTGTATTGTTAAAAAATCCCCTTCATTAAAATGATAAATATGAAACAGATAAGTACCAGAGAACGACTGCTGGGGGTTAATTTTACTACCGGCGAACAAGCAACCATAGAAGTATGGGCTCCAAAAGTAGAAAAGCTGGCATTAATCTTAGCTGATAATACAACCATACCCTTACAAAAAGAAGAATACGGCTACTGGACGGCTCAAACCTACAAGCTGCAACCCGGTGAACTGTATAAATTTGTGCTGGACGATGAAAATCAATTTCCGGACCCGACTTCGGTATCGCAGCCCGAAGGCGTTCACGGTTTTTCTCAGGCCTTAAACCTGAAAAACTATAATTGGACTGACGGCAACTGGAAAAATATCTCCCTGCAAGATTATGTATTGTATGAATTACACACCGGCACGTTTACGCCCGAAGGCACTTTTGCCGGGATAGAAACCAAGCTGGATTACTTAAAAGAACTGGGCGTTAATGCCATCGAAATAATGCCGGTAGCCCAATTTCCGGGCAACCGCAACTGGGGTTACGACGGGGTATTTCCGTACGCAGCGCAAGACTCTTACGGGGGAGCCGAAGGGTTAAAACATTTGGTAAACGCATGTCACCAAAAAGGCATAGCGGTTATTCTGGATGTAGTGTACAATCACCTGGGCCCGGAAGGAAACTACCTGGGTGCTTACGGCCATTATTTTACCGATAAATACAATACGCCCTGGGGACCGGCCATCAATTTTGACGATGCCTGGTGCGACGGGGTTCGCCGTTATTTTATTGAAAACCTTTTAATGTGGTTCCGCGATTTCCATATTGATGCGGTGCGCATGGATGCCGTACACGCCATCAAAGATTTTAGTCCGGTGCATATACTGCGCGAGATGAAAGAATTAGTCAATCAGCTCATGGATGAAACCGGCCGCACCCATTACATGATTGTGGAGCTCGACCTGAACGATACCCGCTTTATCAATCCCTTAGAAGCCGGCGGTTTTGGCATGGATGCCCAATGGATAGATGAGTTTCACCACGCTTTGCGCGTAACGGCTACCGGCGAAAACACCGGCTATTATTCCGATTTTACCGGTATCGAACACCTGGCCAAAACCTACCAGGATGCTTATGTGTTTGATGGGCAATACTCACCGCACCGCCAGAAGCGCTTTGGCATAAAAGCCGAAAATAACCCCGGCGAGCAATTTATTGTTTTCACCCAAAACCACGACCAGGTGGGCAACCGCATGTTAGGCGAGCGTACCAGCCAACTGGTAAGTTACGAAATGCAAAAGCTCATGGCCGGGGCGGTAATGGTTAGTCCATTCCTGCCCATGTTGTGGATGGGCGAAGAATACGGCGAGCTCCACCCCTTTCAGTATTTTGTGAGCCACACCGATCCGGAACTGGCCGAAGCCGTGCGCAAAGGTCGCAAAGCAGAATTTGCCGCTTTTCATGCCCAGGGCGAAGCGCCCGATCCGGTGGCAGAAGAAACCTTTAACAACTCTAAACTGCAATGGGGGTTGCAACAAGCCGAACCGCACCAAACTATGTTCCGGTGGTATCAAACCTTAATTCAGTTACGGCGCGAGCAGCCAGTTATGCGCCACCTAAACCGTAAAAATGTAAACGTAGCGGTAAATGCTACCGGCAAAACCTTATTGCTGCACCGCTGGCACGAAAACCAGCACCTGGTTTGCCTCATGAACTTTTCGCCAGGAACGCAGCCGATAACCTTACCGGCGTATGCAGATCAATGGCGAAAAATACTGGATTCGGCTGCTCCGGAATGGAAAGGCCCGGCTGCAGCGCCGGAAAGTGCTGGTGCGAACGAGCAGATTATCTTACAACCAGAATCGTTAGTATTGTTTGCCATTGTTTAAAACCTGTTTTATAAAGATAAACTTATTAAATTGATACCGGATCGGCAGGATATATTACCATTTTTTTTAGTGTAATTATTTATGCTGATCCGCCAGTTTAATATTTTGGCATCTAAAAACCGGGACAGATAAAATATCTGTCGCAAAGCCTCCTTATTGGGATTTCATTGCCTTAATCTTCTAAGTTTATGACCGGAGGCCAGGAGATATTCGTCACGTGCGAAAACGCCCGCGACAGTTTGTTGGTACCAGCTTCTACAATTGAGATAAGTTTAAACACGCATTCATTCTTATTAATAAACAATTATGAATGCAGTAATTGTATTTATCTTATTATAGCCGTTAATCTACAGCTAACTGGCATTTCAGCTTATTAATATTCAATAAATTAAAAAATAGCTACCACGGGCGTCCTCGCCCGTGGTCAGCATCTTCCGGCCCCTGGCCGCTTACTTTATTTTATTCTTTTTAAAAGATTTCGGCATCAAACATTATCTGTGAAAGACTTTTTTATTATTAGTAAAAGCAACATTTGGATGTTAATACATGGCCATTCGCTTCTTTAAAAATAAATTAAAGCCTTTTATAACCTGACGGCGATTTACCGTAAAAGAAGTTAGAGATACACCAATCAGAACAAATGAATAATCCCGTTACTACTTATAGATTTCAGTTTCATAAAGAATTTACTTTTGTCGATTTTGAGCAGGTAATTCCGTATTTACAAAAGTTAGGCGTTAGTACCGTGTACGCCTCGCCTATTTTTGAGGCCACACCCGGCAGCACGCATGGTTACGACGGCGTAAACCCGCACCGCATCAATCCCGAAATCGGCACCGAAGAGCAGTTGCGGGAATATACCCGGTTGCTGAAAGAAAGCGGCATTAACTGGTTGCAGGACATTGTCCCGAATCACATGGCATTTCACCCGCATAATCCGTGGCTCATGGATGTGCTGGAAAAAGGGCCGCAATCGGAGTACGCCAAGTTTTTTGATATTGCCTGGAACAACCAATTACTGCACGGCCGCATTATGGTGCCTTTCCTGGGATCGACATTGGAAGAGGTAGTTAAAAATGGTGAACTAAAAGTTGCCTACGACGAAACGCAACAGCGCCTGGTATTAAAATACTACGACAGCGCTTACCCTTTAGGGTTTCACTCCTACGAAAATATATTACGTGCCGGCCAGCCCTCGCAGGCTATTCAGCAAGCCTTACAAACGCTGGATAGCCTGCACGGCGTGGAAGACGCTGCGGCTTACAGCATCGGCTTCCACGATTTTCTAAAATCATTGGCCGGGCTCATGAAGAATGAAGCTGTAAAAACTTCCGTCGAAAAATCCTTAGCAGAAATAAACAACAATCCGGAGCGCTTGCAGCAAATAGCCGACGAACAAAGTTACCGGCTGTGTTCGTGGCAGGAAACCGATTACCAGATCAACTATCGCCGCTTCTTCACGGTAAATGGCCTGCTTTGTTTAAATATCCAGGACCCCGAGGTATTCCGGACTTACCACGAATACATTAAAGCCTTACAGGCAGAAGGCGTTTTCCAGGGCGTGCGCATCGACCACATCGACGGGCTTTTTAACCCCAGCGATTACCTGGACGATTTGCGCTACCTGATGGGGGAAGAAACCTATATTGTGGTAGAAAAAATACTGGAACCCGGCGAAGATATACCGCATACCTGGCCCATTCAGGGTGCTACCGGTTACGAATTTCTGGCCGCGGTAAACAATGTTTTTACCGATAAAAAAGCCGAGGCTGCTTTTACCCAATTCTACCACCAACTAGTAGGCGAAGGCGCCGAAGTACAAGAGCAGATCTACGAGAAAAAAGCTTACATTTTAAAAGAACACATGGGCGGCGAGTTAAACAATTTATACTCGCTTTTCCTGGAACTGAACTTATTAGATGAAAATGAACTCAGTTCCGTTGATCCAGATGTATTAAAACAAGCCATCGGGGAATTCCTGGTGCAATGCCCCGTGTACCGCTACTACGGCAACGCTTTGCCCCTCGACGAAACCGAAAAAACCGAGGTAAAAAAGATTTTTGAGCGTATCCGGAACGGCAAACCCGAATTATCAGCGGCCGCCGATTTGTTGCAAAGCACGCTCATCGATAAAGCCCAAAACGGCTATATAGATTATAACCAACGGGCCACCCGTTTTTACCAGCGCTGGATGCAGTTCAGCGGTCCGCTTATGGCCAAAGGCGTGGAAGATACGCTTATGTATACCTACAACCGTTTTGTGGGGCACAACGAAGTAGGCGATTCGCCGGAAGCTTTTGGGTATAATAACCTAGAAGAATTTCACCATGCCATGTGGCAACGGCAAAAAAACTGGCCGCTGGCTATTAATACCACCTCCACCCACGATACCAAACGCGGCGAAGACGTACGCACCCGCCTGAACGTGCTGACTGATTTACCGGAAGAATGGCTGGCGAAAGTACAGGAATGGCAAAAACTATCTGCCGACCTGAAACAGGAAAACCAGCCGGATGTAAACGACGAGTATTTTATTTACCAAACCTTGCTGGGAGCTTACCCCATGCCGGGCCAGGACAAAGATAATTTTGGGCAGCGGATGGAAGAATATTTGCAGAAAGCTCTGCGGGAAGCTAAAGTAAATTCCAACTGGACTACGCCGAACGAAGCCTACGAAAAAGCCACGAAAGATTTTGCCACCAAACTACAAGATAAAAGCAGCCTTTTCTGGGAAAGTTTCGAACCGTTTTATAGAAAAGTAGCCGATTTTGGTATTGTAAACTCGCTGGCCCAGGTACTGCTGAAATTTACCTGCCCGGGCGTACCCGATACTTATCAAGGCACCGAACTCTGGGATTTTAGCCTGGTAGATCCGGATAATCGTCGGGATATTGATTACGAAAAGCGCTTCCGGTATTTAGAAGAACTCGACGAATATGACCTGAACCGCTACGACCGGCTGTGGGAAGAACTCTGGCAAACCCGCTCCGATGCCCGCATTAAACTGTGGCTTACCCGCAACCTGTTAATTGAGCGCCGTAACAACGCCGATTTATTTGCCAAAGGGGATTATATTCCGTTAATGGTAGAAGGCGAATACAGCGAGTACATACTGGCTTTTGCCCGCAAACACCTGCGCACCTGGTACATAACCGTTGTGCCTTTGCACGTAGCCCAGCTCTGCCGCGAACAAGGCACCGACGATATTTTGGCGATTGATTGGAAAGATACCAAAATTGTGTTGCCGAAAGAAGCCCCTGCCGACTGGACCAATATGTTGTTGCGCACCTCCGGCAAATACGCTCATGAATTGTACGCCCGGGAGCTGTTCAGCACTGTACCTTTAGCTTTGTTGAAATTACAGGCGGTTAACGAACGGGGTGCTGGTATTCTGATGCACATCACCTCTTTACCATCGGCCTTTGGCATTGGCGATTTGGGGCCGGAAGCCCGGAAATTTGCCGATTTCCTGCAACGTTCTAACCAGAAATACTGGCAATTACTGCCCCTGAACCCCATAGAACAAGGGCAAGGTTATTCGCCGTATAGTTCTATCTCCAGCCGTGCTGGCAATCCTTTGCTGATCAGTCCGGTGGTGCTGGCCCGTGAAGACCTGTTAAAAGAAGAAGAACTATCATCCTATCACTTGCCCCAAACCGGCTCGGTAGATTACGAAGCTGCCCTGCGGGTAAAAGACGAACTCCTGGATAAAGCTTTTCAGAATTTTAACACCGGTGATTTCCCGACTTTGCAGCAGCAGTTTGTAGATTTTTGCTTAACGGAAGGTGCCTGGCTCAACGATTTTGCCTTGTACATGGTACTGAAAGGCCAGCACAACGGCGCGGCCTGGTTCCAGTGGCCTAATGCGTACAAAAAACGTGATCCGCAAGCTTTGGAAAAACTAGCCGAAGAACACGCCGAAACCATTGAAAAAATAAAATGGGTACAGTTTATTTTCACGAAGCAATGGAAACGCTTGCGCACCTACTGCAACAATCGCAACATCCAGATGTACGGCGATATGCCTTTTTATATTTCTTATGATTCCGTAGATGTATGGGGCGATCAGGCCATATTTGCGCTGGATGAAGCCGGCGAAATGACCGGCGTGGCCGGTGTACCGCCCGACTCTTTCTCGGAAGACGGCCAGCTGTGGGGCATGCCCGTGTTTAAGTGGGATGTATTGAAAGAACGCAATTACGACTGGTGGATTGGCCGCCTGCGCAAAAACATGGAGCTGTACGATATTGTGCGCTTAGACCATTTCCGGGCTTTTGCCGATTACTGGGAAGTACCGGCTGGCGAAAAAACTGCCCGTAATGGCGAGTGGAAACTGGGTCCGGGTAGCGATTTTTTCAATTTTGTAGAAAAAGAGTTGGGTAGTTTACCTTTTATAGCCGAAGACCTGGGCGAAATAAATGACCTGGTACTAAAGCTACGCGACGACTTTAACTTGCCCGGTATGAAGATATTGCAGTTTGCCTTCGGCGACGAAATGCCGCAGAACGACTACATACCGCATAACTATGCCCGTAATTTTATTGCCTACACCGGCACCCACGATAACAATACCACGCTGGGCTGGTACCGGCAGGAAGGCCATAAGTACCACCACCAGATACAACACTACGTAGGCCGAGAATTAGGCGAGCACGACATCAACTGGGTATTTGCCCGGCTGGCCTATGCTTCGGTAGCTAAAATTGCTATTCTGCCTCTGCAGGATGTACTAGGCATTGATGAACAAGGCCGTATGAACACGCCCGGTGCTGCCGAAGGCAACTGGGGCTGGCGCCTCGTGCCCGGCCAGCTAAACCAACGCGCCGAAAACACCTTGAAAGAATGGACTTCTTTATATAACCGCGGATAAGTTCTGTTTAATTTAGAAACAAGAAAGCCATAGCATGATGCTATGGCTTTCTTGTTTTATATATCTTATTCTTATACCAAATAACCTTAATAATACACTTAAGCAAGATATACGGTTTTATACAATGAGTTTTATTACACTTATTATCTAAAAGAGTAATAAATACGGGCTTTTAATATTATCGCCAGCGTCCTCGCTGGTGATGATCTTCTTCCGGCCTCAAGCCGCTAAAATTATTCCTACATATTTAACTCTACGCCTTATTTTGACCAGCCAGAGGCCGGATAAAGTAAGACACGGGCGAGAACGCCTGCGCCAGTTAGGGTCAAAATATAAATAATCAGAAGTATTGGTTCTAATGTTCCCCGTTAAGATAATGGCAAACTTTACTTAAATCGTTTAATATTAAAATCGCCATTCAGTCAACCTTTATTTGTCCACCTGCGGACTATTCGTTTCGTCGTTTTCCCGGGCAGCTTCTACCCGGCTCCCGTCTGCGCTGGCGGTACCCGAAATAGCATCGCTCATGGTGGTAGTAGTTCCTTTTCTGAGTTCTTCTGAGTCGAGGTTATAGGTCATATCGGTTTCGGCGGTAGCCCGCTTTCCCTGACTTTGGTCTTGTTCCTGATCTTTCTCTTTATTAGTTTCCATAGCTTTCGTTTTATAAGTTCTCCGCCTCATACCGGGCCGATTGCTTTTATACTTACGGCACATGCGTTAGCTGGTTCAGCAGATTTCCTATTTATAATCTTTCGAAAAATATATTAACTGTTTAAGATCAACATTATTTCTAATTTATATTGATTCTAATATATATGGCTTAATAATTGCTGATTATAATTAACTGAAAAGATATTTTTAGGGAAAGTATTGTGCTGGGTTTGGTTGCAGCGGGTAGCATAAAGCATCATGGCAATTTTTTGTTTTTCATTTCTATTCACCATAACTAAACCCTTATGAAAAAAAAGTTAATTCCCTTATTATTCCTTCCCTTCGGATTTATTCCGCTAACCAGTTTGGGGCAAATTAGCAGTGGTATCACTTTGTTAGGTGGTTCCTTAAATTATAGTTTTAGTAATTACAGACTAAATAGTGACGATGATCAAGTGTTTAAGAATAATAATTTTGCCTTTTCGCCTAAGGCAGGTTATTTTGTTTCTGAGAATCTGGCTCTTGGAGCTGATTTAAGCATCAACGGCGGCAGAATAAAAAATAGATCATCTATAGATTTCAAACAATCTGGTTACTCCTTCGGCCCATTTGTGCGTTATTACAAATTCTTAGGTCAAAAAACGGCCTTATTCGGGAATGCTGCTTTTAATTATACCAGTGACAAAACAAAATCTCTTAATTCAGACCAGAAGTTTGTTCCTGCCTCCAGCCATGAAAATATAGGTGCTTATATAACGCCCGGTATAACTTACTTCGCTTCATCCAAAATAGGCTTAGAAATTTCGCTGGGTTATGTCGGCTATACTAAAACCCTCACCGAACAAAGTATGAACACCGCCAATTATTACAAGAATAGTAATTCTGGCTTTGTGAAATATTACGGGTTGGCCAATTCAGCTTTAGGAGTTAATTTTTATTTAGGTCGCTAGTAAAGTATAAACAAATGAAAAAGATAATAGGCATTTTATGTTTTGTATGGGGCATGCATTCGGTGGCAATGGCTCAAACGCAAGCCGGCAGCATTTTTATGAGCACCAGTTTAAGCTGGAATAATACTGAAAATACTTTCCCGCAAACAAATAGTTCAGGCACATTGGGATCGCGAGAAGAAAAAAACAGTAATTTTTCTATTCAACCCATGATCGGCACCTTTGTTTCTGATAATCTGGCTCTGGGTATATTTGCTAATTATGAACAGACCAGAAATGAAGTAATTTATCCGGAGATAAGTTATAGTTATTCCAATAAAATGAAAGCTTTTACGGTAGGCCCTTTTATTCGGAAGTTTTTTCCTTTAAATGAAAAATTTGCGCTTTACGGCCAAGGTAATATTGGTTATAATCATAGGTCTACCCGGTATGAACCAGAAGTTACTGGTTCAATATTTAGTACTACTTCTAAATCCAATGGCTTAATGGCAGCTTTGAAGCCGGGTATTGTGTTTTTTGCCTCGAACAAAATTGGAGTTGATTTATCAGTACAGGGATTGCAATATAGTATCGGAAAAGTAAAAAATAGCAGCGAATCTTTTAGTGATCTTGAAGCAGGTTTTAATTTACCCAATTTGAATATCGGGTTAAACCTTTATTTAGGCCGGTAAATCCAAAGCTAAATAAGTATATTGCTCCTTATCTAAAGAAGCAATATACTTATTTACCACCACCTCCTATTTTTTACAGGCTTTCCAACACTGTTCGGTTATTCAGGGGCTGAACAGGTCTGGCATCATTGCCGTATAATTTGGCAAAAGCATTTATCTGATCGGCGGATACTTCCAAAGGCGTTTTCATGACAAACCAATCTACTCCCTGCGTACAAGGTGGCGTGGTAAGCGAACCAGTATAGTTATAATATTTCTGGTTGGTAGGCAACAGGTTATCTAAGTTTAAATTATTGCTTAATACAAATTCCTGACCTTTAGTTGCCGGCAGGTTATCGAATAGGCTGGCTAACTCGGTATTGGTCGCTCCTTGTTTCAGGAATACGCCTACTACCGCCAAGTTGCCCGTAACCGAATCCTGGTTTACCAGGTGCAGCTCCATATCGTAGGCCGTGCCATTAACTTTATGCTCACTCAAGTGGTGAAAATGGAATTGCATTAACGTGAGTTTAGCTTCATTTACCTCTACCGTATTTCCCCGCTGCACATTTACCTGAATGGTATGGCCGGTATTTACTACTGTTGCCGGAGCTGACGCATAATTAAAAAGAAGAGGCGCCAGTTGTGTTTTAATGGTTTTATCTGTCTCGATATTGATGGGCGATTCTACTTTGCCGCCGCACTCAGAGTAACCCAGTTTCGTCCAGTCGGTATCTTCATAGCTCCATTCGGTTGCTTCGGGTTCCGTTTCATCTTCATTATCAATGAGGTTACAAGCTGGCATAATAAAAGTTGCCACTACTATTAATATAAGCCGAAAAGTACTTCCTAGTGGCATTATTAAATTGTTTGTATATTTTTTCATTTTTATTTAAAAGTTATTTTTGGTTAAAGCTGTAAGCAGTACAGGCGATTTAGTGATCTGCCCTGCTTTTTTACATAATAAGATGATATATTGGGAGTAACTACTCCAGTAAATACTACCGTAATAAACAGGACACTTTTAACAGGGTAATCTGTAAAGCTGTATCCCGGAATAGTTAAATAAAACTGTATTAAAAAGAAGAATTTAGGGGTATAGGATAGCCAATAAGTATCCTATAGGCGATAAATGCAATGCAGCCGGTATAAGCAGCAGGTAAGAATAAAAATAAAGAGGCAGGCGGGTATAAAATGTTGCTTAGCTATCCACCAGACAAAAGAAAATGCCACCGGAAACAAACTAAAGCCATCGAAATCATCTTCTAAACCATCTTCTCCGCCGGCATTACATAAAGAATCTGAAGAATAATAACTTACTTTTTTTATAATGTACCTATTATTCTGGCAAAGTAAAAGCAGGGTAAAAATAGATATGAAGAGCAGTTTTATTGCCACAGGAAGAGAATATCTGCCGTACAAAGAAGCCATCCAAGTATTAAAAATTCAAAGTTCCAACTATGCCTTATTGTGTGCAGGTGGTTCTTGTACGGTACTTGGCTTTATGAGTTGATGTCTTTCGTATTAAAGGACTAAAAAATAGTATTTATATATAAACATACCACTGTTGGATTAACTATATAAATTTAATTATGGATAAAGAAATACAAGAAAGCTTTGATAGAATATTTGCAAAGCAAAATGGATCATTTTCTGACCTAAATAGATTAAATAAAATGCCAAGAGAAAAAGCAATACATCAAGAAACTTTAACTGTTTGCGAGGATTATATACAAGGAGCTTTTAGCTCATTATAAAAATCCACCAAAAGTTATATAGCCTTTATTGACAATCCGTTACTTGGGGCAGCAGTCGGAAAAGAAGGAGATGATTATTTTGTTATTGAAAACAAGAAAGTTAATCCATATAAAGGATTCGCTTACAACTTACCTTTTTTGCGCCATAAAAGCTTAGACTTTATGAAAGAATACATTTAGGTGAACGCTTGCGCCTGAAATTACCTATTAACTACCAACATAAACTCTTTTCCTGAAGAGCACTATAAAATATCTTCGGTTTCCAACCAGAATCTACGCAGGGCATCTATTTCCTCAAAGCTTAATGGCTCTTCCACTTCGGTTTTGGATTTTCCCTCATCAACGTACGTAAATTGGTGAGCGGCACCATGGTGTGCCTGTATGGTAAAGTCGTAAGTGTGCGTACCGGTTTTATTTACCACCACATGGCTACCGTTGTCTAAAGTAAATTCGAGTGGAAATTGTTTGTTCATATTTCTTTATTTTAAAGAAGTTTCGAAAAATATTACTTAAAGCAAGCGTATTATTTTATTTAAGATCCGCTAATAATTATATTACTTTTTTCGATAAACTGAAGCGTGATAACTTCTGATTCTATTTACCTCAATAAACGAATAACAGGACAAATTAGATTTATTATTAACCATTTTAAAGAAGCTGTTCTGGCTTTCTTTTTTATTTGTCTTTCCTTTCATAAACACCTGTAAAATATTTTACCTTTATAAGCGCGGCAAATCCAAGGAGATATCAGCCATATTGCAGGAGTAAAAATGAGTAAACTGAACAAGTACCAACTATTATTTTTAAGGTGGCGCAAGCGGCAACAGAATAACCGGATGCTGCCTTTTTTGTTGAGTATTGTTACGGGTTTGGTGGTAGGGCTTTCGGCAATTCTTATTAAATCCATTATTTCGTACGTCGAAATATATGCGGTTTACTTTTCGCCCGCGGTGTTGTTTTTTCTTTTTCCGCTCATTGGTTTTTTGCTCGTTACTTTCCTGAACAAAACGGTATTTAGCAAAATTGCTTATTTCCAGGGTTCGCGCAACGCCATCGAAGCCATCGAACATAAATCTTCTATTATCAGCTTCCGGCTTATTTATTCTAAGTTCCTGACCACGGGCCTGACCATTGGTTTTGGCGGCAGCTCGGGCGTAGAGTCAGCCATTATCACCACGGGTTCGGCAATTGGCTCTAATATCGGGCAGTTTCTGGGTTTAGGTTACCGGTTGCGCACTTTACTAATTGGTTGTGGTATTGCGGCGGGCATTTCGGCGGTGTATAATGCGCCTACGGGTGGTTTTATCTTTGCCCTCGAAACGGTTTTGCCGGCTTTTACCCCTACCCTGTTAATTCCCCTACTCATATCGTCGGCTACCGGTAAAATTCTGTTCGAATTTATTATGGGCGAACACCTGCGCTTTGAGGCACGTATTTCGCCTTTCTCCTACGAACAGCTGCCGCTGATTATGTTATTAGGCGTGCTGGCTATGTACACGGCCGGTTACTTAAGCAGCACTTACCAGACTTGCGCCCGCTATTTTGCCAAAATAAAAAACGATTACCTGCGGGCCTTAGTGGGGGGTTTGGCTTTGGGTACCATTATATTTTTCGTGCCGCCCATGTACGGCGAAGGTTATATCAGTATCAATGCTTTATTAAGCGCCGAAGAACAATCGCTCTTCTTTAACTCTCCCTTGGCGCCGTTTTCTAATTCTATTTATTTTCGATTAATATTTTTTCTTTTCCTGATGCTCCTGAAACCGGTTAGTACGGGTATTTGCTTAAACTCCGGCGGCGAAGGTGGTTATTTTGCGCCCTCGCTTATTACCGGCGGCTTTTTAGGCTATACTTTTTATAAGATATTATTCGTTTTTTTCCCTTTTCTCCAAATTAACGCCGACACGTATATATTTCTGGGCATGGCTGCCACTTTTGCCTGCGTTATGAATGCTCCGGTTACGGCTATTTTTCTGATTGCCGAAATAACCCAAAGCTACCAGCTCTTTGTGCCGCTGATGCTTATTTGTGCCATTTCTTATTTTCTTAAATATTACCAGGAAAACCTGCGGCCCAAAGGCGACCCGATCAGTGAAAAGCTAAAAACATCGCGCTTAGACCGGATTATTTTAAACGAAATAAACCTGGAAGCTTTGATTGATAAAGAATACATTGCCGTAAAACCAACCGATTCGCTCCGTACCATTGTAGAGAGATTATCGAATGCGCAACGGAACAGGCTGTTTGTGCTGGACAGCACCGGTAACTTAGCCGGCATTATTACGCTAAACGAAATCCGAAAGCAATTGCAGGATACTTCCGGCTACGATACGGTTCTGGCCCGGGATATTATGCAAGCCCCGGCGGTAGTAGTAGAAGCCGACGCATCAATAGCCACCATTATGGATAAGTTCGAGCATCATAATTTATTGTATTTGCCGGTAGTGAAGAAAAGCGTGTTTAAAGGCATTATCACCAAAAGCCAATTGTTAGCCCGATATCGCGACGAACTCATGCGAAATAACCGCTTTTTTTAAATTGATAATTGTGATATTTTTTATAAACCGGTAGCCGGACGAAAATATGCTTTAGGCATTATAACCTGGTAAAACAAAGATAAAGCAAGCGCAAATAAATGGTTTTCACTGTAGTACCATCATCCAAAAGTATTGAAAAGCACGGGAATAGATGGCTTATATAATTTATTTTATATTAGTTTGTGTAAGTAGTTGGACCACTATAAATATACCTTTAGCTTTATTAAAATAAGTCTAAAAGCTCTCCTGCTATTTTAGGAAGGGCTGGAGTGGTAAAATTACGCCTGATAACAATATATAATTATTTTCGTCCAAGCACTTATTTAATGTTCTTACCTAAGGTACAACCAAACTTTTAGCTAATCTTTCATGCTGACCGCTCAAATCTTCATGCTAAAAAAATGGAGAATAATTTAGCTTATTTCAGCCGTTCTGGTGAAAAATGCTTTTCGTTACACTTCAGCAGTGAAATTCATGATATTATTCCAAAAATATATCCTTTTCGGAAACTCTAAGCATATATTTGTCGTTTAAAAAATGTTTAACAAAAATGACAAACAAAAAAGTTAAATAATGTCGGGCGCGATACCTACCGAAGACTTAATAAAAGAAACCGCGAAAAGGGTTTTCTTTCAACAGGGTCACCTGAAGGCCACTACGCAGGAAATTGCGGATGCGGCTGGGGTAAACCGCGCCTTAATTCATTATTACTTCCGGAGCCGGAATTTGCTTTTCGACAGAGTACTGCAGGAAGCTATGTCGGGTTTTATGCATAAAGTTTTATCGGTTTTAGAAGCAGAAACGCCTTTTCAAGAGAAAATTGGGGTTTTTATTCAGACCTTTATCGGGATGAGTGCAGAATTTCCATACCTGCAAAATTTTATTGTAACCGAAATGGTAAAGCAACCCGATAAAATGACGGTTTTTCATCCGCAGCACCTGGATGAGGTAGCCAAAAAATTAAACGAAGAACTGGCCCAGGAAATACAAAACAACACCGTTGCTCCTACTACCCTGGAGCATTTTATTGTAAATATTATGTCTTTGTGCAGCTACCCTTTTATTGCGCAACCGATAATCCAGACTATTTTTAGTTTAAACCAGGCAGCTTACCAGGAGTTTTTGCAGGAGCGAAAAGAAATTATTTTTAAAATTATTTTTAAAGAAAAAAGCTAAACTATTTTTTTATCATTAGTTTAACAAAATTGTTAAATATAAATGTTAAACCATTTATATTTATTTTAAGTATTTAGTTATAAGTAAATTATATAAAATACATTTTTAATATGAAAAAGTTAGAAAACAAAGTAGTTTTTATTACCGGGGGCAATTCGGGCATTGGTAAAGCTTGTGCCCTGGCCGCTGCCCAGGAAGGCGCCAAAGTTGTAGTAGCTGATTTAGCCAAAACTGACCATACCGAAACCATGCAGGAACTAACCGCTTTCGGCGGGGAAACGTTGTTTGTGCCCATTGATGTAGCCGACGTAGAAAGCGTAAAACAGGCCATTAACGCAACTGTGGAGAAATTTGGCCGCCTGGATGTAGCCCTGAACAATGCTGGCATTGGCGCTCCTTATTCCGGCATCCACGACATGGACGAAAAAACCTGGGAACGGATTATCCAGATAAACCTGAACGGTCAGTTTTACTGCGTTAAATACGAATTGCAGCAATTATTGCAGCAGGGTGGCGGCGTTATTGTTAATATGTCGTCGCTGGCCGGTCTGAAGGCCGAACCCGGGCTGGCGCCTTACACCGCGGCTAAACACGGCTTGCTGGGGCTAACCAAAAATATTGCCGTGCAGTACGCCGATAAAAATATCCGGGCCAATGCCATTTGTCCGTACTACATCGAAACGCCTTTACTCAGTGCTATTCCGGCAGAAATTCATAAAATGTGGGAAGCCGGCACGCCGGCCCACCGGTTAGGCAAAGCTGATGAAGTAGCTAAAGCCTTTATTTTCCTGGCTTCCGACGATTCCAGCTACTGCAACGGCACGCATATTGCCCTCGATGGCGGTGCCCTGGCTTAAAAGGTTTATTTACCTCATCCCCAACCCTTCTCACTTAAGAGCAGAATTTGGGATAAGGTAATCAAAATATAGCTCCCTGAGGAGAGACATTGAAGATGAATATTCAGAGAGCTAGCTTTTTTATAAACCTATAATCCACTCTGAAAAACAGGTTATTGGCTTCATTAATTTTTTCGCACCAGATTTTATCACCTCCGTTAATCAAAACTATTATTTGAATAACCCTTATCAAAATAGTTAAACAATAGTATTAAATACCGATTAAAAATCGTAGTCAATGCAAAGCGCATTATCGTAAAAGCATCATTATTAAGTGTTTTAATTTTATGAAACAAACCGACTTTCGCCTGTTACTTTGTTTGCCACTGGTGCTCTGGCTGGCAGCCTGCAACCGTACAAACAACCGCGAAAACCCGACCAGTCCGGCCACCACCAACCAAACGGATGCCGTTACGGTGCTGGTAACGCCGGTTCAAAATACCTCCGAAACCGGCCAAATAACTTTAAGCGGCGCCACCGAACCCGAAACTACGGTAGACTTGGGTTTTATGGTGAGCGGCAAAATAAACCAGATTACCGTACAGGAAGGGCAAACCATTAAATCCGGGCAATTAATTGCCGGCCTGGACCCGACTGATTACCGCCTGGGCGTAGATATTGCTAATGCCAATGTAGCCCGGGTGCAGGACGAATACAACCGTTTAAGCATTTTGAACCAGCGGGGCAGCATTGCCCCCGCCGATTACCAGAAAGCCGTTATAGGTTTGCGGGAAGTAAAAGCCCACCAGCAATTAGCGGCGAAAAACCTGCGCGAGACCCGGCTTTACGCCCCTATTTCGGGTATTGTGGCCCGCCGCGGCGCCGACCCGGGCGAAATAATTTCGCAGGGCATGGCGCTTTTTTCTATTGTAGATATTCAGCCGATAAAAGTACGGGCTTCGGTACCGGAAGCCGAAGTAGGCCAGGTAAAAACCGGCCAGGCGGCACAGGTTTACATATCGGCCCTGGATACTACTTTAACCGGCAAAGTATCGCTTATCGGAGCCGTAGCCGACCCGGCTTCCCGGACTTATACCGTAAAAATAGATTTACCTAATAAAAACGCGACCATCCGGCCCGGTATGGTCGCCGACGTTCGTTTGCCGGCGGCTCAGAAAATTAACGCGCTGGTAGTGCCGGGCGAAGCCATCCGCCGCGACCCCGACCAGGCTACGTACGTGTTTGTAGTAGACCAGCAAAAAAATCAGGCTTTCCGTCGCAACATAACCGTGGGCCGGCTTTACGGCAACAACATCGAAATTACATCGGGCTTGGCCCCAAACGACCTGGTGGTAACCGGCGGCCAGGAACGGCTGAATGACGCGGCGCCCGTGCAAATAAAGGAGGATATCAGATAATGAACGTTGTTAAATCATCGCTGCGCTATCCGCAGATAACCCTTACCGTTTTATTCTTGGTTTTTGCCGTGGGCGTATATTCTTTGCTGACTATGCCCCGCCGTGAAGACCCCCAAATTACCATTAGGGCCGGTTTGGTACTGGCTTTTTACCCCGGCGCCAACTCCGCGCAGGTAGAAGACCAGGTTACCCGCAAACTAGAGCAATACCTGTTTAGCTTTGCCGAAGTTCGTAAAGACCGTACGTATTCTACTACCCGCGACGGTGCCGTGGTGGTTACCGTAGAGCTGGAAGAATGGGTAAAGGACCCGGATATATTCTGGTCGAAGCTGCGCCACGAATTAAACCAGGCCAAAGTGCTGGACTTACCCAAAGGCGTGCAAGGCCCCATTGTCAACACCGATTTTGGCGATACCATTGCCATGCTCATTGGGGTGCAGTCAGACAATTTAAGTTACAGCGAATTGCGCGACTACACCCAGAAAATAGAAGATGGCCTGCGCACTGTTAAAGGCGTATCGAAAATAAAACGCTACGGCGAACAAAAAGAACAGATTGTGATTACGTCACGGTCGGAGAAGTTGGCGCAGTACGGCCTTAAATTGCCCCAGGTTATTCAGGTGCTACAGGCCCAAAATGCCATTAGCCCCACCGGCGATGTTACCACTCACGAAGCCCGCGTGCCTTTGTACGCCCAAGGTTATTTTGCTACCGAAAAAGAAATCGCAAACCAGATTGTAGGCGCCTCTCCTACCGGCCAGGTTATCCGTATCAGCGATGTAGCTGATGTAAAACGCGAATACGCCGACCCTACAACCAAAATAACCGTGAACAGCCAAAAAGCTATGATGATTTCGGTGGAAATGCAGGAAGGCAATAATATTGTGAAGTTCGGCGACGAAATCAACGCTAAACTGAACCAGATATCCCAAAATTTACCCAGCGATATTAAACTGAACACCATCGTGAATCAGCCCCAGGTAGTGGAAGAAAGCGTGGGTAATTTTATTCACGAATTTTTACTAGCCATTATATCGGTAGTAGTGGTTACGGTATTGCTTTTGCCTTTGCGCATTGCTTCGGTAGCCGCCATGGCAATTCCGGTTACGGTGGCGGTAACATTTGCTTTGCTGCATATTTTTGGCATTGAGCTGCACCAGGTATCGCTGGCCGCCCTGATTGTGGTGCTGGGCATGGTGGTAGACGATGCCATTGTAATTGCTGATAATTACGTGGAGCTGCTGGACGAAGGCGTAGAACGTTGGACCGCCGCCTGGCGCAGCGCCAGCGATTTGGTAGTGCCGGTGCTCACGGCTACCATTACCATTATTGCGGCCTTTTTGCCCATGGTTATTTTAACCGGCTCTACCGGCGAATTTATTTACGCGTTGCCCATAACGGTTACCATTGCTTTGGCTTCTTCGTTTGTGGTGGCCATGTTCCTGACGCCTTATTTATGCTATAAATTCATCAAGAAAGGTTTACACGAGCCGGGTGCCCAAGCCGGTGCCGCCGATAAAATGAAAAAGAAATCGCTCTTGGACCGGATGCAAAATACATATAATAATGCCCTGGACTGGTGTATGCGGTACCGCCGCACTACCATCATCGCTTCGCTGTTATCGGTGGTGTTGGCCGGCGTTTTATTCTTATTTCTTAAACAAAAATTCTTCCCCGCTGCCGAACGCAACCAGTTTGTGGTAGAAGTCTGGATGCCGACCGGCACGAAGCTGGAACGCACCGAACAGGCGGTTAAAACCATTGAAAGTAAATTGCAGCAAGATAAACGGGTGGTGAGTTACGCTTCGTTTGTGGGTACCAGTGCGCCGCGGTTTTACTATAATTTTTCGCCCGAACCGCCGGTAACCAATTTTGCCCAGTTGCTGATTAATACCAACACCAATGCCGAAACCGAAGAACTGGCCGCCACCTTACAAAACGAAATAAACAACCTGGTACCCAGCGGCCGGCCCCGCGTGCGGCTGATGCAACAAGGTGCGCCCACCGTTACGCCGGTTGAGGTGCGGATTGTAGGCGATGACTTAAACCAACTAAAACGCATTGGGGACCAGGTACAGCAAATACTGGAAAAAACGCCGGGCAGCCAGATGGTTTACGCTAATTTCCAGGAAGATTATTACGGCGTAGGCATTACCCTGAATAATGAAGCGAACCGGCTGGGCTTCACTACTTACGATGTGGCCTCTACCATTTATACCGGTTTTGCCGGTGCCCCGGTTTCTACTATGTGGGAAGGCAACAACCCGGTAAATATAGTGCTGCGTCTGGACGAAGAAAGCCGCCGCAGCTTTAACGACCTCAGCAATACGTACCTGACTTCGCCGGTTACCGGCGCGCACCTGCCGCTCCGCCAGATTGCCGATTTGCAGCCGCAATGGCAAACCGGCCGCATTGTGCACCGCAACGGCGTGCGCACCCTTACCATTCACAGCGAAGTAGTGCCCGGGGCCCTAGCCTCCGAAATCCTGAAAAATATCCAGCCACAATTAGCTAAGTTAGATTTACCGGCCGGTTACCGCATCGAGTACGGCGGCGAAGACGAAAACCAACGCACTACTTTCAGCCAGATGGTGGTGGCTTTGGGCATCAGCATTGTAGCCATATTTATGATTTTGCTGTTCCAGTTCCGGAACCTGAAAGAATCGTTGCTGGTGATGGCTTCTATTCCTTTAAGTTTATTCGGGGCTTTATTCGGTTTAATCATTACCGGCAACCCGTTTGGCTTTACTGCTTTTATTGGTTTAATCAGTTTGTCGGGTATTGTGGTGCGCAACGCCATTATCCTGGTCGATTACGCAAATGAGCTAATCCGGCACGGTATGGATATTCCTACGGCCGCGGCGGAAGCCGGTAAACGCCGCCTTCGTCCCATTTTTTTAACGGCTATGGCCGCGGCTATTGGGGTGCTGCCCATGATTGTATCGGGCTCGCCGTTGTGGAGCCCGCTGGCTAGTGTTATTGCAGTAGGAGTGGTTTTTTCGATGGTGATGGCCTTGCTGGTAGTACCGGTCTTATTTGCCACTTTCATAAAATCCGCCGATAAAGCAGATTTAATAACCGCGAATCAAGCTCCGGCCCGCAGTGAAGCCCATGCCTTAATCGGTCCAACATAATTTAAGTAATACCTGATAGATTATTTATTAAGATTAAATAAATGAGCTTATTATATAAAAATCAAGAAAGTAAAGAATTGCAGCATTTCCGCTTGCAGTTCCTTTTTCCCCGACGTTTAAATAACTTAAATTTGAAGCAGGTACTTTTATCAATGTTGCTGCTGCTTTTAAACCAACAAGTTATTTGGGCGCAGGAAGTACGTACGCTTACGCTGGCCGAAGCAAAAGAACTGGCAGTAAAACAAAACCGCTTATTGGGAATTGCCCGCGAAAAAATAAACGAAAACGAACAAAAAGTAACAGAAGCCCGCAGCCGGCAATTTCCGCTGCTATATGCCACCGGCGGTTACGTTTACAATGGCGTAACGCAAGACGTGGTGCTGCCGCAAGGCGCATTGGCCTACAACCCGGCCAATGGCATTGTAGTGCCCCAGGCTGATTTTCCGTTATTGCAAAGCCGGCATAACTTAGTTTCGGGTAACGTGCTGGCCCTGCAACCTATCAGCCAGTTAGGCAAAATCCGGACCGGCGTTAAAGTAGCCAAAACCGACGTAGAGATTGCCAAAACCCAGGTAAGTAAAGCGGAGCAGGACGTACGCCAAGGCGTTGAAAAACTGTATTTTGGAATCCTGATTACCCAAAAACAACAGGAAGAAGCCCAATTGAATATACAATTGACTGATGCCCGCTTATACGATGTTGAAAGCGCCTTACTGGCCGGTAAAACCGATATCACGAATAAAGTAGGCTTGCAGGCCGACCGGGCCAACCAGGAACAAAAGCTGCTGCAAATTCAGAACCAACTGGAAGATTATACTTTTGATTTAAACGAAGCCTTGGGTTTATCCGCTACTACCCGCCTGCAGTTAGCTAATTTACCGGCTGAGGCCACTAATCTGCAGCCGCTGGAAAATTATATACAACAAGCCCAAACCCATAACATTGATGTCCGGCTGGCAGACCAAAACATACAGAAAGCAGCGTACGGCGTGGCTGCTGCCAGAAGAGATTATATTCCGAATATTAGTGCCGTAGGCGGTTACACACATCAAAGTGTTTTTACTATTTTGCCGCAGGATAATTATTTTGTCGGCTTACAAGGCAACTGGAATATTATTGATTTTGGGCGCCGCCGGTCCGTTCTGAACCAACGCCGCTCCCTGCAACAGCAAGCCGAAGAAAACCTGCAATACACCCGCGAACAGGCCTTAGGCCGCGTTGAAAAAGCTTACCGCAAAGTAAACCAGTCGCATGCGCTAATAATGGTAGCCCAGAAAGCCGTCCAATATCGAAACGATGAATTGAAATTGAAAAAAGACCGCCGCGTGGCCGGCCTAAACCTGCCGCGCGACGTAATGGAAACCCAGGCTGCTTTAGCCAAAGCCGAAGCCGATTTGTTTTCGGCCCAACTTAATTACCGCCTGGCTTTATCGGAACTGGAAGCTGCTGCTGGGGTTTTGGAGTAATATAATAGCAAGGTAATTTCTTTTACAGGCCAGAGGCCTGCGTTATAAGTAGACCCGAGCATGGACGAGCGCCAATTAAAAGATTCAGTTAATATGTTTTGTAGAAAGATAAATTGTGGAAGATGAGTTTTCTAAGTAAGTTAACAAAAACAGGCATGCGCCTGGCTAATATTAAAGGCCGAACCCAACAAAGTTCGCTGTCGGATTTACAAAAGTTCAGTTTACCGGAGCCTCCCGCTAAAGTCTTAAAAAATTTAAAATCTGAAAAAATAAATATAAACGGCGCCAAAGGTGTCTGGCTGAACAAGCAAAACGCCTGGCACGGGGTACTGGTTTATTTACACGGGGGCGGCTATTTTGTTGGTCCGCTGCAAAATCAATGGGATTATGTTGCCCGTCTGGCCCGGACAATAGATATGGCGGCGCTGGTAATTGATTACCGGCAACTGCCGCAATTTGCTTTCCCGGCCGGTTTAGAAGATGTTATGACTATCATCACAGCTTTGCAGGAAAACGGGGGCTTACCCGCCAAGTGGTATTTACTAGGTGATAGTGCTGGCGGCGGTTTGGCTATTGCTACCTGCTACCAACTCCGCGATAAAGGCGCGCCCTTACCTAAGAAACTCATCTTAATGTCGCCGTGGCTGGATATAAATATGAGCAACCCGGCCTTTGCCCTTTCCGCCGATGCCGATCCCATGTTGCCCTTAGCGGGCATCCGGAAAGTTGCAGCCGAATACACCCGTCACGACAACCCCAGCAATCCGCTTATTTCTCCTATTTTCGGCGATGTTCAGGGCTTACCGCCTACCCTGTTACAGGTCGGCACCTCCGAAATATTCCTGTGGGACATCCGGAAGTTTTACCTGAAATTGCTGGATGCCCAAGTGCCCGTACAATACGAAGAATATCCGGAGTTATTTCACGTGTTTGTGATATTTTATTATTTACCCGAAGCCAAAATAGCTTTTAGGGCGCAGGTTGATTTTTTGCAAAAATGTGAATCTTAAGATTGAAGAAGCTTGCAAATCGGGTTGCTGTTGGGTTATAAATAAACAATCACGGCTTTTACACAAAACAGGTAAAAACCTGAGCTATTACTATTTATTACTGCCATTCCGCCGGACTCTAACCGGTTACTTATTGGTTAGATCCCAGTGGAATGACAGGTTGGGGGGCACCTATTTTTAATGCTTGCTTCATCTCTGATAGCTTGCATATCATTTGTAAGTTTACTTAAGGTTCTTTTTCACATAATAACTTTAGCAAAACCCCATTGGTCCAGCCAAAACCATCTTGTAAAGCATATTCACCACCACCGGCTTCCGCTTCTGGTTCTTCTACGTTATATTTTTCAACGAGCTTGCCGGTAGCTTTGTAGATCCGGATGTTTAGTTGTACCCACCGGTCTTTTATCCGGTTGGCCAAACCCCTATAACCATAATGCCGCAAGCCTTCAATGGCCAACCATTGCAAAGCCGCCCAGCCGTTGGGGGCATCCCATTGTTCGTGGGTATGGTTAAGGGTAATCACCAAGCCGCCCGGCTTCAGAAAATCTTTCTCTAGTTTTTCGGCCACACATGTTGCCTGATTTGGTAAGGCAATATGAAAATAAAGCGGGTAAACGGCAGCCAGCGATAAAGCCGACGTATGGTGATGCGTTTTAAAATCATAATCCATATAAAAATGCTGTTTGGAACTCCAGCAATATTTCTGAATGGCTTTTTTCCGGTTCATGGCTTTATGCCGGTAATATTCCGATTGTTCGGTATTTCCTTCCATTTCGGCAATACCGGCTAACGTAAATTCCATGTTATACAGCAGGCAATTCAAATCCACCGGAATAAGATCGCAGGTATGAATGGTTTCCATGGTTTGGCCATCCGCAAACCAACGGCTGCTGAAATCCCATCCCGACTCCGCCCCGGCCCGGATGTGCCGGTATAACTCTTCGGGTGACTGCGGACTAAACCGGGAGGTGGCTACATCTTCGATATAAGATTCCGGACGCGGGTCGGGGCAATCATCGTAGTAACGGTTTAAAATACTGCCGTCCGGTAAAAATACTACCCGCCGGTAACAAGTATTTTCGGGCGTAAGCTTATCTGCGCCATCCATCCAGAAATCGTATTCTTTTTTTAAAGCCGGACCGTACGTACGCCACACGCTATCACCTTTTATCTCACTTAATAATTTCAACATCAGCGCATAATAAGGTGGTTGCGACCGGGTTCGGTAATAACTGCGGTTACCATTAGGTATGTGGCCAACCGTGTAAATCAGGAAAGTGAAATTATCGACCATTTGCTCGATTAATTCATATTCGCCGCTTTCCTGTAAGCCCAACATGGTAAAGTAACTATCCCAGTAATATATTTCGCGGAAACGGCCACCCGGCACCACATACGGATGCGGCAAATGAATACGGGAGCTAAAATCGTTAACGGCCGGCCGGGTTAAAATAGGCCATAACTTATTTATATGATCGGTTACGGGCAATTCCGGATCGGAAGTAAAATTAGTGCCCGGTTCGGCGGGTAATTTAAAATTTTGCAGCACAAATGCCATTAAATCAAAATCCGGAAGATCTTTTTCGGCATGATAAGCCTCCATGATTAGTTCGGGGGCCAGCACCGGGATGCAATCCGGAAAAGTTTTAGAATCCGGAAACAGGCCTTTTATCTGCACCGCTTTAAAAAGCTCACTAAATTGTTCTTCCGGACTGAGTTGTCCATGATCGGCTAAATACTGGAGCAGGAAAAGTAAACTAAAAGAGATAATTAAAGCCAGATAGGGAAAATATGTTATTGAAGGAGTATCGACAAAATCCAGAATAAGATAATTATCCATGTAGCGTAGTATCGTATGGTTATTATTAATGTGCTTTGTACGGAAGAAATCCGCAGAAGTAAATATATTAGATGCCCTTATACGGGCAATATCTACTTACGTGAATGTTGTTAAATTTTTTATAAGGCAATAATATATATCTGTACTACACTTAAATGATTGTTGCCATCATACATGCCGCATTTGTAATTCGTAAAGAAGAATAAGAATAGGTGAGCACGCCAAATATTTGCGTAACTTCGTTATCCGATTATATATTAAATTATTCTGATGATATGGCAGTAGCTACTACAGAAGTTTATAAACCAACCAATCATATACGCATTGTTACGGCTGCCTCTTTGTTCGATGGGCACGATGCCGCCATTAATATTATGCGCCGCATTATCCAGGCTTCGGGCGCGGAGGTCATACATTTAGGCCATAACCGTTCGGTGCAGGAAATTGTAGATTGTGCCATCCAGGAAGATGTGCAGGCCATTGCCCTTACCTCCTACCAGGGCGGCCACCTGGAATATTTTAAATACATGTACGATTTGCTGCTGGAGCGCGGCTGCGGTCATATTAAAATATTTGGCGGGGGCGGCGGCGTAATTTTACCCACCGAAATAGCAGAACTGCAAGCTTACGGCATTGCCCGCATTTACTCACCCGATGATGGCCGTACCCTTGGTTTGCAAGGCATGATCAACGATATGCTGCAACGCTGCGATTTCCCGACCGGCCAAAACCTGAACGGTGAAGTAAAACATTTACGGGAGAAAGACGCCAAATCCATCGCCCGTTTAATTTCGGCTGCCGAAAATTTTCCCGAAGAATACGAGAAAGTTAAAGCCTATCTTTTAGATATTGATTACAATCGAACAACGAATAACGAACAACGAATAATGACCCCGGTCCTGGGCATTACCGGTACCGGTGGCGCCGGGAAATCTTCTTTAGTGGATGAACTGGTACGGCGTTTTTTACACGATTTCCCGGAGAAAACCATAGCTATTATCTCTGTAGATCCTTCCAAACGCAAAACCGGTGGCGCTTTATTGGGCGACCGCATCCGCATGAATGCCATCAGCAACGAACGGGTATACATGCGCTCGCTGGCTACGCGGCAAAGCAACCTGGCTTTAAGTAAATATGTGCAGGATGCTGTGGATATAGTAAAAGCCGCCGACTTTGATTTGATTATCCTGGAAACATCGGGTATTGGCCAGTCGGATACCGAAATTGTGGAGCATTCGGATTTGAGTTTGTACGTGATGACACCCGAATACGGTGCGGCCACCCAGCTCGAAAAAATAGATATGCTGGATTTTGCCGATGTAATTGCGCTGAATAAATTCGATAAACGCGGGGCGCTGGATGCCTTGCGCGATGTTAAAAAGCAATACAAACGCAACCACCAGCTCTGGGAAACGCCCGACGAAGAAATTCCGGTATTTGGCACCATTGCTTCGCAATTCAACGATCCCGGCATGAACCAGCTGTATAGCGCTATTATGCAGAAAATAACCGAAAAAACGGACGCTGCTTTTAACTCCGGTTTAGTTGCTACCGGCGAAATATCAGAAAAAGTTCATATTATTCCGCCCAACCGTACACGCTATCTTTCCGAAATATCCGAAACCAACCGCAACTACGATAAATGGGTACTGGCTCAGGCCGAAATTGCGCAACAACTCTACGGTCTGCAAAAATCAAAAGAAGCAATTACCAACTTACCCCTGGAAAATAAAGATAACTTAGCCGCGCAACTGGATGCTGCTTACACCGAACTGGAACTGCAACTGAACGGCCAGAATAAAAAGCTGCTGGATAAATGGCCCGAAAAAGTAAAAGCGTATAAAGACGAAGATTTTATTTTTAAAGTGCGGGATAAAGAAATCCGGATTAAAACGCATACCAAATCCTTATCGCAACTAGATATCCCCAAAATTGCCTTGCCGCGTTATGAAGCTTGGGGCGATTTATTGAAATGGAATTTACAGGAAAACGTGCCCGGCGAATTCCCCTACACCGCCGGTGTGTTCCCGTTTAAGCGCGAAGGCGAAGACCCCACCCGGATGTTCGCCGGTGAAGGCGGCCCCGAACGCACAAACCGACGTTTCCACTACGTCAGCTTAGGTATGCCGGCCAAACGCTTGTCCACGGCTTTCGATTCGGTAACCCTCTACGGCGAAGACCCTGATTACCGGCCCGATATTTACGGCAAAATAGGCAACTCCGGCGTATCGGTTTGCTGCCTCGACGATGCTAAAAAACTGTACTCCGGTTTTAACCTGGCCGACCCGAAAACTTCGGTCTCCATGACCATCAACGGCCCGGCGGCTATACTTACGGCTTTCTTCATGCACGCAGCTATTGACCAACAGTGCGAAATTTATGTTAAACAGAATAATTTAGAAGAAGAAGTAAATCAGAAAATAGAAGCAATATTCCGGGCTCAAGGGCAAACGCAGCCTACGTACCAGGGAGCCTTACCGGCGGGCAACAACGGCTTAGGTTTAATGCTGCTGGGTGTTACCGGCGATCAGGTTTTACCCCAAGAAATTTACGAAGATATAAAAGCCAAAACTTTAGCCGCTGTCCGCGGCACGGTACAGGCCGATATTTTAAAAGAAGATCAGGCCCAAAATACCTGTATTTTCAGTACCGAATTTTCCCTGCGCCTCATGGGTGATGTGCAGCAATATTTTATCCATAAAAACGTCCGCAACTTTTATTCGGTATCTATTTCGGGTTACCACATTGCCGAAGCAGGAGCCAATCCTATTTCCCAATTAGCTTTTACGCTGGCCAATGGTTTTACTTTTGTAGAATATTACGTGAGCCGGGGCATGGATATAAATGCCTTTGCCCCTAACCTGTCGTTCTTTTTCTCCAACGGCATCGATCCGGAATACGCGGTTATTGGCCGGGTAGCCCGTCGTATCTGGGCCAAAGCCATGAAGCTAAAATACAACGCCAATGCCCGGTCGCAAATGCTGAAATACCACATCCAGACTTCCGGCCGTTCCTTGCACGCCCAGGAAATTGATTTCAACGATATCCGCACCACTTTACAAGCCTTATACGCCATCTACGACAATTGTAATTCTTTGCATACCAATGCCTACGACGAAGCCATTACCACGCCTACCGAAGATTCCGTGCGCCGGGCTATGGCCATTCAGCTCATTATAAACCGGGAATTAGGTCTGGCTAAAAACGAAAACCCGCTGCAAGGCGCTTTTATTATAGAAGAACTAACCGATTTAGTGGAAGAAACTGTTTTATTGGAGTTTGACCGGATAACCGAACGCGGCGGCGTTTTAGGCGCCATGGAAACCATGTACCAGCGTGGCAAAATTCAGGAAGAAAGTTTATACTATGAAACCCTGAAACACACCGGCGAATACCCGATTATCGGCGTAAATACTTTCCTGAGCAGCAAGGGCTCTCCTACCGTTATCCCGGCCGAAGTTATCCGGGCCACGGAAGAGGAAAAGCAATACCAGATTTCCATGCTGCAAAACTTACACGACCGCCACGCTGCTAAAAAAGAAGAAGTACTGGCTAATTTGAAACAGGTAGCAATCAGCAACGGGAATATCTTTGCCGAATTAATGGAAACAGTTAAATATTTATCGTTGGGGCAAATAACCCACGCTTTATTTGAAGTAGGCGGGCAGTACCGGCGCAATATGTAAAAATGGCAAACCACTAACTTCTGATTATAAAAACTAAGTTTATTTTTACTAATCAAAGTTAGGCACAATTGGTGCAATCTCATCTACTATTATTTATTACCATCATTGCACAGGAATCTAGCCCGAAGGGAATCGGTTAGATTCCTAAGCAATGGCAAATTTAGGCGCGATTATCTTAATTTTTCATTTCGACAAGTTGCGTGATATCGGTTAATAATTGGTCAGCAACTTAGCTGCTGTTGCAGCCGGGTTTAAAATATTAATTTATTATGACTTTAACTATTTATTATTAACATATTAGTAATAAGAAAATTAGCGTTAGCCAACTAAATGATGTATATTAGTGAGGAATTTAAAGGTTACTACCATGAAAAAAATAACGACGATTTCTTCGCTGCTGATATTAGGATTAGGTACGCTCGGTTATCTGGTAAAAACATGGATAACACCAGAAGATATTCACCTGGACCTGGGGGATGAAGATATTCATCTGTATTTATAAGCATAAAATAAAACAGCCACCCGCTTTTAAAAGTAGGTGGCTGTTTTATTTTATGCTTATTTTATTACTATAAAGCTAGTATTCTGATGCTACACCGATTAATGTGCATCAACTGGTACATGAACGTTTTTCTTAAACTTTTGCAAATACAACAAAGGAATAGAACACAGCATAATCATACCGGACACCCAATAAGCATCGGTATAACTTAACAGCATGGTTTGCCGGATTACAGTACCTTCTATGGCTTTGTAAGCGGCTTGTTGCGCATCTAATAAGGTGTATCCTTTGGCCACAAAAGTGTGTATCATACCATTAAACCGCTCTAAAAAAGCCGGATTATATTCGGTGATGTTGGTTAATAAAACATTGCGGTGCATACCTTGCCGCACGTGAATAAGCGTGGTAAGCATGGCAATACCAAACGAACCGCCCAACTGCCGCATCATGTTATTTAAACCGGTGCCTTGCCCTATTTCTTTTCCTTTCAAATCCTGAATGGCCAGGGTAGTTAAAGGCACAAACAACAACGCCATTCCGATACCCCGGATAGCCAGCGGCCAGAAGAAATCGTGCGTACCCGTTTGCAAGGTAGAAGTAATCAGCATTTGCGAAAACACAAAGAACAGCAGCATGCCTATGGTAGCCATAAACTGGGCCGGAACACCCCGTTGCAACATTTTACCAATAAAAGGCATCATGGCAATGGTAAATAAACCGCCGGGCAACAATAATTGCCCGGTTTGCCGGGCCGTAAAACCTAGTAGTGTCTGGCAAAATACCGGGAAAACAAACATGGACCCATACAAGCCTAAACCCAGCACAAACGATGTAAACATACCCACACTAAAGCTACGGTGCCGCATAATTTTAAAGTTTACAATAGGATGCTTGTAAGTATTTTCGCGCCAGATAAATAACACGGCCCCAACAACGGCCGAAATGGTTAAAGCGGTGATATAAGGCGCCGCAAACCAATCTTCCGATTCACCTTTTTCCAATACAGTTTGCAAACTACCCACCGCAACGGCTAAAAACAAAATTCCCCACCAATCAATAGGTTTATCTTTGCCTTCGCGCGGCGTAGCCGGCACAAACGTATAAGTAGCAAAAGCGGCTAACGCCCCTACCGGAATATTCACGTAAAATATCCAGGGCCAGGAAAAATTATCGGTTATATACCCCCCAATGGTTGGCCCGATGGTAGGACCTACTACTGCTCCTAAGCCAAACAAAGCCGTAGCAGTACCCACCTGTTCCGGCGGCCAGGTTTCTAGTAATATAGACTGGGAAGTAGATATTAAGCCACCGCCGGCTAAACCTTGAATAATCCGGAATAGTATTAACTCTTCTAAACTGGTAGCATTGCCACAAAGAAAAGAAGCAATGGTAAACACAATAATAGAACCCAGGAAGTAATTTTTACGCCCGAAGAAGGAGCCCAACCAGCCCGACATGGGCAGAATGATTACGTTTGCCACGCCGTAGCCGGTCGTAATCCAGGCAATATCTTCCAGGGTGGCGCCCAGGTTTCCCTGCATTTGCGGAATCGAAACGTTTACAATCGTGGTATCGATCAGTTCCAGTAAAGCCGCGGTAATTACCGTAATGGTAATTACCCATTTTTTTAAACCTTTTTCTGCCATAATTTAATCTTTGGTACGCACCGAAACTTCTACGCTCATTCCGGGCCGTAACTTTTGCATTAATTCTTTAGTGGCATTTAGCTTGATTTTAACCGGCACCCGCTGTACTACTTTCACAAAGTTACCGGAAGCATTATCGGGCGGTAACAAAGAGAATTTTGCACCGGTTGCCGGTGAGAAGTTATAAATTTCACCTTCTATCACCTGATCCGGAAAGGCATCTACTTTAATTTCGGCTCTTTGGCCGGCATGCAGGCTTCCCAACTGGGTTTCTTTAAAGTTGGCGGTTACATACAGGCTGTTATCGTTTACAATGGCAAATAAACTTTGTCCCGGCTGTACCAACTGACCTTTCTGCACATTCTTTTTAGAAGCAATACCGCTTACTGGTGCCGTGATGGTGGCATAAGACAATTGCAGCTGCGCAAAGTCGATATCGGCTTGGCGTTGTTCTACGCCGGTGCTGGTAGCGGTTAATTGCGAACGCGTGGTACCTACCTGCTCCTGCGCCGCGCGGTATTGTCCCTGGGCGGCATCTAGTGCAGCCTGGGCTACATCGCGCTGGGCGCGGGCCTGATCGTATTGTTGTTGCGTAATAGAACCATCTTTTATCAGATTAGCATAACGGGCAAAGTCACTTTGAGATTGCGCCAAGCGGGCCCGCGCCGATTCTACATTAGCTCTGGCCGTACTGATATTAGCAGAAGTAGCAGTAATTTGTGCCCTCGACACCCCAATATTAGCATTGACGCCCCGCTGGGCCGCTAATGCTTGTTCCAGCCTGATCTGGTAATCCCGGTCATCCAGCTTTACCAAAACCTGACCTTGTTTCACGTGCATATTTTCTTCGAACATTAAAGAATCAACGTAACCGCCTACGCGTGCCACTACCGGGCTAATATCGGCGTCGATCTGAGCATCGTCGGTATCTTCGTGCTTGCTTAAATAAAGATATTCGCGCACGCCCCAGATACCACCTATTAATAATATGAGTCCAAGAATAATAGGAACAATTTTCTTAGACTTCTTTTTTTCTTTTTTTTCTTTCACTTCCATTTCCATTATTAGTATGAATTATTTCTGATTTAAAGTTCCGGTTGATTTCAATAAAGTATAATAAGCCAGCCCGGCATCAGCGCGCGCCAGTTCCATGTTTACCAAAGCCGCATACAGCTGGGTTTGGGCATCTACCCGTTCGGTGGCAGTAGCCACGTTGTTGGTATACCGGGAAGCCATGGTTTTTTCATTTTCTTCGGCCTGAGCTATGGCAGTTTGTAAAATCCGGATTCGGTTTTGAGCCTGCACGTAATTCTGATACGTCTGGTTTACTTCGGTTTTAATCTGGTCGGTGCGCAGATCGCGGCTGATCGTGAGTTGCTGATGTTGGATTTTGGCTTCGTTTACCCGGTTTTTATTCAACCATAAATTATCGAAGTTCCAGGCCACGGTAGCACCGGCAGTAAAAGGTAGTAAGTAACTGTTGGCCGGCGGTACAAAAGCGCCGCTGGGATTAATATAATACATATTAGCTCCTAAAAGCACGGTAGGCAAAGTATTGGCTTTTACTGATTTTATATTAGTCTCCGCGGCGCGGCCTTGTAAATCCAAAGTTTTAATTTCTAACCGGTTGGCCAAAGCCATTTCCTGGTAAGTAGCCATGGAGGTAGCCTGGCCATCGGGAGTTTGCAGCTCGGCTACTACAAAATCGGAATTTTCGGGTAAACCCAGCATAATATTCAGGTTATAAACCACAACTTTCCGGTTGGTTTCCAGGTCGGTGCCATTTAACTCTACGTTGCTGCGCTGCAATTGAAAGCGCAATACGTCGTTGCGGGTAACAATGCCCTGCTCCAGAAAACGTTGCGATTGTTTTATCTGGCGATCGATTGCTTCCAGGTTTTGTGCTACTACTTTCTGGCTTTGCTGCAGTTTATATAAATTAAAATAAGCGCTGGTGATATTATAAATAATATCTTCCTTATCTTTTTCTGCATCCAAACGGGCCACCTGCGTGAGTATTTCGGTAGATTGCTTAGCGTATTTTAATTTATTCCCGGCAAAAATAATTTCCTGCAGGGCAGCAGTACCAATAAATGCTTCGGCCCGCCTGGGCAAGGACAATGGTTCGGCTCCATTAGCTATCTGAAAAGTATTGGTAGGAATTTCGGCGTGGTTATAAGTATAATTTACACTTCCGGTTGGCAGACGGCTATCCAGGGTTTGTTGGTATTGCGCCACCGCCTGATCGATGCGGGCCTGCGACAACTTTAAAAGTTTGCTGTTCTGTAATCCCAAATCAATGGCCTGGGATAAAGTAAGTTGTTTGGTGTCCTGGGCCAGCGCGGCCTGCAAACTGAGTACCAACAGCAAGATACCACCTGCTAAGCGCCGACTCAGATTAAAAAAATAAAATTTAAGCTTTGGTTTCATGTCTAAGTAAATAAGCTTTTAGGTAATCTTCAAAATATTCGCGTAACCGGGGTTTTATTGCAGTCTCAAATTGGCCTTGATCCTGAAAATTAATTTGCAGCAAGTAACCACTAACCTGCCGGGAATTTAAAAGGTAATACATTAGTCCCGGAATACTAGCTACCGTCATTTCCACGTCTACTTGCCGGAACGATCCATCCGCAATACCTTCCAGAATAATTTCCCGAAGGACATTCAGATTTTTAAAAATATTCTCCGAAATAGATTCCACTAATTCGGTGCGCTGGTTTAAAGAAATTTCGCGGTGTATTAACCGGTGAAAACATTTATTTTTGAAAATACGATTTATATATACTTCAAAAGCGCGCATTAATTTATCAGCCGAGGCAATTGGTTCATCCTTTATTTGCTGCAGGTACTGCCGCATGGTACTAACCCGGCGATCCATCACGGCTTTTAACAACCCGTCTTTCGATCCGAAGTAATAATTCAGCATGGCCATATTTACGCCTGCCCGGTTAGCTAAAAAGCGGGTGGAAGTACCTTCATATCCAAATTCCGAAAACGCACTTTCGGCTATATCCAGGATATGTTCTTTCTTATCAAGCTTCTCTTTTTCCATCCTCTAAAATTTATGCAAATTTAATCAATCGATTGATTAATTAAAAATTATTTTTTAATAATTTTATACACTTGCGGAGATTTTTGAATAATGTACAATACAGTATGATGTTCTCTTTACTTTTATTAAAAGAGGGAGTTACACCTATTTCTGATTTTAAGTATTATTAACCAAAGTCATACGTAAATTCAACTACTAATATTAAAACCCCACTAGTAAACGGTATTGTTTGTACTGAAAACTTGCTTTGTTTTGCTTACGTGTGCCGGTTGTGCTTAATATCTTAAAAATGGATTTAAAAACCTCCTGCTAAAGTTTTCGTTTTTAAAGGAAAGCGTAGCTTTGCCACCGGAAAAGCAGCTATAAACGAAACCGCACGCAGCGGTACCTAACTTAATACTATGAGCTATAACAACAACAAAGAAAGAATCAGTTATATTATCGGCCGCGATATGGCGGCAAATTTTAAGAAACAAGGCATTGAAATAGAGCCGCAGTTTTTGCTGAAAGGTTTACAGGAAGCAATGGCCGGCACACAATCTAACCTGAGCCAGGAAGAAGTGCACCAGGCTATGACCGAATTGCAGCAACTGATGCAATCGCGGCAAGCTTCAACTCACAGCCGGGAAGCCGAAATAAACCAGCAGGAAGGAGAAGCTTTTCTAGCCGAAAATAAAAGCCGCCCAGGTGTGGTAGCTTTGCCCAGCGGTTTACAATACCAGGTTTTGCAGGAAGGAACGGGCGCCACTCCGGGCCGCACCGATAAAGTAACTACCCACTACCATGGCACGCTCCTGGATGGTACCGTGTTCGATAGTTCGTACGAGCGCGGGCAACCAGCTACTTTCCCGGTAAACGGCGTAATTGCAGGTTGGACCGAAGCTTTAACTAAAATGAAAGAAGGTGCCAAATGGCGTTTATTTATCCCGTCTGACCTGGCTTACGGAGCCCAGGGTGCCGGCGACGATATCGGGCCTAACGCCACTTTGATATTTGATGTGGAATTACTTTCGGTTAAGAAATAAAATATTCCTAAAACAAAAGCGCCACTTTTATACTAACGGCGCTTTTGTTTTTATTATATATATAATCTTTTTCGCACTTATCCTATAAATCCTACTTTGTTTAAACTATCTACTTTTTCGCCACTCATTTAATCACAAAAATTCACACACAAACAAAGAGCTTTAAAGCTGATCAATATTGCGTTAAAAGCCGTTCTTTGTTTTAAATTAATAAAGACGAATAAATACTTTATCATTAATTAATTATATAAATTTGCGCCAAAATAATTTTTGATGGCAACTAATCATCACACTAACCGGGTATCTACTGCCGGTTTGCTCATATCGCTAGGTATAATTTACGGTGATATCGGAACTTCTCCTCTCTACGTACTAAAAGCTATCATTCTGGGCGGCGGTAATGTTATTCGTCCGGATCTGATATACGGGGGTATTTCCTGCATTTTCTGGACCTTAACTTTACAAACTACCCTGAAATACGTTGTTTTGACTTTACGGGCTGATAATAACGGGGAAGGTGGTATTTTTTCGTTGTATACGCTGGTGCGGCGCAAAGCCCGCTGGCTTACCATTCCGGCTATTATCGGGGGTAGCGCTTTACTGGCCGACGGTATTATTACGCCACCTATTTCGGTTTCCTCGGCCATCGAAGGTTTACGCATTCTAAACCCCCATATACCTACAGTGCCGATTGTAATAGCTATATTATCGGTGCTTTTTCTTTTACAAAATTTTGGCACCCAGATTGTGGGTAAAGCATTCGGACCTATTATGCTGCTTTGGTTTACCATGCTGGGTGTATTGGGTTTTGCTAATATCCTGCATCATCCGGAAATTCTAGGGGCTATTAATCCTTATTATGCTTATTCCTTACTGGTAAATTATCCGGGCGGGTTTTGGTTATTGGGCTCCGTTTTTCTGTGTACTACCGGGGCTGAAGCGTTATATTCTGACTTGGGCCACTGCGGCCGGGGCAACATCCGGATAAGCTGGGTTTTTGTTAAACTTTGTTTGCTGCTGAATTACTTTGGTCAGGGAGCTTGGTTAACCTTACATCAGGGCCGGTCTTTAACCGAAAACGATAACCCCTTTTATTTAGTAATGCCGTCCTGGTTCCTGATTCCGGGCATTATTGTGGCTACTATTGCGGCTATTATTGCGAGCCAGGCTTTAATTACCGGTTCTTTTACGCTCATCAGCGAAGCTATCCGCTTAAATATGTGGCCCAAAGTACGGTTGGTATACCCCACCAATGTTAAAGGACAACTGTATGTACCCAGTATCAATAAACTGCTCTGGCTGGGTTGCGTAGCGGTAGTTCTGTATTTCCGTGAATCTACCAATATGGAGGCGGCTTACGGTTTATCTATTACCATTACCATGCTGGCCACCACCATTTTGCTGTGCTATTATTTGTACATGAAGAAGTTTCCTTGGCCCGGTATTGCTTTATTTCTGATTACTTATCTCGGCATTGAATTATCTTTCTTGGTAGCCAACCTCATTAAATTTCCGCATGGCGGTTGGGTATCGGTAGCTATTGGCATAATGCTGATTACAGTTATGTATATCTGGCTGCGGGCTTTTTATATTAAACGCCGCTTAACCGAATATGTAAAATTGGATCAATATGTAGAGTTTTTAAAAGAGTTGAGCGAAGACAATTCTATTCCCAAATATTCTACCCACCTGATTTTTATGACCAGTGCCGATCGCAGAGGAGAAATAGAGTCGAAAGTAATTTATTCTATCTTTCAGAAGCGGCCTAAACGGGCGGATATTTACTGGTTTCTGCACGTAGATACCACCGATGATCCTTATACCATGGAATACAAAGTGCATCACCTTGCCGAGAACGACGTAATCCGGGTTGATTTCCGTTTGGGTTTCCGGGTAGAGCAACGCATTAATTTGTTTTTCCGGAAAGTGATTGAAAACCTGGTGAAGAACAAAGAAGTAGATATTACCAGCCGGTACGACTCCCTGAATAAAGCCAATGTAATTGGTGACTTCCGGTTTGTAGTGCTGGAAAAATACCTATCGATGGAAAACGACCTGCCTTTATCCGAAAACTTAATTATGGAAGCTTATTTTTATATAAAACAGTTTACCACTTCCGAAGATCGCTGGTTTGGTTTAGATACCAGTTCGGTTAAGGTAGAAAAAGTACCGCTGATTATTAAACCGGTGCGGGAAGTAGATTTAAAAAGAGTATCGTAATTTTTTGATTAATAAATAAACCCGGAGGCCACTGTTTCCGGGTTTTGTTTTTATAGCCTTATTTAAACCTGAATAAACTTAAAGGCAAACCCGGCAAAATTAAGCGTTTATACGTAAAAGCAAATCCGTATAAAAACCGGCACAATGCTTGTAAGATATAAACACGATGAAACTAGCTTGGATAATGTTTGGCTCTGTAATGAGCCTTTTGGCAATATTTGCGGTTTGGCAGAATAAAAATATTCGGGACGAAAATATTTCTTCTGACTCGCCGCAACAATATAATGCAAACATTTTTTCGGACAATCGTGAAAATAGAAGTTTAGATTCGACCGGCCCAGAACCCATCGAACCGGGTAACTCCAGCTTTAATGCCCCGGCTTATACCGGCAATATACCCCAACCATCTTTAAACGATAGCATTGTTGCCTATGGCCTTAGTTTAATGGGCACGCCTTATATAGCTGCCGGCATTACCCGTAGTGGATTTGATTGTTCGGGATTTATTCATCATATCTTTAGCAAATATGGCGTTGCTGTACCGCATTCTTCTGCCCTGCTTGCTGAAAAAGGAGATGCGGTAAATTTAGACGAGGTAAAAAAAGGCGATTTGCTTATTTTTACCGGCACTACCGTCACCAACAGAACGCCCGGCCACGTTGGCGTTGTTATCACCAACCCCGGTGAGCCAATAGAATTTGTGCACGCTTCTTCGGAAGGCGGCGTAAAAATAAGCAAAGTGGCCGGCACCGGTTATGAAAAAAGATTTTTACAGGCGCGCCGGGTACTTTAATTTATAAGTGCCTACCCCTTGCTATTTCTTTAAAGTTTGATGTTTAAAATCAGTTTTCATCTGTAAGGTGCTGTTTCATGCAAAGCTCCTTCTGAGAAAAATACTGTTGCATATTTCAGACCCAAAATAAAATATTAACCTTATTTATTCTCCTGCCCTTTATTTACAAAGCCCTGCTGTAAAAATTTATAATAAATTTATGCTTTTGCTTGTATTTTTAAACTTAATATTTAAATTTGGTTAACTTTATTTAACTAAAGAGGCAATTACTTGAAAATTGTATTAAAGGTAAATTATTTGTATTATTATATATAATATTTTATATATTTGCAACAATTTTAAAAGCGCGGCTATTAGTTGTTAATAATATTAAGTCCTTTCTGGAGGAAGCAGGAATAAATTTCTGCTCTTGACAGGAGGAAAAAAGAAGCGAACACTGCTTCCCGGAAAGGCACAAATTTTTTTTCTGTTTTCCCTGGCTTGGCAATAGCCAAAATTAAACAATTTGGCTCCTGCGGCTAAAACACCTAACCAGACTTTTATGAAAATACTTAGCTATCAGGATCTGACCCAGATGAAACCGGTTTATGCTGCCAGAACAGAAAAGCCGGCAAGCGCTACCGTTTTTGATTTTACCGCGTGGCAACAGGAAGTAATTACCGTAATAGGTTCACGCCAAGGTTGCCGTGCTTTCCTGAGCCAGGTAGTTTTAAAAGCTGGTATTGCCTCCTCCACAGAAGCTGCCCAGGCCATGGTGGGTGAAAATTTAGATTTGTTGTACGAGCAGAAACTTATTAATGCCGCTACTTCACTGGCAGATTTATTTGCGGCTATCATAAATAACGAAGAAAATAAATTTAGCAAAGCCGAAAAAGAATTTTTATTAAAGCAGGTGCTGCTGGCCGGTTACCTGCAACCTTACGCTACGTTTACTTACGCGCAGCTTAGCCATCCGGTGCGCCAGCGGGTTCTCCTGGTATATCAATTTCTCCACCATAATTATATTTTATTACCCGATCTGCTTTCGGTTGAGGCAGAATATGATAAAATACTATTGCATAAAACGCTGCAAAACCTGCGCCTGCTCTTTACCGAACTTAAAACTATATTTATTTTTACGCAAAATACAGACGAAGCTATATTTTTAAGCGACCGTGTTCTGGTAATTACCCAAACTGCCGGACAGATAAACACCATGATTACCGTTGCCTTTAAAGAACCCCGGCACCGGCACATTATAGGCCAACTCCCGGCCTTTAAAGTTATCCGGAAAAAGCTGATTTTTGCTTTAACGGATGTTTTTGCCCCTTCAGACTTGCTCCTGCCCACCAGCATTAATTTGCTGTCTTAATGTTAAACAATTTTCTACTTCAGGATATAAGTAACAAGACTGAACCATTCCTTCATAATTGCTCATAGCTCTTAGTTGTTTGTTATACTACTGTAACTCATTTCTATAAAAAGAATACCGGCTGATTACAATATTGATTATTAAAGGATAAAGTAAATACACGAGGAAAGCAACTGGCGTTTATGCCCGCAAAATAATTAAGCGTATATTGCCGGCTGATTATTTTACCAATCATGCTGAGCCATCCTCCCAAAGTTACGTTAGTAGGTGCCGGTCCGGGAGCGCCCGATTTATTAACCTTGCGGGGTGCTAAGGTTTTAGCGGAAGCCAATGCCATTTTATACGATGCGTTGGTAAACCCGGCTCTACTGGATTTGGTGCTGCCAGCCTCCCCCAGGATATTTGTTGGTAAAAGATCCGGCAATCATGAATACACCCAAGACCAGATAAACCAATTAATTGTAGATTATGCCCGTCAGTACGGCCATATTGTACGTTTAAAAGGCGGCGACCCTTTTGTTTTTGGCCGGGGTTATGAAGAAATACTTTTTGCCAATGCCCACGGAATTGCTACCGAAGTTGTACCGGGCATTACCAGTGCGGTGGCCGTTCCAAGTGCTTTTAATATACCGCTTACCAGCCGTGGCACCAACGAAAGTTTCTGGGTAATTACCGGTGCCACCACCAACGGGCATATTTCGCAAGACCTAGCCTTGGCGGCTCAATCTACAGCCACCGTGGTTATATTAATGGGTATGAAAAATCTGCGGGATATTATGGAGCTTTTTAAACAAAATGGCAAACACCAAACGCCCGTGGCTATTATTCAAAACGGTACCCGATCCAACCAGCAACTGGCCGTAGGCACCGTAGAAACTATTCCGGATATTGTTGAGAAACAAAACTTAGCGTCGCCGGCTATTATTGTGGTAGGGCAAGTAGTAAATCTGCAGTTTTAATGCTGCCAGATCAGCTTCGTTTTCTCTTTCAATAGCCTTACAGCTACGGCTGGCTGAAATAATCTACCACCAAAACTTTATCCAGGTAAGGACTAAGCAGCTGCCCAAATTCTTTATGCGCCGTATGCGGCAGATAAGCATCACGGTCGGCGGCATTTTTAAAAGTAACCAGGTAACAATGCGTGTATCCTTGTGCCAGGTTTTCGGGGCTTACATTTGTTCCCCATTCAAAACCAATAATGGTGTTTATTTTACCGGGTAAAGCAGCAAAAGCTTGTTCTACTTTTTTAATCTGATCGGGGGTAGCGCTATCTTTAAATTTAAACAAAACCACATGGCGCAATACGCTTGCGGACTGGTTTTTAGCAGGCTTGGAGGCTGGTTGGCTCTGACTCATGGCATGATGCGGAAAACAAAAGTTTATACTAATAAGTAGTGAAAATAAAACACCTGATTTCATAAGTACAATGACAGAATTAATAAATGAGTAAATTTGTGAATAAACATTTAATTGTTAGACATTTACAAGCTTATTTAACTTAAACTAATTTTGTACACTTACTTATCTTTGTTTAAGTTTTTACCGCACCATGGTTTGAAAAGTCTGCTGATGCCCGGTAGCCGGTATATTTACCGAATAAGTTTTACCATCGGGCGCCACTTCCAAAGATATAAAATTACCGGTACATTCTTTTTTGAGGTTGGCAATAAATTCGGGCTGGGTATTAAAAGTACTGTCGGCCCGTACGTTTTTGTGTAGCTGGTAAGATGCTTTAATAGAAGGAATCTGCCGCAAAGTATTAATGGTTTCGGGTCCGCAACCTTTTAAAGGCCCGTTATTCATGACGGTTACAGTCGGCGACAAATTCTTTACCAGAACCGGATTATTACTTTGGTCTAAACCATGATGATCTACTTGATAAACATCAACGGTACCAATTAAATCTTGCGGACAAACCAGAATCTTTTCTATGTTCCAGGTTAAATCACCGCCATCAAAAAACCGGAAAGAACCATAATCCATTATCATTACCATGCTGTTGGCATTATCGGTTATATCCATGGCTTTATCGGCTATAGAATCGCAATCCTGTCCGTTGGCAATTTGGGGAGCGGCCGTAAAAAACTCTTTGTTAACCCCTACAAACCGAAACCGGAGATCGGGTAAACTTTTACCCAGGGGCATTAATTTAATAGAGGAATTTGGTTTAACTAAAGTCCAATTCTGTACCGGCATTTCCCGGTAAGCCTGAATGTTCTCTGCGAATTTATTATCCTCTGGTAATTTATCCGGAATGCTTTTATTTAATACCTCCACAATAGGAATTCTTTTCGCCAGCTCAGGTGCCCCGCCATAATGATCCACGTGCCAGTGCGTGATAACCAAATGGTCAATTTGTTTCAGCCCGGCTTCGTTAACGGCTACTTCAAATATACGTTCTGCATCGCGGGTGCCAGGGTTACCTGCATCAATCAAAATCGATTCGCCGGCCGGCGTTATAATTAAAGTGGCTCCCCCGCCCTCCACATCTATCCAGTATATTTTAAGATTAGATACGGTAGTCCGGTTATCTTTCCGGCTGGTGCTATGGGGCTGACCGGCGCTCAAAAATATCAGCGCAATCAGCAGCCAGGTACCAACCAGTAAACTGTAAGTTTTTTTCATATTATCTGTATGTTATTACCTATGGTGGAGATTATGAACTAAATGGGTTTACGCGGCTCCTAATGCAATCCCGATCAGGTCGCGGGCTGCAGCAGGTAAAGGCAGTTGCAATGCTAATTGCTGGCCCTGCAGAGTCATTTTGGGCCAGGTTTTCTGCAAAATATCTACCACCTTTTCTACCGGATGCTGCCGGGCAAAATCTAAAAAATAATACTCCAGGAAAACAAGACAAATAATATCTTCCAGTAACTGCACTTCGGCATCTATTTTAAGTTGCCTTTTTTGCACCAAAAACTGCACTCGGGCTATGGTTTCAACATCATAACCTACTTCTTCCAGCAACTGTCCGGCTATATCGGCGTGGTACTTTTTAAGCGTATTGCGCCATTTATTATAACCCAGTAAACCTTCCGGAAAATCCTGGCGGGGAATTTCCCAGCGGCGAATATGCTGGCACCGAACGGCCAACTGCAAAGCTTCGGAAGCATCGGGTGCTACTCTTTGCAAGCAGTCCGTCATGCGCCGGGCGTAAATCAATTCTTTTGGATAAGGGATCCCCTCAACTATTTCGGTATGCGGATCCTGGGCATTTACGGCATCAAACTTTTGTAGAGCGGACTCAAACCGGCTTCTATCCTTAATTGACATAATATGTAAAATATTTCCCGAATATATGATATTTCCTGTAATAAATTATTTACCCGCCAATGAATTTTAGAAGCAGCCATTATGTTCGTAGCTTTGTATATTCATGATCACGAACACCTCTACTCTTTTAAATAACAAACTTATTCTGGGTATAGACCCGGGTACCACTATTATGGGCTTTGCCCTGATTGAAATAACCGGTTCTAAAGTAAAAGTTTTAGTTTACGATACCATTAACCTGAAACGGATTACCAACCACGCGGTAAAATTAAAGCGCATTTATGATGCTACCATTCAGCTAATCAACCAATATTTGCCGGATGAAATGGCCATTGAAGCCCAGTTCTACTCTAATAATGTGCAATCGATGCTGAAGTTAGGCCGGGCTCAGGGAGTAGCTATTGCTGCTGCTCTATCGCGCGATATTCCTTACGTAGAATATGCTCCCAAACGCATTAAACAATCTATCACGGGAAACGGTAATGCTTCTAAAGAGCAGGTAGCCCACATGCTGGGCCAGATATTAAAGCTTACGGATCAACCAAAATTATTCGATGCCACCGATGCCCTGGCGGTAGCCATGTGTCACCATTACCAGAAAGGCGTGAATACCCAGGCGGGCACCAAATCGTGGAAAAGCTTTTTGGCCGATAATCCGGGCCGGATAAAGTAAAGCGAATAAAAGCTTTTAATACAAATCCGGCATGGTTATTACCGGTATATCTTTTTTACAAACTTCTTCCAAGGGCTTTATATTACTTCTATCATACTGATAACCTTGCGCGCCCAAAGGCCAGAGCATCGGCATTAAGGAGTAAATGGCACCGGCGAATCCTTGGGTGATGGCTTCTAAATTACCAGTATCTTTGGAGTTTTGGGCTTCATTTTCTATTTCAAAAGGACCGGAAAAGCTTTTTTCTTTTAATATATCTACAAACGCCCGCCAATCCATACTATCGGAGCCGCCAAAACCCGGCAACATGGCTTCATAATGATGGCGATTCCAATCGTGGGCCGGTACCGGAACTCCGGCCTGTTGCGCCAGGGTTGTTTCTATTGCTTGCATCGGATACATACCACCCCAATACGTGCGGGCTTGGTTCTGCAAATTGCGGGTGGCCTTTACGTGTACCCGGTGCAACCGCGACATATCAGTTTCTTTTATTACTGCAATCGGATCGGTATGCTGCCAGACATCGTGAGACGGATCGTAAATTTCGCCGTGGGCTTTGCTGGGAATAAGGGTGTACATGAGTTTACGGGCTGCGAGAACTCCGGGAAGATTGTTGTAAGTACTGGTATAAGAAGCCGGGCGCCAGCCTTCCATGGGGCAGTTTTCATACAGAATGGTTACACCTAAATCTTCCGCATATTTTATAATGGGTTTAAAAATTCGGGCGTATTCCTGCAGGTTTTTCTCAAATCCGCCTTCCTGTACGCCTAGTTCATGATTATAACCTACAAAAGTGCCCACTTTTACATCATTCAAATCTCCTCCCAATAAATGCGCCAGGCGAATTAAGCGGAGCAAATGATCCTGGTTTTTCCGACGCTCTCCTTCTTCTCCCCCAATCAAATTTTCGAAGGCGCCCACCGATAACTTTAATTCTGCTTCATTAAACTTTTGTAAAGTTTGCTGGGCATCGGCTAAAGTAAAATTTTCATAATCCAGGTGGGTTGCTACATGATCTTGCCGCCTCCCATCCCGCCGAAACACGCATAAGTCTATACCCTGCGCGCCCATTTGTTTGGTGCGGGCAATTATTTGGGGCAATTGGAGCTTCTCAAAAGCTGAACTCATAACCCAGATCGGATTATTAAGACATGGCATGAACTTACTTGTTTATAAAGGTTTAATGCATGGTGAAGAAAATAAGTTAAGTTAAAATATTGCCTTATTGCTTATAAGAGCTATTTTCCTTCCCCTACCAAGATAGGTCCGTTTCATTCTAAATAAGCGTATAGTATCACAGTATCAACACCCCTATAATCCCCTTGAGGGGATTATAGGGGTGTTGATACTAGGTCTGCTCAAGTAAAAGGTAAATTCTCTCAGAATGGAACGGCCCTACCTCCCAAGAAGGACTTTTAGGCTGAGCTACCTTTCTTTTCTCAACTTATTTTCTTCACCGGGTATTTAATTATAAATATAGCTAAATTATATATTTTATAAAAACTTATATATTCCTGTAAAAAGAATAGCAGAAGTAGCGGGCATAAAAAAAGCTTACAGATTATTCTGTAAGCTTTTTCAATCAGGAATATTAGCTTATAAATTAGCTTTAATTTGCTCGGCGGTTTGCGCCATTTCTTCGGCCGGAAACTTCTTCTTCGGATTACTGAAATTCATATCATCCATTTGGTTAATAGGAATGAGGTGCACATGCGCATGCGGTACTTCTAATCCAATTACGGTCACGCCTATACGTTTGCAACCCGTTGCTTTTTTAATGGCCGGGGCAACTTTCTTCGCAAAAACCATCAGGTCGGCCAGGAGATCGTCTTCCAAATCAAAAATGTAATCTATTTGGGCTTTGGGTATGACCAGGGTATGGCCCTTTTGCAAAGGATATACATCCAGGAAGGCCAGAAACCGATCATCTTCTGCAATTTTATGCGCCGGAATTTCGCCTTTAATTATTTTGGTAAAAATAGAATCGGTTGCCATTAGCGGGAGATTTCTAAAATTTCGAATTTTATTTTGCCGGCCGGAATGGTAATTTCGGCTACATCGCCCACCGATTTACCCAACAAACCTTTACCAATAGGTGATTTAACAGAAATACGGCCCGCCGCTAAGTTAGCTTCTTCTTCCGATACCAAAGTATAATCCATTACCATATTGTTGTTCAGGTTTTTAATTTTCACCTTCGAAAGAATCAGGGCTTTACTTATGTCCAGGTTAGAATCATCAATTAAACGCGCATTGCCCACTACTTCTTCCAGTTTGGCAATTTTTAATTCCAGGTGACCTTGGGCATCTTTCGCCGCATCATATTCGGCATTCTCACTTAAATCACCTTTATCGCGCGCCTCAGCTAACTGGCGGGCTACTTCAGCTCTTCCTCTGGTTTTTAAATCCGCTAATTCTTCTTTTAATTTTTGTAAGCCTTCGGCGGTGTAGTACGATACAGTTCCCATAATTATAAATACGTTACGAACGTGGGTTAAAATAAAAAGAACGGCCTGTGCCAGACCGTTCCTGATGCAAGATACAAAAAAATATAATACGTTTCTGCTTGGCAGTGGTTTTATATTACCTGGTCTTTGCCCGAAGCATTGTTGAGTTTGCTATGGTGGCGGCCGTAAGACAGGTAAATAACAATACCAATTACCATCCAGATAATCAGCCGCAGCCAGGTATCGCCGGGCAGGCTAAACATCATGTAGCCACAAATCAGAATACCCAGAATAGGAACCACCGGAACAAACGGCGTACGGAAAGGCCGTTCTAAATTCGGGCTGGTGCGGCGCAGTACCAGAATACCGCCACATACAATTATGAAAGCCAGCAAAGTACCAATACTTACCAGTTCGCCGAGCAAACCAATCGGGAAAAGGCCCGCTACAATGGCTGCCACAATGCCGGTAACAATAGTAGTAACATAAGGGGTTTGAAAACGGGGATGGATTTTACCAAATACCGCCGGTAAAAGTCCGTCGCGCGACATGGCGTAGA
>Ga0210040_10000584_pt1 | contig 60628 bp, 54 predicted proteins | sample CryGeyCG12114_NA_FD_185462 | JGI IMG/M metagenome (GOLD analysis project Ga0210040, IMG submission 185462) | Groundwater microbial communities from aquifer - Crystal Geyser CG19_WC_8/21/14_NA (SPAdes) (version 2) | ecosystem: Environmental > Aquatic > Deep subsurface > Groundwater | place: USA...
ATGATTTTAAAGAATACATGCAATGAATCTACTCTTAGATACACACGCTGTCATCTGGTTCATCACCGAAGATGATCAATTACCCGTCGAAATAAAAGAATTAATAGAAGATACTACAAATACATGCCTTGTCAGCATCGCTTCACTTTGGGAAATGGGTATCAAATACGCCTTAGGAAAGCTTGATGTAAAGGCAGACTTAAAGAAGATTTTTGAACTTATTGTTCAAAGCGGATTGACAATACTGCCTATCACAATCACACATATTCTGACAAATACAACCCTGAGTTTTCATCACCGGGATCCGTTTGATAGATTAATCATAGCACAGGCAAAAAGTGAAGGGCTGACAAGACGGAGTATTTAAAGATTATAATATCAACCTCATCTGGAATGAATGAAATCCCTCCAACACCACAACTACATGAAAGACTATAAGAAATATTACATCATTCCTGCCTCACCGGAGGAAGTATACATTGCACTCACTAGTCCCGACACCATCCGGTTATGGACCGGCGACCAAGCTGAAATGTCGACAGAGCCGGGTTCTGAGTTCTCGCTGTGGGACGGCAGCATTGTAGGCAAAAACCTGGAGTTTGAGGAGGGCAAAATGCTGGTGCAGGAGTGGTATTTCGGTGATCAGCCGGAGCGATCTATAGTTACCATCAAGCTGCACCCGCACAAGCAGGGCACGTCGGCTGAACTCAGGCACCTCAACATCCCCGACCAGGACTACGAAGACATCACCGAAGGATGGGATCAAAGCTACTTTGGCTCGCTTATCGAGTTTTATGAGGAAGAGTAACGGGTGATTTCTGCTGTGTCAACTTATCCAAATGGATCTATTTCATATCATGCTATATATGTCGCTGTTCATAAAATTTACTGCTTCCGTACTGCCTCCGCATAATTCTGTACCTGCAGCGCTGGCTTCTACGGGCAAACCCGCTATATTTGCGGCTTCAATACAGGTTTATACTTTTGGAACAGCCAGCTAAGAAGAATATAGTTATTTTTGCTTCGGGTTCGGGGAGCAACGCGCAGCGCCTGCTGGAGCACTTCGAACATCATCCCGAAATTCGTGTGGCTGCCTTGTTCTCCAACAACCCGAACGCGCATGCCCTTAAAAGAGCCGAGACTTACCACGTCCCGGCTCTTTTGTTTTCGCGGGATGCCTTTTACAACTCCGATAAAGTGCTGCAACAGGTGCAGGCTTTCGAGCCCGACCTGATCGTGCTGGCAGGCTTCCTATGGCTGGTGCCGAAAAATATTTTGCAGGCTTTTCCAAATAAAATCATCAACATACACCCTGCCCTGCTGCCCAACTATGGCGGCAAAGGCATGCATGGCCTGCACGTGCACAGCGCCGTGGTGCAGGCCGGCGATCAGGAGTCGGGCATCACCATCCACCGCATCAGCGAGGCCTACGACGAGGGTGAGTTTATACTACAGGAGCGCTGTCCCGTACTGCCCACCGATACGCCCGAAGAACTGGCAGCCCGCGTGCTGCAACTCGAGCACAGACACCTGCCATTGGTAGTAGAGCAATTACTTTCCAAGCAAAATCAATTTAAAAACAACCGTTAAACTATACACGCAACGCACATGCCATCTGTCAAAATCAAATCCGCACTCATTTCAGTATACTATAAAGACCGCCTCGAACCATTGGTGGAGCTTCTGAAGCAGCATAACGTTAGCATATATTCCACGGGCGGTACGCAGGCTTTTCTGGAGGAACAAGGCGCCGAGGTTATCGCCGTTGAAGACCTGACCGATTACCCCTCTATATTTGGTGGCCGCGTGAAAACGCTGCACCCGAAGGTGTTTGGCGGTATTCTGCACCGCCGCGACAACGAAAGTGACTTGTCGGAGCGTGCCCAGTATAATATTCTGCCTATTGATTTGGTAGTGGTGGATTTATACCCTTTCGAGGAAACAGTGGCATCCGGAGCATCGGAGGAAGACGTGATTGAGAAAATTGACATTGGCGGAATTTCGCTGATCCGTGCAGCAGCTAAAAACTTTAAGGATGTGCTGATTGTATCGTCGCGCGATCAGTACGACGAATTAGTGGAACTGCTGAAAGCAAACGATGGCGCCACAGCGTTGGAAGACCGCAAGCGTTTTGCGGCACAGGCCTTTGATATCTCCTCGCACTACGACACGCATATCTTCAATTACTTGAATGGTGAAGATCAGCAACCGGTATTTAAACAGAGTCTGCGCGAGAGCACGCCACTGCGCTATGGCGAAAACCCGCACCAGAAAGGCACCTTCTATGGCAAGCTCGACGAATTGTTTGAGCAGCTCAATGGCAAGCAGTTATCCTACAATAACCTGGTAGACGTAGACGCGGCTGTAGCGCTCGGTGCCGAGTTTGAGGAGCCGGCTGTTGCTATCCTGAAACACACCAATGCCTGCGGCTGCGCCACGGCCGCCAGTATAAAAGATGCTTATCTGGCCGCGCTTTCTTCTGACCCGGTGTCTGCTTTTGGCGGTGTGATTATCGCAAACAGAACCATCGACCTGGACACTGCCCAGGAATTGAACAAACTCTTTTTTGAAGTGGTGATTGCTCCGGATTACGATGCAGATGCGCTGGAATTGCTGCGCTCGAAGAAAAACCGCATTGTGCTGAAACAAAAGAATGTGGAGCTTCCGAAGAAGCTTTTCAAAACGTTGCTGAACGGCATCATCGAGCAGGACAAGGATTTAGCCACCGAAACCGAAGCTGACTTTACAACCGTAACCAAACGCGAGCCAACTGCCGAAGAGAAAAAAGCATTGGTGTTTGCGGCCAAAGTATGCAAGCACACCAAATCCAACACCATTGTGCTGGCTACCGATAAAATGATGTTCTCCAGCGGCGTGGGTCAAACCTCCCGCGTGGATGCGCTCCTGCAGTCCATCGAAAAGGCGAAGAATTTCGGCTTCGACGTGAGCAAAACCGTGATGGCTTCTGATGCCTTCTTCCCGTTTCCGGATTGCGTGGAGATCGCCGACAAGGCAGGCATCAAAGCTGTGGTGCAGCCCGGCGGCTCCATCAAGGATCAGGATTCCATTGCTTATTGCGATGCGCACGGCATGGCCATGGTGATGACAGGCGTCCGCCACTTTAAGCACTAATTTATACTTGCTGATCTGCTAATAACCCCGGCTTGTACCAAAGCCGGGGCTTTTTTATACTTCATACTTCCGGCTCCTTCTCTATAGTTTAAACAAGCTGCTGTGCAAGAATTACAATGTACGAAAGACCTCGCAGCGTGCGTAGCTCCTGCGAGTGTCGGATTCAGGATTTCAGGATGAACAGATGTATGAAGTATAAAAAATAAAAAGCTAAAGCTGATTTTACCCAAAAGGATAATCATCCTAAGAATCATTTAATCCTGCAAATCCTAATTCAGACAAAAAGACACTTGCAGGAACTGCGCACGCTGCAAGGTCTATGCTTATACTTCTGCAATGCCTTCGGCAGATAAATCCGGTTGTACTCAATTTTGTACTTCTCCGGGCGTTATACCTCACAAAATGCTGTCAGCAATCCTTATAAAATATATTCCTGCTCCAGAAAAGCGGCATCGTTATTAATTCCGCTGAATTTCACTAATTTTGCTACAAGTTTTTGAACAGAAATATTCTATATATATAATATAATTAGGCAGCGCAGGCCTATACCTCTTCCAAATGGGACTATTCAATTTTTTAACAAGTGATATAGCGATTGACTTGGGTACCGCTAATACCCTGATTATTCATAATGATAAAATTGTAGTCGACGAGCCTTCGATTATTGCCGTGGATCGCACCACGGGCCGTGTGCTGGCTATTGGTCGCAGCGCTATGCAGATGCACGAAAAAACACACGAAAACATCAAAACCATCCGCCCCCTGAAAGATGGCGTAATTGCCGACTTTCACGCGGCAGAAGAAATGATCCGCGGCATGATCAAGATGATTGATACCGGCCGCCGCCTGTTTCAGCCCTCGCACCGCATGGTTATCTGCATCCCATCGGGCATTACGGAAGTAGAAAAAAGGGCTGTACGCGACTCGGCACAGCATGCCGGCGCCAAAGAAGTATGGATGATACAGGAGCCAATGGCTGCCGCTATTGGTATTGGGATTGACGTAGAGCAACCGATTGGCTCCATGATTGTGGATATTGGCGGCGGTACGACTGAAATTGCTGTAATTGCCCTGTCTGGAATTGTATGCGATCAGTCTATCCGTATTGCGGGCGATGTGTTTACCAAAGATATCCTGGACCACATGCGCCGCCAGCACAACCTGCTGATTGGCGAGCGCTCTGCCGAGAAAATTAAGATAGAGGTTGGCGCTGCATTAGCCGAAATTGAAAACCCGCCGGCAGATTATGAAATCCGTGGCCGCGACCTGATGACGGGTATCCCGAAGGTGATTAAAGTAACTTACCAGGAAATTGCTATTGCGCTGGATAAGTCTGTTTCTAAAATCGAAGAAGCCGTGCTTAAAGCGCTGGAAATTGCGCCACCGGAGCTTTCGGCTGATATTTACGACAACGGTATTCACCTGACCGGGGGCGGTGCCCTGCTGCGCGGCCTCGACAAGCGGCTGGCTGCTAAAACAAAGCTGCCGATTCATATTGCCGAAGATCCGCTACGCGCAGTAGTGCGCGGCACAGGCGCTGCCATCAAAAGTATAGAAGGTTTCAAAAACGTCCTGCTGACGTAACAGTGCTGCATGCGGAATCTTTTTGCATTCATATACCGGTTCCGCGCGTTCCTTGTGTTTGTGCTGCTGGAAGCGCTGTGCGTGTACCTGATTGTGCGTTACAATACGTACCAGGGCGCAGCCTTTTTCAATTCAGCCAACAAGTATGTAGGGCGGGTACTGGAGTATCAGAGTAGTGTAAGCGATTATTTCCGGCTGGCCTCCATCAACAATACCCTGGCCCGCGAGAACGCTGTGCTGCGCGAGGAAGTAATGCGGCACAAGGCAACGGCGCAAATCGATAGCACCGGACAACTCGATACCGCTATTTATGCCTCTACAGATACGACGCACACGCTGCCTTATATCCTGCACGCGGGGCGCGTTATCAATAATTCCGTGCGCCGCACCAACAACTACCTGACGCTTTCTGTCGGCAGCGCCGATGGCGTGCAGCCGGGCATGGGCGTTATGTCATCCAAAGGCGTGGTGGGGCGCGTCAAAACGGTGTCGGAGCATTATGCTACCGTTACATCGCTGCTGCACTCCCAGATGCTGCTTTCTGCCAAAATAAAGCGCGATAACACCTTTGGCACCATCAAATGGACCGGCGGTAATTACCGTATGGCACAGTTAGAATACATTCCGCTGCACGTGAAGCCAGTAAAAGGCGATACGGTGATGACGAGCGGCTTCAACACCGTGTTTCCGGACGGCGTGATGGTGGGCACCATCAGCTCCGTGGCAAGAGAGTCAGATAAAAGCTTTTATACTATCCGTGTAAAACTATCCGTGGATTTTGCGCAGTTGTCTTACGTGTATGTGGTGGAGAACACGCACCAGGACGAGCGCACAGAACTGGAACAAAACGCAGGCATACTTACAAATGAACAGTAAATTCGGCATCATAAATATCGTACAGTTTGTGCTGTTTGTAGCGCTGCAAATCCTGCTGATGGATAATTTAGTGATCTTCGGCGCAGGCTTCTGCTTTATTTATGTGGCTTTTCTGCTGTTCCTGCCTATCCACATCAACCGGGTTTTTCTCCTTTTCCTGGGCTTTGCGGTTGGCTTCTCGGTAGATGTGTTTTATGATACGATGGGCATACACGCCGCCGCCAGCGTGTTGCTGGCATTTTTAAGGCCGCTTGTTTTGAACCTTCTGACGCCGCGCGATGGTTACGATACCGGTGATTCGGTGAACATACATGTGATGGGCGTGCGCTGGTTTCTGGTTTACACCTTGCTGTTGCTGCTGGCACATCATACGGCAGTTTTCTTCCTCGAGACTGTCAGCTTTGCCGAAGCAGGCTACACACTGGTAAAAGTTGCTGTCAGCACGCTGTTTACGGGTGTTGTGATGGTTATTCTGCAACTGCTGTTCTTCCCGTCCAAAAAGGCTACCAGAGCGTAAATGAACTACTTAGAGAATAGAAAATATGTTATACAAGGCATTTTCCTGCTGATAGGAACAGTTTTTGCCCTGCGCCTCTTTTACATACAGGTAGTGGACAGCAGCTACAAACAGGCTGCCGAAACCAACGCCATTAAAACCGTTATCCAGTATCCTTTCCGGGGTTTGATTTACGACCGCAACGGCAAGCTGCTGGTGCAGAACACGCCGGTGTATGACCTGATGGTGGTGCCAAAAGAAGCAAAGTTAACAGATACGCTGCGCCTGTGCCGCCTGCTCAACCTGCCGCTGGAGGACGTGCGGGAGCGTTTCAAAAAAGCCCGCGCCTTCTCGTATGTACAACCATCTGCTTTCTATCAGAAACTGAGTACACAGGAGTTTGCGCACATACAGGATAACTTGATAGATTTTCCGGGCTTCTATATCGATGCCCGCACCGCCCGTGGTTATCCGCAGGCTAGTCTGGCCCATGCGCTGGGTTATATTGCCGAGATCAGCCCCAAACAACTGGAGAACCCGGCTTACAATGGCTACCGCCCCGGCGACTACATTGGTAAGAGCGGCATAGAGTTGGAGTATGAGAAATACCTGATGGGCAGCCGCGGCGTAAAGTATAAAATGGTGAATGTGCGCGGCATCGAAAAAGGCTCGTTTAAAGACGGTGCGTACGATACCCTCTCCGTAGCCGGCCAGAACCTGACCAGCAGCATTGATCTGGATTTGCAGGCCTATGGCGAGTTTCTGATGAACGGTGCCAAGGGAAGTGTGGTGGCCATCGAGCCCGCTACCGGCGAAATTCTGGCTTACGTTTCCGCTCCTTTCTATGACCCGAGCCTGTTTACGGGAAAAGACTACGGCAAAAATTACATGGCGCTGCTTACTGATCCGGACAAGACACTTTTTAACCGTCCTATTATGGCGAGCAGCAACCCGCCCGGCTCTATTTTTAAGCTAGCGCAGGCGCTGGTTGCTTTGGAGGATGGCACTATCACGCCTGAAACAGGTTTCCCATGCAATCAGAGCCTGATCAGGTGTGCGCACGGCCATCCTGCCCCGTCTAACCTGGCACTTGCTATTAAGTATTCGTGCAATCCATACTTTTATCAGGTGTTCCGGGCGGAGGTTAACCAGGGCAGATCCAGGAATACATATAAAGATACTTCGCTGGGGCTGGCGCACTGGCGGGAGCAGATTCTCAGCTTCGGCTTTGGTGGCAAGTTGGGCGTTGATCTGCCAAACGAGAAAAAAGGCATTATTGCCTCTCCGGCTATGTATGATGGCGTGTATGGACAGAACCGCTGGAAGTTTTCTACCATTTACTCGCTTAGTATCGGGCAGGGAGAGCTCGGCGTAACACCCCTCCAGATGGCTAACTTTATGGCTATTATGGCGAACCGGGGCCATTATGTGACACCCCACATGATCAAGTCGATTGGCAACAGCGGGCACCCGCTGCCGCAGTACGAGGAACAGCATCATACGACCATCGACAAAAAGTATTTTGAGCCGGTAATACAGGGTATGGCCGATGTGGTGGCCTCGGGCACAGGCCGCAACGCCGACCTCCGGAAGCTAGGCATTGAAGTGTGTGGGAAAACCGGCACAGCCGAAAACCCGCAGGGCAAAGACCACGCCGTGTTTGTTGCCTTCGCGCCGCGCGACAATCCTAAAATTGCGATTGCAGTTTATGTAGAAAACGCCGGCTTTGGTGCACAATCAGCCGCGCCAATAGCAGGCCTGATGATAGAGAAGTATTTAACGGACTCCGTGTCCAGAAAACCAATGGAAAAATGGGTGTTGAGCCGAAAGTACTTGGAGGTAGAATAGTAACTCCGCAAAGCCGGCGCACGTCTAACAGTATGCTCATGAACATGGACTGGGTGACCGTGCTCCTGTATTTTCTGCTGGTTGGCCTGGGCTGGATGAATATTTATGCAGCCGTATACAGTCCTGATAATGTGGTTAATATTCTGAGTTTCGATATCAACTCGGGCAAGCAGTTGGTGTGGATTGGCGCTTCCCTGCTGCTCATACTGGTGCTGCTGGTGGTGGATTACAAAGTATATGAACACCTGGCTTACCCGATTTACGGTACCATTATCCTGCTGTTGCTTGTTACGCTCGTAATCGCAAAGCCCATTGCCGGCTCCCGCTCCTGGTTGGATTTAGGCGGTGGCATACGCCTGCAGCCGGCCGAGCTGGCCAAGTTTGCCACGGCGCTGGCTGCCTCCAAATTCCTGGGAAGTATAAGCCTGCGCCAGCAAAACTTTAAAGACCAGATGAAGCTGGCCGCCATTACGCTGCTGCCGCCTGCCATTATTATACTTCAAAACGAAACAGGCTCTGCGCTGGTGTTCGCTGCTTTTGTGCTGGCTTACTTCCGGGAAGGCATGTCGCCGCTGATCCTGATTGTAGGAGGCACTGCGGCAGCTATTTTCATCCTGACATTGCTCGTTCCCAAGCTTTACCTGATTATCGGTATCACCCTGCTGATGGCCTTGGCTACCTGGCTTGATTACCGCCTGCTGCGCCGCTTTAAGACAATGATTGTGCTGTGGGTAGCCGTAGTGAGTATGATTTTCAGCGTCGATTATTTTGTAAACAAAATCCTGCAGCCGCACCAACAAAACCGCATCAAGGCGCTCATCAACCCCGAAGCTGACCCGCTGGGCTATGGCTGGAACGTTACGCAGTCGAAGATTGCCATTGGCTCCGGTGGTTTCTGGGGAAAGGGCTTCCTGGAGGGCACGCAAACTAAATTCGACTTTGTGCCCGAGCAGAGCACCGATTTTATCTTCTGCACCATCGGCGAGGAACACGGCTGGCTGGGTAGCACCATCCTGATAAGCATTTTTATGCTGCTGCTGATACGCATCGTCTTTATTGCGGAGCGCCAGAAGTCTGTATTTGGCCGCACATACGGTTACTGCGTGGCCTCCATCATCTTCTTTCACTTCCTAGTAAACGTAGGCATGACGATTGGCCTGGCGCCCGTGGTGGGCATACCGCTGCCTTTCTTCAGCTACGGCGGCTCTTCGCTCTGGTCGTTCACCATCCTGCTGTTCATCCTCATCGCCATCGATGCCAACCGCAGCCAGGAGTTAGTTAGGTGAGGGTATAGGTTTATAGTTAATTTTAAAGCCGAACCGTCTCATGTTACTTAAAAATACTTCTCTCGCACTTGATGGTGTTTTTCCAGCAAGCATATCAAATACTGAAGTATGAAAAATATTTGATATGAAGGATAGTGGTTGAGGAGCGTGTTAAATTGCAGACATGAGCAACTACAGATGGAAGTCGCCTATGACTCCTAAAGAGGTTATAAGGGAACTGAACCGCAACGACTGGGACTTTGTTTCGCAGAAAGGCAGCCACAAGAAGTACCGGAAAAATGGCATAAATTGCATAGTAGCCGACCACGGTAATAACAATATACCTACCGGAACCTTGAACAGCATAAAGAAAAGCGTTAGTTTAGCTGAAAGCAAAGGAGAAAAATAAGATGGCCCTCTTGACACTGACTTACGAGTATAAAAAGGAACAGGAAGCTTATTCCATCATCTGTCTTGATACAGACGAGATATACACACATTGCTACAAGGAAGAAGACATCAAGGCTACTGCTGTTGAGGCAAGCGAACTTATTCTTGAAGATTATATTAATCAGAAAGTGCCGCTTAAAAACTACGAGCAGCATACGCTATTAGAACCAAACCAATTCCAGTTGGTCTTTGATATAGCCACAGGCAAACATATGGAACTGGTTGCAGCAGAACAATCTTGAACTGTATGGTATAATGTAAATAAAAAGAAAAGGCTTTGTTGCTAATCTGCGACAAAGCCTTTTTAGATCAGAAACAGGAACCAAGCCCACAAGCACTTGCGCCCGCAGGATTTTAAGGGTGAAATAAAGAAAAGCAAGCTTTCTTATCTAATATCACAAGAGCCCTGCTTTCCTTAACAAGCCTGTATAAATTTGTTTCTGCCCTTCAATTAAAGCTGTATCCCCATCAATCTGCTTTACGACAGGTATAGCAAGTACATCACAGGCTAAAGTGTAATAAGCATTAAACTTTGACCCGCTGACCAGGTAGACAGGAGTTGTGCGGGTTAGTTCGTCTTTCAGTTCTGTGCCAATAAGCAGGCCACTCAGATAAAAGAAGTTCTGCTGCTTAAGCACCTTATCAAATAGCTGATTTGTTCTTACCCGGAAGCAGGCATGTAACAGGTTATCAGTTAAACTGTCCTGAACTCCCTTCTTAAAACTATCCTGATTTGCTTGTTCATCAAAATCTCCGCCTTTTTCTATCGAGGAAGATAAGATGCTCTGGTTCGAAAGAAGTTCAAAGAACTCTCCCGTCATGTATGTTTTAAACCCTACGGCTTTACCGTTTTTTATCAGTATATGCTTGGAATGTGTACCTGGGAGGATCAATAGCTTCTCATGATGAGTCTGATCAAGTATGCGGGAACACCCTACTACTTTGGTTTCTTCGCCACGTATCACATCGTCAGCAGTGCGTACACCAGAAATAATAATAAACGGATTAGAGCCTTCTGTTTGAATGGTTTCTGTTTTCAGGTCTGAGCCATCCAAAAAAAACGGTAACTCCTTATAAGCTAAATCGAGCATGCCGATAGTTGATGAAGCCATACCTGATAGTACAACAGGCACTTTATCTAAAGGAATGCTCACTTTTTTATGAAGTGCTTCGATCTGCTCTGTTATATAAGACTGATAGAATTTGAACCGTTCAGATTCACCTGCGCTGGTTTCTTTCCATAAAGTATAAGTTTCCGCTATTCCTCTGTCAGTTTTTTCCTCCCCGATAATTTTAAGATCTGCTACCTGTATAAGGCGTAACCTGAAGGAAGAGGTGCCCCAGTCGCAGCTTAAGAACATGTCCATAATTAATCCTTTTGTATGAGCTCCGGCATTGGTTCAGTTTCAATACGGTCAACTTTTCCAACCAGGAAGATATACGAGAAGGCGCCTAGCAGGCCCAAAACAGCTACAAGAATAAGCGCCGGAGCAAAATTGCCGTCACGCGCAAGAAACCCAATGGCGATAGGTACAATTATACCTGACAACTGACCGATGAAATTAAAGACGCCACCCGTAATATCTACCAAATGTTTAGGCGCTAAGGTAGAAACAAAAACCCAGGTGATAGAGGCAAAACCTACGCCGAAGAATGACAGGGACATAAAGAATATAATCAGGCCGGGCGTATTTACAAAGTTGGCTCCGATAATAAGTGTAGAAACCAACAGCCCAATAATGATGGGTTGTTTCCGGGCAATTGCCACTGAAACTCCTTTTCTTATCAGATAATCAGAAAGAAAGCCCGAGCATAAAACACCTGTAAAGGCAGCTAAATAAGGGATTGCAGCCCAAAAACCTGATTTTATAAAATCCAGGCCCCTGTAATCGACTAAATACTTGGGGAACCAGGTTAAAAAGAACCACAAAGTAGAGTTAACTGCAAACTGACCGATGTAAATTCCCCATAGCTTACGATGCGAAAGAACTTCTTTTAGATCACGCCAGTTAAATTTATTCTTTCCTCCAGCTTGCTCAGAAGCCCTGTTGTTTAATATCCCGCCGCCGGCTTCGATATGATCCAACTCTGCTGCATTTACTTTGGTATGTTTCAGCGGATCGCGATAGAAACAGTACCAGACGATACCCCAGATAATCCCAATCAGGCCGGTTACGATGAATAACCCCTTCCAGCCAATATGGAATTGAATCTTTGAAAGAACAGGCATCAGAAAAGCGAGCCCCAGAAACTGCCCTGAAGTATAAACGGCTATAGCCGAAGCTCTTTCGTTGTCCGGAAACCAGCTTGTTACCACCCGGTTGTTTATAGGGAAAGCTGGCGCTTCGAAAATACCGGTTGCCATTCTGAGCCCGAAAAGGGTATAGAACCCTCTTGCAAATCCCTGAAAAGTAGTAGCGACAGACCAGGTGATTAAGCTAATGGTGTATAAAATCCGGGGGCTATAACGCTTTACCATTATCCCGCCCGGAATCTGAAAGGCAAGATAAGTCCAGCTGAAAGCGGAGAAAATAAGCCCCATTTGTACCGGAGAGAATTGAAACTCTTCGCTGATAGCCGAAGCAGCAACAGCCAGGTTACTTCTATCCATGTAGTTAATCACTACATTAATAAATATAAGCGCCAGAATTCCGAAACGGATTCGGGTAGGCTTGGTGGCAGAATTTATACTATCCATAGCGTTTTATATTACCATTCTGCTACGCTGCCATCGTTGTGCCGCCAAACCGGATTTCTCCAGTTATGCCCGATGGCGGCCATTTTCCTGACATGATCTTCGTTGATTTCAATTCCTAAACCAGGCTTTTCAGGTATTTTCACATATCCGCTCTCATACTTGAAAACTGTTTTATCGACTAAGTAATCCAATAAGTCGCTGCCCTGGTTGTAATGAATACCCAAACTTTGCTCCTGTATAAAGGCATTGTGGCAGGTGGCATCCACCTGCAGGCAGGCAGCCAAAGCGATGGGACCAAGCGGGCAATGCGGGGCAGCGGCCACATCAAAGGCTTCGGCCATTGATATTATTTTCTTGCACTCGGTTATACCCCCGGCATGCGACACATCGGGCTGGATAATATCCGCATATCCTTCTTTTAGCAGGGTTTTAAACTGCCATTTAGAAAACATTCTTTCGCCGGTAGCAATCGGAATAGAAACATGGTTGGCTATTTCCCGCAGCGCTTCATTGTTTTCCGGCAAAACCGGTTCCTCGATAAACATAGGGTGATATTGCTCCAGCTCTTTTGCCAGGATTTTAGCCATTGGCTTGTGAACCCGCCCGTGGAAATCGATGCCAATACCAATGTTTGCTCCTACTGCTTCTCTTACTGCGGCAATTCGTTTTACCGCCTGATCTATTTTATCATAAGAATCGACATACGCCAGTTCTTCGGTTGCATTCATCTTTACCGCTAAAAACCCCTGCTCCACCATTCTTTGTGCAGCCAAGCCAACTTCTGCAGGCCTGTCGCCGCCTATCCACGAATAAACTTTTATCGAATCCCGAGCTTTGCCGCCTAAAAGCTGGTGTACAGGCGCATTGTAAAATTTCCCTTTTATGTCCCATAGCGCCTGGTCAATTCCGGCAATGGCGCTCATTAAAATAGGTCCGCCTCTGTAAAAGCCTGCTCTGTACATTACATTCCAGTGGTCTTCTATCGGCATCGGGTCTTTCCCCATCAGATATTCCATCAGTTCGTCCACCGCAGCTTTTACGGTAGCGGCTTTCCCTTCAATTACCGGTTCACCCCAGCCCGTTATACCTCCATCTGTTTCGATTTTTAAAAACAGCCACCGTGGCGGGACCTGGAACAATTCGTAACTTTTAATTTTCATGCGACTACGTTGTTTTAGGGTGATGAAACTTCAGTTATTCCTCTTTGCCTGGCACCGCTGTGCAGGGCGGCTTTATCAGAATATCTTGTTGAAGGTTATGAGTTGGTAATAATAGCTTAAGGGTTAGTTACGGCCCCGACAAGTTTTTGCGCTCTCTCTGTAAGTTGGATTAAGTATTCGGCTGTAACTTCTTTTCTGGCATCTACCAATGCGCTGCCAATTCCAAAACCAACGGCACCGGCTTTCTTAAAATCTTTGATATTATCGAGCGTTACTCCTCCTGTAGGCAACAAAGGGATGTGCGGAAGCGGGCCCAGTATATTCTTTATATAATCCGGAGAAGTGGCCGGAAATACTTTAATAATATCACCTCCTTCTCGATAGGCATGCACTATTTCTGTTGCCGTATATGCTCCCGGAATGTTAACAACGCCATAAGTTCTTGCCATTTTAATTGTTGCTGCATTTACGATAGGTGAAAGTATAAATTTTGCTCCCGCCAGAATAGCTGCTCTGGCGGTTTCTGGATCAAGTACTGTTCCTGCACCCACAACCATCCTGTCTCCGAATTTATCCGCTACTTCTTCAATAACTGCCAGAGGTTTTGGCGAATTCATCGTAATCTCCAGTATCCTGACGCCACCAGCGTAGAGGGCTTCAGCGATTCTTAAAACATCGGCAGGCCTGGAACCTCTTATAATGGCTACAATCTTGTTCTCTAAAATCTGGTTTAGGACTGGCATCATATCTACAATAGAATAGGCTTTGTGCTGTTGGTTTTATCTCAAATCTATTTTAAGCAGGTAATGTTCTGCTGTAATAAACAGCGTTTTATCATTATTTGCAAAAGCGCAATTCGAAGTTTTTACATTCACTTTAATTCTGCCTAATACATCGCCTGATTCGTTGAAGATCCATACGCCACCCGGTCCGGGCGCAAAAACGTTTCCGTCTTTATCAATCTTTATTCCGTCAGGTGTTCTTGGTTCTTTCTGAAAAGCCTTGGAGCCATCATGAAATAATCTTCCATTAACGAGCTCACCCTTATCGTTCAGGTCATAAGCATACCAGTAAGGCTTTTCGGGGTCTGAATTAGCTATCAGCAAACTTTTCTCACCCGGGAAAAAAGCTATGCCATTTGGGCGGCTGATGGTATCGGTAAGCAGCGTAACCTTACCTGCTGCCGAAATTTTATACACACCCTGGTATGGGATTTCTTTTAAAGGATCATCAATACCTTTCTCCAGGCCGTAAGGAGGATCTGTAAAGTAAATATCTCCGTTGCTTCTTACAGCTAAATCATTCGGGCTGTTAAACCTTCTGCCTTTATAGGTAGCGGCAAGTGTTTTAAAAGTTGGCCAAGGATTAAGTATAGATGAGTTTAGCAGCGCAATCCGTCTGTCGCCATGCTGGCACAAAAGCAACTGCCCTTTTGGGTTTATTGCCAGGCCATTTGAGCCCAACTCTCCTGCTCTTGGTTTTGCCTGTGTATAACCAGATGGTTCTAAGTATAGCTGCTTGCCTTCCTGTTCTGTCCATTTGTAAATCCTGTTTGTAAATACATCCGAAACTAAAAGCATCTTCTGGCTTTCTATCCAAACAGGTCCTTCCACCCATGTAAATCCATCGGCAATAACTTCAACCTTTGCATCTTTGCTAACTATGGCATCCAGTTCAGGACTTACCCGTTCTATTGTTCCTTTCGGATAGGCTTCGCTTGTCTGGCTATATACATCAGCGCCCCGGCAAGCAATAAGGCCGATAAGCAGTAAGATCCGGAACGATCGTTTGGAAGATGCAAAGCAAGCCATTGGCATACAGGGGTAAGATGTTTTACCAATAAACACAATTATTCTGTTTATTCCGAAGCCTGGCTGGTATACAGGTTCTAAAAAGCCGGGAGAGGGAAGTCTGACAGCAGGAACTTGTTAGTATGAGATAGATTTCTTACAAAGAAAAGGCTCTGTTGCTAATCTGCAACAGAGCCTTTTAGTACCATTATTTGATGTTGCCGGAAATGTCTCAAACCCCTATAATTTCTCTATTCAGTTTGAAACTATGGGTATTTAAAATCATCTAAAACTTCGATAAACTGCTCCACATTTTTTACCAGAACTAAAGCTTCTTCTTCCGGCTCACTGATCAGCATAACTCTGGTTATTTTAAGAGAAAGCTGTAGTTGGCTGATAGCGTTCTCAAACTCTGCTTTTTGGGCCTCCGCATTTAATTTCCTGGCTTCAGCAAGCTCTTTTTCATTTTGAGAATATAGGAAATCTACCTCTGCCAGTATTTTGTCATTCTCAAGTCCTGCCTTTTCAAGTTTGTCTTTGCCATATTTTAGCAGCGCATGACTAAACACCTTTGCCTCTTCTCTGATCGTTTTGTTATCAACACCATCAATAGTGGTATCTAAAAAGCTATGAATAGCTTGGAGCAGCTTTTCTTTAAGGCTGCTCCATAACGCTAGCGACTTACCTGCAGTTTCTACTTTTAGATATTGTTTCTTTTCTGTACTCCCTACTTGCTGTAAGTGCATTTCTAAACCGTTTAAAAGTTAGTGAAATGGATAGGGCCTATCCTTTGTCTGTTATAACAATACAAACATAGGGAAGCAAGTAAACTATTTTGTTCCATCTGTTCCAATGGAACAAAAAAAGGAACAACACAGGAACAAATAGAATAAATTATTCTTTGATGTCAGATTTGAAGTATGGTATATGCTGAAAATGCTCTCTATAATCCTCAGCATCATTCCTTTTTTGGGGCTGAAAGTTCTTAGATGCAAGCTGCACACCAAACTGCGACTTAAATGATACTGCTATCATAGGGGCACTGAGATTTTGGTTTAAATATCCTTTACTTTGTAGTTCTGTATATAAAGCTACCAAGTGCCTTCCTTTAGGTTCTGTCAGCCATTGACCTGTACTTGAAAGATGTTCTTCTATAAGTTTAAGTATTTTATCTGACTGTGAAGGGTTAATAAACAATCGTGGAAATGTATAAGCAGTAGGCTTTTTTAATAAAAGTTTATTTTGCGCAGTTTCATCTTCTGTTTTCAAACCAATGTCATTTAACATCTTCATTAAGTTTTTTACCTCAGGCTCTAATAATGTTTCAAAATAATCCACTGCTTCAATTTCAAAGGCTCTAATGTCCTTTACCTTCTTTATATCAACTTCACTTAACCACTGAAGCCACTGAAGATTTTTATATCTAACTATAACTTCAAATGCAGTATCAGTATCCATTACAAGACTTTTATCCAATTTAAGAACTTTCATTACTTGTTCAGAAGTAAGAAGTGTTCTCTCATCTTCTCCTCTTAATGCATTATTATAAGACTCAGGAAATCTTTCTTTAAAAACTAAAATGCTGTTCTTAATTTCTTCCATTTCATATTTGATAAACTCTTCCTTTAGTAAGGAAACATTAAAATTTTGAAAAAAACCGTTGTATACCCTTAAAAACAGTTCATATTTAATCATTTTAATATATGCTAAAGACTGATTGACATATATAAGATAATAGCTTTCAAAACTTATTTCACCATTCAACCTTAAGGGTAAAATATCTTCTGGCAAAATATTACCTTCTAACCAATCATTATATGAATAAGTATAATCTTTTTCTTGCCCCATTACATACTCATTAAAACTTAGGTATTTTCAAATCTTCTTTATCCATCGCTAAAAGTTTAATTCAGGTAAGGCATTTACAGCCTGCGCTTTGCGCTCATCTGCAATACTCATATACTTTTGTGTGTGCTGTATGGAAGTGTGGCCTAAGAGTTGGGAAAGGGTTTTAATGTCATAGCCGAATATAATGAATAGAATTGAAGAAAGGAACAGACGAGAAACAAAGGAAAGCGAGGAAGGGGCCAAACATAAAAGAACCCGACTAAACAGTGTTTAAGCGGGCTCTTTTATGTTTGTAATTTTGAAATGATACTATAAATCGTACCAGGAGCGGGAATCGAACCCGCACGGACTTGCGTCCACAAGATTTTAAGTCTTGCGTGTCTACCAATTCCACCATCCCGGCAAACTTCAGGAGCGTTCCTGAAGCAATTCGTGCAAAAAACAAAGACGTTGTTCAGCACAACGTCTTCAGTCAATATTTTCGCGGAGCGGGAGACGGGATTCGAACCCGCGGCCTCGACCTTGGCAAGGTCGCGCTCTACCAACTGAGCTACTCCCGCTTTTACCTTTCACCAAACCGCCGTAGTGATTTAGTGATGCAAAGATATAGACAAAATCTGACTTGTCAAGAGTTGGCGCAAAAATTTTCTCCTTCTCCGGCATTTGCAGCTGATTATCAATGATAAAATTTCACGCTAATTCCTGAATCCGATGCATTGCCAGCCGCAATACAGAAGCTGGAAGTATAATCTATACTGCAACAGCCTTCTAAAGTACCTAATCCTCAAGCACCCTACATAGATTCCTCACAGCTGCGCTGGCTCCTTTCGGCTGTGGCCGCAGGAATGTCGAATTGACAGCGAAAAAGTTATTTGCGCTGCTATCACACTTTTTCCGGCTTGTCCTGTAGCAGCAGTTTCAGTTCGTTCAGCTTTAGCAGCGCCTCTACCGGCGTAATGGTGTTGATGTCCAGTTGCTCCATCAGCTCTTTCATACGTTTCAGTTGCGGGTCGTTCAACTCGAACATGCTGAGTTGGTAATTGCTCTTCGGGGCTGATTTCATCCGCTGCTGCGGCGCCTGTTCCGATACTTTCTCCTGCTCCAGGTGGTGCATGATTTCGTCGGCACGCAGCACCACACTGTTGGGCATACCGGCCATTTGCGCCACATGTATGCCGAAGCTGTGTTCGCTGCCGCCAGCTACCAGCTTGCGCATAAACAGGATTTTGCCGCCCGCTTCGCGCACCGACACGTTGTAGTTCTTCACGCGCGGCAAGTCTTCGGCCAGTTGGTTGAGTTCGTGGTAGTGTGTGGCAAACAGGGTTTTCCCTCTGTACTTCTGGTGGTTGTGCAGGTGCTCCACAATAGCCCAGGCGATCGAAATGCCATCGTAGGTGCTGGTGCCGCGGCCAATCTCATCCATCAGCACCAGGCTGCGGTCCGAGAGGTTGTTGAGGATGCTGGCCGTTTCGGTCATCTCCACCATAAACGTCGACTCGCCTTTCGATAAATTATCCGAAGCGCCCACGCGTGTAAATATTTTATCGATAACACCAATGCTGGCCGCCTCAGCAGGCACAAAGGAACCTATCTGGGCCATCAGCACAATCAGAGCCGTCTGGCGGAGCAGGGCACTTTTACCGGCCATGTTCGGGCCCGTGATGATAATGATTTGCTGCTCTTCGTTGTCCAGGAAAATATCGTTGGGCACGTACGCTTCGCCCAGCGGCAATTGCTTTTCAATAACCGGGTGGCGGCCCTTTTTAATGTCGAGCACATGGCTGTCACTTACTTCCGGCTTTACATACTTACTAGCTAGGGCTATACCGGCAAAAGAACTGAGGCAGTCAATCACACCGATAACTCTGGCATTTTGCTGCACCTGCGCCACATAATCCAGCGCCTGCAACACCAGTTCGTTAAACAAATTAAACTCGATAGTATAGATGCGGTCTTCGGCATTCAGGATTTTCTCTTCGTAGGTTTTGAGCTCCTCCGTAATATAGCGCTCAGCGTTAACCAGTGTCTGTTTGCGAATCCAGGAAGCCGGCACTTTGTCTTTGTGCGCGTGCGTTACTTCGAGGTAATAACCGAAAACTTTGTTGAAAGCGATTTTGAGGGAGCTGATGCCGGTGTTTTTTACTTCACGCTGTTGCAGCTGCGCCAGGTAGTCTTTTCCGGAGAAGGCGATGGTGCGCAGCTCATCCAGCTCGGCATTTACGCCGTCATTTATCATGTTGCCCTGGTTAGAGAGCATCGGCGCGTCCGGCTTCAGCACGTTTTTGATTTCCTCGCGCAGCCCGTCGCACGGGGCCAGCTGCGCCGCAAGCTTTTGCAGTGCCGGAATATCGCTCAGCGCAAGTGCATTCTGAATGGGCACAATGGCGTCCAACGCCTTGGCCAGCTGCATCAGCTCGCGCGGGTTTACGCGGCGCACGGCCACTTTGGAGATGAGGCGCTCCAGGTCGTTTATATTTTTGAGATGCTGTATGAGCGCGTCCAGCAGTTCCGGGTTTCTTGTCAGGGCCTCCACCGTATCCAGGCGGCGGCGAATCTGGGCCACATCTTTCAGCGGCAGCACCACCCACTTTTTCAGCAGGCGCGCCCCCATCGGGGTTACAGTCTGGTCGAGCACCTGAATCAGCGGCACGCCCTCGTGGTGCTGCGGAAACAGCAGTTCCAGGTTGCGCACCGTAAAGCGGTCGAGCCATACATACTTGTCTTCTTCCAGGCGCGAAATAGTGGCAATGTGGCTGATTTCGTGATGCTGCGTTTCAGATAAATAATGCAGGATAGCACCCGCCGCAATAATCGCCTCCTGCATTCCTTCGATGCCGAATCCTTTTAAAGAAGCGGTCTTAAACTGCCGCGTAAGCGATTCGTAGGCGAAATCATACTTAAAAACCCATTCTTCCAGCGCATAGTAGCGGAAATCGGGGCCGTAGCGATCAATGAAAGTATCTTTTTCGCGCTTACTAAAGAGCACTTCCGCCGGTGCCAGGCTTTGCAACAGCTTGCTGATATAGTTGCGGTCGCCTTGGGCTGCAATAAACTCACCCGTGGAAATATCCAGGAAAGAAATGCCTGTTTCGGTTTTGCCAAAATGCACGGCGGCCAGGTAGTTGTTGCTGCGCCGCTCCAGCACCTGATCGTTGAACGACACGCCCGGCGTTACCAATTCCGTTACGCCGCGTTTCACAATGCCCTTTACCGATTTCGGATCTTCCAACTGGTCGCAGATAGCCACGCGCTCCCCGGCCCGCACCAATTTTGGCAGGTACGTGTCGAGGGAGTGATGCGGAAAACCGGCGAGCGCCACTTCGGAGGGCGAACCCGCGCCGCGCTTGGTCAGCACGATGTCCAGTATCTTGCTGGCTTTGACAGCATCCTCGCCAAAGGTTTCGTAAAAATCCCCTACCCTGAACAGCAGCAGCGCGCCCGGATGTTTCGCCTTGATGGCGTTGTACTGCTTCATCAGCGGGGTAACGGTGCCTGTGATTTCTGCTTTCATACCTGGTTTATACTTTGGATGCTATATACTTACTTGTGGTATAGAGTTCTGTTTTATACTTACTATACTTTTATACTTACTATACTTTAGTTCCTTCGCTGGCGCGGGCTTGCAGCCCGTGTCGCCACTACCCCAAGTTTGAGCGCTGCGGCAACATACTGCAAAGTGCCTGAACACGGGTTTACTGTTACACATCAACTGCAAGGCTCTTATCAGACTTTTCGCCTCGCCGGCTGGGCCCTACTTTTCTTCTTGATAAGAAAAGTAAGCAAAAGAATCAAGACGCTTCAAACTCGCTGAACGCTCAAACAGTGAAGCGTCATTAAGTGCACCTGGCAAACGTTTACCTTTTATAGCATCCTTACTTGTCTGCTCTTTCGGATTTGTAATCTGCTTGCCTGCGGATTTTGTTAATTGCGGATTACAAATCCGCGGTTATAATACTTTCGGATTGCAAATCCGGAAGAGCACTCGTGTAGTTTCGAGGAGCATCATGCGAATAAAATTAACCATTCAGCAATTAAACAATCATCAAGTATCAATTAATTTGATTTCTGCCTTCGCTGCCTGACCTTTGCAACAACGCTGACAAAACAAGATCTTGCGTCTTGTTTCTTATGTCCTACGTCTCAAAATGCGTAAACTCTCTATGGATGATCTGAACCGCGATTCGGTTGAGACATTCAAAAATAAGAAAAAAATACCACTCGTGCTGGTGCTCGACAATGTGCGCAGCCTGAATAATGTGGGTTCGGTGTTCCGCACCGCCGATGCGTTTATCGCCGAGAAAGTATACTTGTGCGGCATTACGGGGCAGCCGCCGCACCGCGACATTGAGAAAACAGCCCTCGGTGCCACCGAGTCGGTAAGCTGGGAGCACGTGCCCGATACGCTGGAACTGGTGAAGCAACTGCAGGCCGATAAGTATAAAATTTGCGCTGTGGAGCAGGCGGAGAACAGCACCATGCTCAACGACTTCCAGCCTGATCCGGGGCAAAAATATGCTTTTATACTTGGAAACGAGGTATTTGGCGTGGCGCAGGAGGTGGTTAGCTTGTCGGATATGGTGCTGGAAATTCCGCAGTTCGGCACCAAGCATTCGCTTAATATCTCGGTTGCTACCGGCGTAGTGGTGTGGGATTTCCTGAGCAAAACGCTGGCGCATCAGGTATAACCCGCAGTTAAGGTCAGTGTTATACTCGCCTATCGGTTATACTAAGTATACGTTTAAGAGATAATCCCCTTCAAAGCTCATTTTGTCGGGGGACATTATGATAGGAGCTACTTAAGTAAAGTCCTATGTCTTACGTCCAGTGTCTGTTTTCAACGCCACTTCAACTGCTGCGCTTCCGTACAACAGCAGCAAACGCAACTCTATGACCACACCTTTCCCGCTCCCCATCATTGATTTACACTGCGATCTGCTCGTATACCTGACGGATGTACCCAAACCGGACATTAACAAAGTGACTGATATTGGCTGTGCCCTGCCTGCTTTGGTTCAAGGAAACGTGAAGCTGCAGGTAATGGCAATTTATTCGGCCACCGAGATAGGCAGCACCCGCTACGCCGCCCTGCAAAGCGACATGTTCCGGCAACTGGCAGAAAACGAGCAGCGCCTGACGGCTGTAACAGATGTGCCGGCGCTGCAACAGGTGCTGCAAAATGGTAAGGGCATCGGCATGGTGGCCGCCGTGGAAAACGCCTCCGGCTTTTGCGAAGAAAGTGAACCGCTGGAAGATGGTTTCAAGCGCCTGGAGAAGATAATCGAAGCATGCGGCCGCCTGCTGTACATCAGCTTTACCCACCACACCGCCAACCGCTTTGGCGGCGGTAATAATACGACAAAAGGGATTACGCAGGATGGCCGGATGCTGCTCGACTACCTGCACGGCCGCAGCATCGCTGTAGATCTTTCGCATACTTCTGATGCCCTGGCGCACGATATCCTGACGCACATCGATACCGAAAAACTGGCCATACCCGTTATCGCGAGTCACTCTAATTTCCGGCCGATCTGGGCGCACAACCGCAACCTGCCCGACGAGCTGACGCAGGAAATCATCCACCGTAAGGGCCTTATCGGTATTAACTTTTTGCGCGCTTTTCTGCACAACGATGATCCGGAAGCACTGCTGCGCCATATCAGCTATGGCCTGGCGCAAGGAGCACAGGACTGCCTTTGCTTCGGCGCCGACTATTTTTATACCCGCGACAACCCGGATTTTTCGCGTATCCCGTTTTATTTTAAAGCGCACGAGCAGGCTGGCGCCAGCTATACATACATCCTGAAACGCCTGCAGGAGCAAGTGCCACCGGAACAACTCCAAAAGCTTGCTTATGGCAACGTGCAATCTTTTATAGAACGTATTTGGTCTTAGTGTCGCCCGCAGAAACAACTATTTTGCAGGTATACCCGTACTCGTGTCTTAATTAGAAAAAATATATATTTAGTAAATGAATAGCTCTTCTTAAGAATAAATGTCTTGTATTTTAAACATTCATATGCCTTTAGTTATTTATCTCTTTTTGTAGCCTCACCGTCCTATTATTTATTTTTAACAGGTTATGTAAAACTTGTGTAATTTAAGGCTTCATGGCAATTTTAAGAGATTTTATAATTATACCACATGCTGCTAGAGGGGCTTATCAGGAACAAGGAAAAAAGAAGGCAATTAGCACACATACTTGCAGGAGTTGTGATACTAATCCATGCCTACGACAAATATGAAAGTCATCATGGCTCCCCCGTCTTTTTTACAATCTCGGGGCTTGTTTTTTTAACAATTGCAGTTTTCCATCCGCTGCTGGAGAAAAGGGCACCTTGGCTAGATGGTGTGTTTTTTATAATTGAAGGAATTTTATCTTTGGTTGTTGCTTATGATTATTACCATGCAGGGAAAATAGCACTGCCAACAGCCTATTTATTGGTTTCTGTATTGCAGTTCTACAAGGCTGTTCGTAAATCAAAAACAGGCATCGAACAGCATAAAATAAATTACTAAACTTATACTTATGGTAAATCAAAGTTTGGTTGCCAGCCGACACTTTTTTCCGGATACATGGCAACATATGCTTGTACCGGTAATGTAAAATCTAAAACGTCTTTATGAAATTCCTCGGATTGCTTATTTTTCTGGCTGGTCTTGTATCACTTTTTCTGCAGTTTACGGGCGCTAATTTAGTTGTGCTCAACTGGCTGAACCAGTGGGGCGAAACTGCAGGCTGGGTTATCCGCGTGGCAGTAACTGTAGTTGGCGGCATCATTTATTATACCAGCCGCCACGACGATTAAGCTGTTGCCGAATTTTATATATAGAAACTTTACGAATGCGGCAAAATGCCGTATACGCTTTTAACTGCACCTGCACTACGCCAGTCAGGTCGCTTTTTATACTTTGTGATACATAACCCGGACAGCCCATGGATGCTCAGGAATACGCGCCGCACTACATACAAATAAATGAGCTTTACATTGACACCGTTGTCATTGATGACACGGAGTTTGTCACGTTGTGGTGCTTTACTGTGCTCGACGATGAATATAAATTTGTGTACCTGGGTTGCGATTTTACCCAGTTTAACCAGATTCTGATTGCTGCCGGCGACAAAGGCGATGAAATTGCGCTGCACATGGCCAACATTTTGAACCAGCCCTACGAAGCTCCCACGCTCATCCCTATCAAAGAGCAGTTTGACGAGTACCTGGAACTTACCACCCACGACTTGATTGTGTATGAGCCGCTGGCTGTGGAAGATGACTTTGATGCGTATGATGAGGAGGAAGATTTGCCGATAGAACAGCTTCTGGGCGGCAGGCCCAATAAAACGCAGCAAAAGTACCTCATCTACCAGCTCGACAAACTATATCCTTCCAAAATTTTTGAACCTGAAAAGCTGGAGCGCGAAGAGCTGGCAGACTGCTTTGAAGACGACTCCCTGGAGATGGCCCAACTATACTATGATTATTTAAATGCTATAGAAAATGGTTACTCCGAGGAGCAGGCCCGCCAGGTAGCCGGGCTGGAGAAAGACCTTTTTTTCCGGATGGCCCACAAAGCGTCTGAGCTCTGGAAGTAAATATTTATCTGAGTAACCCGAGTTGCTGAGGTTCATACATCATTAGCATCTTCACGCCGTCCAACTTGCCCCAGCTTCTCCTTTTCTAAGGAGGGGCTGGGGCAAGTTATTTCATTAATCTGCAACTTGAGTTAAGTATAGCAGCAAAGATGAATCCTGTTGTTGCTCATACCTGACCTTTATACTTGTTCGGGCACGAAATTCTGATGTTTACTGATCTCTGTAGTGACGTATGATGCTATACTTCTTGTTTGCTAGCACCCCACTGTCAGAAAGTATAACTCTTACGCACTACTGTCAGGTTACTATCGCGGCCTTGTTCGGGTATAACATAAGTGGGCCTTGGCTGCGCCAACAACTCCTGTGGCAGGCCTATCACCTGGTCGTAGAGAAGCAGCCGGATGTTGCTGCCTGACTTTACGCGCAAGGCCAGCATGGCATCTTTAGAAGGCGGCAGCCCGTGCAGCCGCACAAAGTATGCCGGCCCTGCATCTGTTAAAGATGGCTGCACGTCTAAAAGCTCCCCGTTTACTTCCGCCGAAATCAGACCTGCTGCATTCTCCGGCAGCAATACCATTTCAAGGTGCGCCGCGCCGCGTGGCGAAGAAAGGCGCAGGCGCAGCACACGCGTACCTCCTGCTGTAGTATTCTGCACGACTTCTGCCAAGGGAGCAGCCAGCGGCAATGCTCTGGCCTCGTTTTTCAGGTATGGGATACCGGCCATGGGATATAACTCATTTAAAGATCCTGTCGTCGGGTTTGGAAAGAACTGCCGGTTCCAGTTATCCGTTTTCTGGAAAGCGGATATCCAAAGCGCCTGGTTGGTGTCGGCGTTCAGGAAGTAGCTGACGTGGCTGTGTAGCGGGCGTTCCGATGTAGGCTTTTCATGCGCCACGGCCAGCGTCACTTCTATACTTCCCAGCAACAGCAGCATCAGTGCCGGCACTGGCAAGCCGCGCCAGTTATAACTGCGCCCGATAATAGAAAGCAAAGGCAGCAACAGACCCAGCAGCAGCACAAACAGCGCCACCATTCCCATTGGCAGTTGCAGCGAGAAGGCTACGAACACTACCTGCACTATCGGCATCAGCAAAAAAACAGCTGGCACCACCGACAGCAGCAATATCATACTATAGCCAAAGCTTTCCTGCTTTTGGTGCAGATCCAGCAGAAACACCACCAGCACGCCACCCAAAACAAACAACAGGGGGAACAGCAGCAGGTAACTGGCTGCCGGTGCCGCCAGAAACAGCGCCAGCAGCAGCACAAACCAAAGTATAAACACGCCCATCAGCAACGAAAACAGCCGCAGCCAGCGCAACACCGCCCAACTGAGCAGTAGAAACAGGCCCAGCGCCAGCAGCATATAACCAATAAAAAATGCATCGGCACTGTACACGCCGTTAAATGTGTGGGAGTATGGCAGCAGGCCCAGCACCAGGTTATTGACAGGCAAAAACAGCCCCACCACAATTACCAGCATCAGCAAGTATAAAAAAAAACCCGCTGCCACTTGCCCTACTGTGAGCGCTTCCCGCCGTTTCCCCACAACAAAGGTAACCACGAGCAGCAGCGTTGTCAGGGCCAGCCAGAGTATGTTCAGGTCTTTTTTATAGTTGATAACCCAACTACCTATAAAATTAAAGAATACGGCGTCGGGGGCTTTGGTGTGCGCCAGCGAGATGTTGCCGAAGTGCTGCGTAAGCGCCAACAAGTTGCTGCCGTGCTGCTGCAGGCTGTTCTGATTTAAATTTCGAGGAGAATCGGTTAGTTTGTGGTAGTGTACGAATCCGTCGATAAAAGCAGAGTTCAAACCTGAATAGCCTGCCTCTTTAAAAATGGTAAAATCCGTGTTGTTGGGCATGCGGCTGTAAATCTCATAAGCCAGCGAACTAACGAACGGATAAGGCGCCACCTGCACAAACTGCCGGGCTATCCAGCCATTCTGCGGGTTCATTTCAAAAGTCATGCTGGAACCGCTGTTGCCGCGTGCTTCCAGGTTTAGTACCAGCGCCACCTGCTTTGCCCACGGATGCTTCAAAAAACCCTTTGCGCCATACAAGCCATACTCTTCGCCATCCGTCAGTAGGAAAATCACGTCATGCTGCAGCGGCTCGCCCTGTTGCAATGCACGGGCAGTTTCGAGCAGCGCGGCCACGCCCGTGCCATCGTCGCCGGCACCCAGCGCGTTGGGCTGTGAGTCGTAATGGGCTATCAGTAGTATGGCCTGCTCATTATTCGCGCTGCCTTTCAGCCTGCCGATGATGTTGTATACATGCCCGACATAAGATACTGCGCCAGCGTTATTTACCACATTGGTTTCCTGCACCTGGGGGTGTAGCCCGAGTTGCTGCATTTGCCCCACCAGGTAGCGGCGCACGTTGGCGTGGGCGGCGGTGCCCATAGCGTGGGGCTTTTGCGCGATTTTCCGCACATACTGCATAGCTCTGGCCGCCGAAAACGCTGTGGCTGGCGCATCTGCGGGCTGCGCTTTAGGTGGCTGCAGCAAGTATAAACTCAACAATGCCAGCCCGGTGAGGATAATCAGCAGAAGAGCGGCAAGTGCGTTATTCCTGTTGCGCATAAAAAGATGGTTTGTAGCAGCTATACTAATCTATCTAATGTAGAAATTATTTCTGATAATGCTAAAGCTTGTACCTGGAGGATAAGTATAAATGGGAAGTGGTAGTGCCTGCAGCAGGCATTACCACTTCCCATTTATACTTGAGGAGATACATTTACGCTATGGTTAAACCCACTCCCCATAGGTTAACTTCCGCTAATAATACAACCAGTCTATTATATCCCGGAATTCAGATTACTCCAATGATTTATACTTAAAAGGCTTGATATGTTATACCTTCCGTTCCACAGGCTGTTCCGTATCTGGTTCCAGCACCTCGTTCTGGCGCAGGTGCACCGGCGGCTCAGTCTTTTTGCGCAGCCGCAGGTTCAGCATCTCCACCACAAGTGAGAAGAACATGGCAAAGTAAATATAGCCTTTCGGAATATGTGCATGAAACGCCTCCACCACCAGCATAAAACCAATCAGGATAAGGAACGACAGCGCCAGCATTTTTACCGTCGGGTGGTTGTTTACAAAGTCGCTCACATACCTGGCAAAGGCCAGCATGATGCCCATAGCCAGAATAACGGCAATAACCATCACCAGCACCTCCTGCGCCAATCCCACAGCAGTCAGGATAGAGTCGAAGGAAAATACGATATCTATCAGCACAATCTGCACCAGTATCTTCGAGAGCTTGGTATGCACTTTGCCGCCGCTATGCTCTTCTTCTGCACCTTCCAGTTTGTTGTGGATTTCGGTAGTGCTTTTAGCCAGCAGAAACAAGCCCCCGCCCAAGAGAATGATGTCGCGCCACGACACAGCAAAGTCTTCTGCAACAAAAGGCACGTTGATGGTGAACAAAGGCGTATTAGCGCTCACAATCCAGGAAATGCCCAGCAGCAGCAGAATCCGAAATACCAGCGCCAGCATCAGCCCGATGGTGCGGCCACGGGCCTGTTCCTCGCGCGGCAGCCTTCCTACCACAATCGAGATAAACACGATGTTATCAATCCCGAGCACCACCTCCATAAAGGTTAGCGTCAGCAGGCTTATCCAAGTATCGGGATTAGCGAAAATCTCCATAATATTTTGTTATTAATTGTAGGATTGCTGATTGTTAAATTGTCAGAAGGTTAAATGGTTGGTTCAACTGATTTTGAAGTATGGGTATACTGGTGAAATGCCTTCCTTTTTTTCTGTTATTGTAAAGAAATAATTCCACTTTTCATCAACAATTTAACAATGCAGCAATTTAACTATTAAGATTTCATATTTACGAACTGGAGCGGCATTCCTATTTCTTCGGTATTGGCACGCAGCACAGCAATAATTTCCTGTAACTCATCTATTTTTTTGCCTGTTACCCGAATCGTCTCGTCCATAATGGCGGCAGACACTTTTACTTTGCTGTCTTTGATCAGCTTCATAATTTTCTTAGAGGTTTCTTTGTCGATGCCAGCCTTCACCTTGATGTCTTTCTTTACCATGGCGCCTGACTGATATGCTTCTTTAGAGAAATCCAGGGCAGTGCCATCAAGTCCCTGCTTCACCATTTTGCCAATTAATACGTCCTCGGAGTGCTGTACGCGCATGTCGTTTTCCATAGAGATATGCACTTCGCTGGCTTTTTTGTCGTATTCCAGGCTGCCTTTGGTGTCGCGGAAATCATAGCGATTCATAATTTCTTTGCGGGCAGTGTTTACGGCATTATCCATAATCTGCGGGTCCACTTTGCTTACAATGTCGAAAGATGCCATAGTTTTTGTAGTTTGAGTTCAAATTAAAATTACACGATTTAGAAGACAACAAAGTTATTTAATTGTTGATTGCCAAATGGCTGAATTGTTAGATGGTTGAAAATAAATCATCCGGCAAGTAAGCCGACAAAAGATAACAAGCCGAAAGATGGAAGACTTCAAGTATAGAATCATCGAAATCATTGTATAAATAATTCATTCCCATTGGGTTTCATACTTTATTTATGTTGCCCTTCTACTTATCAATTTAACAATTCAGCCCTCTAACCATGCAACCATCCACAAAATGAAAATAACAGAACCTGCCACTCCCGAAGAATTTGAGCAATATTACCTGCTGCGCCACCAGACGCTGCGCGAACCGTGGGGCCAGCCCAAAGGCAGCGAGCGCGTTGAGGACGATGCGACGGCCGTGCATGCCATCCTTAGAAATGAGGCAGGCGAGGCGCTGGGCGTTTGCCGCCTGCACCTGAACACCCCGCAGGAGGGGCAGCTGCGCTTTATGGGCATCCGGGCCGACCAGCAGGGCAACGGCCTGGGCAACCTGCTGCTGGCCTACATGGACGACCGCGCCCGCCAGATGGGTGCCACCAGCATGGTGCTGCACGCCCGCGACTATGCCGTAAACTTTTACCGCCGCAACGGGTATGAGATAGTAGAAGAATCATACCTGCTGTTTGGCACCATCCAACACTATAAAATGGCCAAGCAGCTTTAAGCCTGTTACGCTATGAAAAAAACCACGAAAACCATACTTGGCGCTGGCGCTGTTCTGCTGGCCGGACTTGTACTTACTAGCGACAAACAACGCAAAAACGCGACGCTCCGCACTGTGTCTTCCGTAGATTTAGACCGCTACCAGGGCCGCTGGTACGAGATTGCCAAACTGCCGCAGCGCTTCGAGAAAGGGTGCCACTGCGTGTATGCCGAGTATACAAAGAATCCGGATGGCTATGTGGAGGTCCTTAACTCCTGTCGCAAAGGTGGCCCCAACGGCAAAGTGAAAGATGCGCACGGCAAAGCTTTTCCGGTAGAAGGCAGCGGCAACAGCAAGCTGAAAGTTCAGTTTTTCTGGCCCTTTAAAGGCGACTACTGGATTCTGGAACTGGATTCTGATTACCAACATGTGCTGGTGGGTGCCCCAGACCGCGAAAGCCTCTGGATATTGTCCCGCACGCCTGTGTTAAGCCAGGATATCTATACCCGCTTAGTGCAGCAGGCCCGGCAGGAAGGCTTTCCGGTAGCACAACTGGAGATAACAGATCAGAGCTGCTATACTTAAAAGTAAGCGCAACACACAAGCATCACCTATGAAAATAACATACGTCCTTATACTTTGCCTCTCTTTCGCCCTCCTTTCTGCCTGTAGCAGCGACAACGCAGCGAAGGAAGCGGCTGTCGAAGCTACTGACGCTGAAACGACTGACAGCCTGGCGCAGCGCCCGGCACCTGAACCAGCCGCAGATGCTGTTAGTTATGAGAAGCGGCTGGATTCAGGTACTATGCATTTTCTGATAACCACTACCGGCGAAGGAAGTATGCGGCACCTCACCATCCAACTGGATCGCGAAGGAAAGCAGCCATCGCGCATCGATGAGGACATTGAAGGCACCGTTTCCAATAGTGTGATAGCTGATCTGAACAGCAATAAAAAGCCGGAATTGCTGGTGTTCCTGAACGGCGGCGGCACCGGCAGTTATGGAAAAGTTTACGGCTATGAGTTCGACAGCCAGTATTGGGGGGAGCTCAGCATGCCCGAACTAACACCTGAGCAGCAGCAGGGATATATGGGCCATGATGAGTTTCAGATTACAGACAACCGCCTCGTCCGCACCTTTCCCGTTTACCTGGACACTGACGCTAATTGCTGCCCCTCCGGCGGCACACGCACCATTTCTTACACGCTTGATAATGCGCTGAACTTTGTGCCGGCCAAGGCAGAGTAAGCTTTCATATTTGTAGTTCGGAGCCAAAGACCTCGCCGTGTGCGCAGCTCCTGCGAGTGTCTGATTGTCTGAACACGATTTACAGAATTTCGGGATGAGCAGGATAGATTAATTATAAATGGATGTATGAAGTATAAAAGAACGCTATAATTAAAGCTGATTTTAAATTTAAGTATAACCCACCTGATAACTATTTAATCAAGAAAATGGTGTTGAGACAATAGCGCTTCGTAGCAGCCAAGACGCAATAACTGCGTCTCTACAAGTATGGAAAGCCTCAAATGTATTCACATGCTGTGCTGTTTGCTTCTTTCCTGCAGGCTTGCATATAGCTTTTCATAATTGGGTACCGGCACCTGATGTGCTTTGCCTTCGCGCACCACGTAACCCGTTAAAGACTCCAGCTCTGTTTTCCCGCCTTTCTGAAAATCACTGTGCATAGAGGAGGTCGTTTCATAAGGCAGCATGGCCATACGTTGCAACATTGCGGGTATAATATCATCAGAAAGTATAACTCCCTTTGCTTTTGCTACCGCCTGTAATTCCTTCAGCAACGACAGCAGCAGTTGCCGCCTGTCTTCTTTTTCGAGGATGGCGCCCATGCTGGTGTTCAGGTAAGAGGTAGCTGTTGCCACGGCAGAAATAAACAGGAACTTGGTCCAGATAGTTTGCATAATATCCGAAGCGGCCTCCGCCTTGATACCGGCCTTGCGGAAAATATTTTCTACGCGGCGCAGCTTATCAAATTCGTTTTTGGTGGAGCCAAAGTATAACAGCCCCATCCCGGCGCTCTCTTTCACAACGCCGGGCGCTGCCAGCCGCGCTACCACGTACACACAGCCATCCCATACTTCTGTGCCCGGGAATATTTTTTGGATGCGGGCTGTGGCATCCACGCCATTCAGCAAGGGCAGAATAATAGTGCTATGAGATATGCAGGAACGCACGCGTTGCAGGCTATCTTCCAGATCATAACTTTTTACGCAGCAGATTAGTAAATCCACGGGTTGCAGTTTGTCCGGATCATCGGTGATATATGCTGGGCGGGCAGTCAGGTTACCCTGCGTAGTTTGTAGATCCAAGCCGTTTTTCGCTATGGCATCGGCATGGGCGCCGCGGGCAAAAAATCCTATTTCCACTTCCGGAGAACCTGTGTAATGTGCTGCCAGTTTGCCACCAAAATAGCCCCCTACGCCGCCGATGCCAAGTATTAAAATCTTATAGCTGTCTGTTTGTCTGTTTTCCATTCGATTTAAGGATGCTTGCACGTGCTCATACTTGCTTCTATACTACGTGCACCGGGTATAACGCGGTTTGTTTTATAGGTGCGGCAGGTAAGTTGCTGATTTTGGAGATGAGGTGCAAAGTATAGATGCAGGAAACAATACTTGCTGCGGCTGTAATGGCTGAGCCGGCCCGCTTGCGAGTTTATACTTATCCCTACCTCTCCCGTAAGTATAAAACTTCCCCAATCATCCTTGCCCATGCGCGTCCTTTGGAATTACCTGAAACCCTACCGGAACTTAGTTATACTTTCGTTGTTGCTAGCTGGCGCGAGCCAGGTGCTGGCCCTGCTCGATCCTATCATCTTCGGGCAGATCATCGACAAGTATGCCACGCCGCCTTTCACCATGTCGCCGGATGAGCGGGTAAAAGGTGCGCTGTGGCTCATGTTGCTGGCCGTGGTGCTGGCCCTGCTCTCGCGGCTGGCGAAAGCTTTTCAGGAGTACATGACGAATATGGTGGTGCAGAAATTCGGGGTGCAGATTTTTAACGATGGTCTGAAGCAAACGCTGCGCCTGTCGTACCAGGAGTATGCCGATCAGAACAGCGGCGAAACGCTTTCCATACTGCAGCGCGTGCGCCGCGATACAGAGCGCTTTATCACGGCTTTCATCAATATACTTTTTTCTTCGGTGGTGGGTGTGGGTTTCCTGGTGTGGTATGCGGTTACGAAGCACTGGGCGCTGGTGCCTATCTTCGTTATCGGCATTGTGGTTTTGGGTGGATTAACGAGTTTGCTGAGCGCCAAAATCAAAACCATGCAACGCTCCATCAACCGTGCCACCAATAAAATGTCGGGCGTTATTACAGAATCGTTGCGCAACATTGAGTTGGTGAAAAGCCTGGGGCTTACTTTCCAGGAGGTGCGGCGGCTGCGTAATTATACTGAACAGATATTTGCGCTGGAGATGGATAAAGTGAAACGCGTGCGCACACTGTCTTTTTTGCAGGGCACAGCGCTCAACATACTGAAGCAATCTATACTTTTCACGCTGCTGTGGCTCATTTTCAGGGATATACTTACTACAGGTGAACTGATTTCGATGCAGTTTATTTCTGTGAGCATTTTCGGGCCGCTGCAGGACCTGGGCACCATTATACTTGCTTATCGGGAAGCAGAGGCGGCCTTATTTAACTTTGATGAGCTGATGCAAAAGCCCATTGAGAAGCGTCCCGAATCGGCCATTGATATCGGTCCGCTGCAGCAACTGCGGTTCGAGGAGGTTATATTCCGCCACAAAGGCGCACCCCAAAATGCGCTGGATGGTATTTCGTTTGAAGCCAACACCGGCGATACGATTGCTTTTGTGGGGCCGTCGGGTTCGGGTAAATCCACGCTGGTAAAACTGCTGGTGGGCCTGTATGTGCCGGTAAGCGGCGAGGTGTTTTACAACAACTTTTCTACCAGCGAGATATGGCTGAACGAGGCGCGGCGGCAACTAGGCTTTGTAACGCAGGAAACAAATCTTTTTTCAGGCACCATCAAAGAAAACCTGAAGTTTGTGAAGCCCGACGCCACCGACGAGGAAATTTACGCGGCCATGCAAAAAGCGTCGTGCACCAACCTGCTGGCCCGCTCCGAAAAAGGCATCAACACCCAGATTGGCGAAGGCGGCCTGAAAATGTCGGGTGGCGAGAAGCAGCGCTTGTCCATTGCCCGCGCCCTTATCCGCAACCCGCGCCTGCTCATCTTCGACGAAGCCACCTCCGCCCTCGACTCGCTCACCGAAGAAGAAATAACTGCCACGGTACGGGAGATATCCGCTTTGCGGGAGCAAATTACCATCCTGATTGCCCATCGCCTTTCCACCATTATGCACGCCGATATTATTTATGTGCTGGAGCGAGGCAAGATAGTGGAGATGGGCAGCCACGACGAACTGCTCATACAAAAAGGTTTATACTACGCCATGTGGCGCCAGCAGATAGGCGAACGAAAGCCTGAACTGATTAAATAGAATTTAAAAACCTCACAGTGTTTGCAAACCCTGTGAGTGTCTGCATCAGGATTTACAGAATGAACAGGAAGTATGAAAACGTTACTCCCATTTTAAAGTATATTCATCCAGGTAATCATTCAATCCTGAAAATCCCGGTTCTGACAAAAGACGCTTTATACCTTTATACTTGCCGTTTAATGCCCCGGAAGTGCGGTGTTTCCCATCGCAACAACGGGATTGTAGTTGAGAATTTCGACTACCTTTTGATGAAACAGCATGGCTACCTGCTCATACCCTTCGCTTTTAAGGTGAATCTCGTTGTGCCACTGGGCTTCATCCGGGAACATCCCCCGCAAATCGATATGATGGAAATTAGGGTAGCTATTGCCTAAGCCGGTAAGGAGTTCATTGAAGATGTCTACCAGTTGACGTATAATCCGGTCCTGCTCAGCTCTGTCGGTTATCGCCTCTTTGGCAAAAGCCGGGAGCACCCACGGGCCGGCCAAATTGATACCTGCAAATTCATACTGCGTTCCGTTAGGGATGGCATAGTCGTAGCCATGCATGATTACGTGTATCTGCGGATCAACCTTCCATACTTCCTCTATAAAAGTTGTGAGCGCGCGTTTGATGTACCCATTTATACTATCCCGGAAAAGACTTTCGCGGAAAAGCGGCAGTCCAGACCTTTTGTGGTTGAGGTATTGCGTCAGTTCAGGCCCCACCACATCATTTCCGCCTGCGCTCAGCAACACAAATTTCGGCTTCAGATTTTGAATAGATCGTATGGTTCCGGCTAAGCTGGTAGGTCCATAGTTATTGGCCCGGCCCACACTGGCCGCAATACTAAAATCGGTACCGAATACCATGTTCTCCAGCGTATCGCCCGATTTGCTGTGGTTTTTTATGGCGTAGCCCATCTGCCGGAGGTGATCGATAATGTCCTTTACGAGCGGGTAAGCAAACCAGGAATCGCCCTCGGCTACCAGCTTGCAGTCTTTAGGGGTTTGTACATCCAGCAAGGAACGCAGCGACCGCTCCTCCAAATCAATTTTAAGTTCGTTTATAGTTGCCATACTAAGTAAATGTGCCGCTAATCAAACTAAGCATACATCAGCTAGTGTATACTTAGTTTGTTCAACTGTTGGCTGCGGCAATAAAAGTTATACTATCTGAGCGGCTGCGTTATAGCCGGACACAGTTCCGTTTACGCAACAGCCATAGGCCGGACAATATATTTTACAAAAATATGCGTAGAAGCAAGCTGTTGTAAATTTGCTGCTTCCGGCCTGCGTGCCCACCTGCGGTTATCCGGCCCAGAACTTGCACCCTGCGTATGTATACATAAAACCATTGTTTTCCCTAAAGTTAATAAGATGTTCGACAATATTATCAATTCCATTAAGGGTCGCCCCACTGTTTTGCTGTTCGATGTAAATGAAACTTTACTGGATACGTCGGCCATGCAGAAGGCCGTAAATGAAACCTTTAACAATGAACTCGCTTTTAAGCTTTGGTTTTCGCAGCTCATAGCGTATTCTCTTGTAGAAACCGTGACCGGCCAATACCATGATTTCAGCAAAGTGGGACAAGCCGCGATGCACATGACCACAGAAATCCTGGGGCAGGATGTTTCAGAAGCAAAACAGAAGGAACTGGTGGAGATGGTGAAAAAGACACAACCGCATCCGGATGTAATTCCTGGACTTGAGAAATTACGGGAAGCAGGTTTTCGTATGGCTACGCTTTCAAACTCTCCTTCCAAATCTAGTGTGCCGCACCTCGAAGAAGCAGGCCTGAAGGACTTTTTTGAGGCTACACTAAGCGTGGACAGCGTAGAGAAGTTTAAGCCGGATGCCAGCACTTACCAATATGCGGCAGATAAACTGAACGTAAAACTGGGTGATATGATGATGATAGCTGCGCATGGCTGGGACATAGCCGGAGCCTTACGGGCCGATGTCCGGGCTGCCTTTATCTCCCGGCCCGGCCAGTCGCTATACCCGCTGGCTCCAGAGCCGGAACTAACGGCCCCTACCTTGCTGGATTTGGCAGAAAAGCTGATAAAGATGGGATAAGGCAGGTTTTTATTTCATAGCGCAAGTGTAAAGTGTTAGCGTCACTTGTGCCGATATAGGGTAAGCCTTCAGACTTAGAAATTATGGCTATGGAATTATCAGGTATCTTAATAACTTAGCAAAGCACAATATGACATTGGATCCTGACAATACCCAGCACCAGCAACAAACTAATCACTGCTTATGGATGCAATAGTATAAGATCCTGTTTTATACCTGATTTTCTGCTACTTCATTCTTTTTTATTAACTTAGACTATGATATAGTCATCAAGCTAAATCAAGGATAAAACATAAAAATCATAATGTTCCTGATTTAGCTTGATGATTTTTACTTTCTTGTTAGTAAATTGGCCTGGCTATAACTTATTTGCTATATGAGAAAGAAGATTGCTAATATTCTAATTATCTGCCTGCTGGCCTTTATGGCACATACCGTGAGCGCCCAGACAAGTTCATCGCCCCTGATGCTGAACCACATCGCCATTTACGTGCACGAACTGGGGCCGAGCACGGCCTTTTACAAAGATGTACTGCAGCTTAGAGAAATACCGGAACCGTTTCACGACAGCCGCCATACCTGGTTCACCATCGGAGATGCCGGTCAACTGCACCTGATACAGGGCGCAGAAAAAAACATAAAACGCGATAAAAACGACCATTTATGCTTCAGCGTTGCATCCATGGAGGACTTTATCGCGAACCTCGACAAACATAAAATTGCATATACCAACTGGCCCGGCACCGCCAAAGCCCCCACCATCCGCGTAGACGGCGTGAAGCAGATTTACTTCCAGGACCCAGATGGCCACTGGATTGAAATCAACAACGACAGGCCTGCCAAATAGCGCTATCCTGATGACTTTAACTCGCCGTGGCGTCTCTATTTCTCCGGCAGATAAAACATGTCATCCTGCCATTTTGCCGGATTCTCCTGTATGTAATTCCTTATGTGGATATAGGCGCTGTCGTGCCGCATGATGTGGTCGTGGAATGAGCGTTGCCAGGCAAGCGTATCAACTTTGATGTAGTAGTTTTATACACTCCCATCAGTTCTGACAGGGATTTAGCCTTTTGCAGAGAAATATCGCGGTAAGCTTTAACCATACCGCCAGTTTGAGCGAAGCGGTAACTGGTGGTATGGTATTGTAGCCAGTTTGTAACTGGCGGAAGCAGGATGGTGGGTAACGCAAGTTACAAACTGGCCGTCATGGAAAGCCACAAGTTGCGCTATCGCTAAACTTGCGGCATTGTGGGTTTTTTATTTTTATTCGAATTTATGGAATCTACCGCTGATAAACCTTATCCGGATGTATGGTATGTAATTACTCTGACTAATGACTTTTACAAGAGCAATACTGAAGAAGGAATTCTTCATAAGAGCGCAAAGTATTATGTATTAAAAAGCCATTATCGTCACCATATTTCAGCAGCAGGAAATAGATACGACTTTAATGAGTTCATATTTTTTAATCCAAAATTTGAGCCTACGCAAGTCAATGAAAATGGAGTTATACTTCATGAGCACTCTAAGGAATACTGGGATTGGAAAGGCTATGGTACAACAAGTATATTTTTTGAGATTTCTGATAAGCGAGGTTTAATAAGAAGACTTTTCTTTTCAGGAGGCTTTGAAGCAATCAAAGAGTGTATACTTCAGATGCATGAACTAAGCAACTTCTATACTTGGGAAGAATACGACTTATTTAAAGAAACTGAAAAGCAGACCTCACAAATTGAAAGACTTGAGAAGCAAACAATTAGATTAACTAAAGAGTTGGAAACTATGGAAGATAGAAATAACCTCATCACAAGTCAACGCAGCAATATCAAAAAGCTATATCATACGTTATTTGATGAAGAAATCAAACAAGGAATTAAGCATATCATAAACTCACCACAACTTTCGGATAAAGATATTGCTACAGCCTTTAGTCTATCTTTAAGTCAGGTTAAGAAAATCAAGAAAGAGTAATTTCTGCAACTTTCTCCCCCTCCCCAAAGTTCTGATACCCCCCGCTGGTGCGAGCTTGCAGCTCGTACTTTCAATCTCTGATTAAGGACAGTCCTACTTCGGAAGCTCATAATACAATGTAATACAGCTAATGCTGCCGGATAAGATTAGCTACTGTAAGAAACGATACGAGCTGCAAGCTCGCACCAGCAAAATTAGTTTTTGTTCATAATCATCCCCCGCAACCTTCTCTCCCTCCCTACAGTTCTGATAAGACATTAAGATGTAGTATCTTTGCAATAGAACGAACAGTAGCTGAATACCTTGAAAGTTAAAGATTTCTTAGAGCTGTACCGCCTCGACAGCGTGGTGCAAACCATCGCCGAACGGTTGAAAGCCAACAAAGCATACCGCCTGCAACTTAAAGGCTTGGCCGGCAGCCTGGATGCGGTGCTGGCCTCGGCGGTTTATACTATAAATAAACAGCACCAACTCTATGTGTTGCACGACCGGGAGGAGGCGGCTTATTTTTATACCGATCTCAAAAATCTGCTCGGCGAAGAGAAGGAAGTGCTGCTATTTCCCACGTCGTACAAGCGGCCATATAGCTTCGACGATACCGAGAATGCCAACATACTCATGCGGGCTGAGGTGCTCAACCGCCTGAACCAGAAAACCGGCAAAGGCGAAATTATTGTAACCTACCCGGAGGCGCTGACCGAGAAAGTCATCAACAAAAAATCGCTAGTGGAGAATACGTTGGGCGCGAAGGTGGGTGAAAAATTGGACACGGCTTTCCTGAGCGAGATGCTGGCTGAGTATGGCTTCGAGCGCACCGAATTTGTATATGAGGCGGGCCAGTACGCCGTGCGCGGCGGCATTGTGGATGTATATTCTTACGCCAACGACCTGCCCTACCGCATTGAGTTGTTTGGCGACGAAATAGAAAGTATACGCACCTTCGACCCCGACACGCAGCTGAGTGTGGAGACAAAGAAAACGATATCGATTATACCCAACGTGCAGACCAAACTGCTACAGGAAACACGCGAGGCTTTTTTAGATTACCTGCCCGAAAGCACGAATATCTGGTTCAAGGATATCCGCCTGACGCTGGATGTAATTGAGGAATATTTCGAGAAAGCTTCGTTTGCCTTTGAGAAGATGATGGCCGGCAGTGGCGGCACCCAGATTGTGTCGGACCCTGAGCAGCTGTTCCAGACGCAGAAGCAGTTCAAAAAGCTCCTCGACAACTTTAATATTGTAGAGATTGGCAAGCGCTTTTACTTTAAAAGCGCCGAAGTCATACAGCTGCAGGCCAAGCCGCAACCTTCGTTTAATAAAGATTTTAAGCGACTGGTAAAAGATTTGCACGAGCAGCAGGGCGATGGCTTCGTGAACATCATCGCCACCGATTCGCCGCGCCAGATAAACCGACTCACCATGATTTTTGATGAGTTGGACCACGACGTGCGTTTCCAGCATTTGCCGGTTTCGCTGCGTGAAGGCTTCATCGACGAAACACTCAAAATTACCTGCTACACCGATCACCAGCTGTTCGACCGTTTCTACCAGCATAAGGCCAAAGAAGGGCATTCCAAGTCCAAGGCCATGACACTGAAAGAGCTGCGCTCGCTGCAGCCCGGCGACTATGTAACGCATGTAGACTATGGTATCGGCAGGTTTGCCGGTCTTGAGAAAATAGAAGTGGGCGGGCGTTTGCAGGAAGCTATCCGCCTGGTGTACCGCGACGACGATCTGCTCTATGTCAGCATTCACTCGCTGCACAAAATCAGCAAGTATAGCGGCAAGGAAGGTGGCCCGCCAAGTATGAGCAAACTGGGTTCGCCGGAGTGGGAGAACAAAAAGAAGAAGGTAAAGAGCAAAGTAAAAGATATTGCCGCCGAATTGATAAGCCTGTATGCCAAGCGCAAGGCCGCGCCGGGCTACGCTTATACCCGCGATGGCTTTTTGCAGGCCGAGCTGGAATCATCGTTTATTTACGAAGATACGCCCGACCAGGCAAAGTCGACCGAAGATGTGAAAGCCGACATGGAGCAGCCGCACCCCATGGACCGCTTGGTATGTGGCGATGTGGGTTTTGGCAAGACCGAAGTAGCCATACGTGCTGCCTTTAAAGCCGCCTGCGACGGCAAGCAAGTAGCCATGCTCGTGCCGACAACCATTCTAGCGATGCAGCATTACCGCACCTTTCACCAAAGGCTGGAGCAGTTTCCGGTAACCGTGGATTATATCAACCGCTTCAAAACTGCAAAAGACACCAAAGAAACACTGAAGAAGCTGGCGGAAGGCAAAATCGATATCCTGATTGGAACGCACCGCATTGTGAGCAAAGACGTGCAATTTAAAGACCTCGGGCTGATGATTATAGACGAGGAGCAGAAGTTTGGCGTGAAAACCAAGGAAAAGCTGCGCGAGATGAAAATCAACGTCGATACGCTTACGCTCACAGCCACGCCCATTCCGCGCACGCTGCACTTTTCGCTGATGGGCGCCCGCGACCTGAGCGTGATTGCCACGCCGCCGCTCAACCGCCAGCCGGTAAAAACGGAACTGCATGTGTTTGATGAGGCGCTGATCCGGGATGCGGTGGTGTATGAGATAAAGCGAGGCGGGCAGGTATTTTTTGTACACAACCGCATCAAGGATATAGAAGAAATTGCTGCTATGATCCTGCGCCTGGTGCCCGATGCCAAAGTAAGCTACGCACACGGCCAGATGGAGCCTGAGAAGCTGGAAAAACGCATGATGAAATTCGTGAACGGCGAGTATGACGTGCTGGTAAGCACCAACATCATCGAATCAGGGCTGGACATTGAGAACGCCAACACCATCATCATCAACCGGGCACACATGTTCGGCTTGTCGGATTTGCACCAGATGCGGGGCCGCGTAGGCCGCTCCAACAAAAAAGCATATTGCTTTCTGCTAACGCCGCCGGTGGCTGGTTTGCCCTCGGATGCGCGCAAACGCCTAAGTACACTGGAAGAATTTTCTGACCTGGGCGAAGGCTTTAAGATTGCGATGCGCGATTTGGATATTCGCGGCGCGGGTAATTTGCTGGGTGGCGAGCAAAGCGGCTTTATCACCGACCTTGGTTTTGAGATGTACCACCAGGTGCTCGACGATGCCATTAAAGAACTGAAAGAAACCGAGTTCAAAGATTTATTTCTGAAAGATAACCTGGAGCAGTTCGTTGAACCGGTGCGCGAGTGCAGCATCGAAACCGATATGGAAGTACTGATACCGGACTGGTATGTGAGCAATATTTCAGAGCGCCTCAACCTCTACAGCAAACTCGACGGTACTAAAGATTTACAGGAACTCGAAAAGCTGCGTGACAGCATCGTAGACCGCTTCGGTCCGCTGCCCGAAGAAGTACAAAAACTGGTAGATATTGTAAAACTACGCTGGCAGGCCCAGCAGCTCGGCTTCGAGAAGCTCACCATCAAAAAAGAAGTGATGAAAGGCTATATTCCATCCAAAAACAACGATGCTTACTTCCAGTCCGATACCTTTGGCTACATCCTCAAGTATGTGCAGCAGCATTCGCGCCGTTCGCGTTTAAAGGAAGCCAAGCATAAACTGGTGGTAACGGTAGAAGATATCAGAAGTATAAAAGATGCCCGGGAAGTATTTGAGGGCTTCGGTGTGGCAGCGGTCACATCGGCCTGATTTTCTGTTCCGGTCCTCTAAGTGCCCTTGTTCGGCAAGTATGGATACCTGCAAGCGCTGTGCCGGAGAACAGTTATAAAGAACTAGAAGCAGCACACGATAATTTTGGCGTCGGCAGGTATAAGTATAAACTTTTGAATGCATTAACAAACAAGCATTCTCGATCACCGAACAAATTTATACTTATATTTGAGGCAAAAGAGGGCGGATTAATCCAGTTAAATATGAAGACACTGAATACGATTCTACTCATCGACGATGACGAAACAACCAACTACCTGAACCACCGGTTGCTGTCGCGCATGAACGTTGCGCCTGACATCAGAGTAGTGACCAACGGGGAGCAGGGGCTTGCCTATCTGGAGAAAGCAAACGGCGGCCAGTCCGAATATCCTTACCCGGATTTGATTTTTGTAGATATCAAAATGTCTGTGATGGATGGCTTTGAGTTTCTGGAGCAATACCAGCAGTTACCGGTGGCGCAAAAGCAGCAGAGTATTATGCTGATGCTCACCTCTTCCGCCAGCTTTTATGATCTTGAAAAACTGAAAGCTTTTCCGGATGTGCGGCAGCACGTCTCCAAACCACTGACTGAGGGCGACGTGCGCGATGTGCTGCGCGAATACTTTCAATAGAAACAGCACACAACTCAGAATTTGCAAGTGCCCTCCTACTCAAGGCCATTATTTCAGAAAGCTGCATTCACATATTTTATACCATTCCGCTCTCATTCCGAACTGCTGTTATTCCGAACGCAAAGGGGAATTTATTCAAGGTGCTTTAAGAAGCTTTTCTGTATAATCCGCGGTATAAGTTCTTCACCCGTATGTACTTCCAACTATAGCTTACAGCACGCGATATTGCTCCTGCTTTTGGGTCGGATGATTTCTTCTGTTTTGCCGCCCCAACCGGCGCCACACCAACTATAGCATCAGAACATCGTACAAATATATCTGCAGCAGCGGCAACATTTCATTTGTACTTTTCAATCTAAAACCCTAAAGCTATGACAGATAACCCAGAAGAAAACGGCAACATAGGTGGCGAAAACCAACGTATCGGCCGCGAATTATACCAGAAGGACAAAGCGCAAAACCAATCTCAGCAACGCTACGGCTACCGTGGCGGCGAACAGAATCAAAAATGGGATGCAGGCAACCACTTCCATACCGGCCCCAGTAACCATGGCGCCCAGGACACGCCGCAGCAACGCGGTGGCAGAAATTATGCCCAGGACAACCATCACCCCACGTACGAAAGGGCCAGCAACCAGAACGAGCATTATGGCAGCCGTTCCGACAGCCCGTACCGCAACGAGCAATCCAGGATTAACCACGGCGATAGTACCGGCTACGGCAGCAACTACAACCAGCAGGGCAGCTTTGCAAGCGGCTCACAGCCAGGCAACCACAACGACATGAACGATTACCGCAACGATACCGGGCGCGAAGGCCCCGGCAGCCGCAGCCGCTACAAAGAAGATGATTACCGCTACGGCAGCGGCTCGCACAACTGGTACCGCGAGGGCCGCTATACGCCCGACAATAGCCAGCAGCAGGAAGATCAGCGTGGCTTTTTTCAGCGTGTAAAAGACGGCTGGAATGATATTATGCATTCTGATGAGCCTGGCTATTCATCAAATGATCATACGCGACAGGACCGCTTCGACCGGGAGCGGCGGGGCTCCGAGGTATTCCGTGACCGCAACTTTGACAGAGGCTATGAAAACGGACCACGCTGGGCTGACGAAACAAACTCAGGAAATGACGATTATTACAACGACACCGATCGGAACCAACGATATCGCAGATAGAGCCGTATAGGAACTTAGATTAGGTAGATTTGATAGTAGATTTTTAATTAAAAAAGGAAGTCGGCTCCATGTCGGCTTCCTTTTTTATACCTGACCGCCTGTTCCCTTTAAACATCCTCCCTACCACCTCGTACAAATAGTATAAAGTCACCAAACCTATTGTTGTACCTAATCTAAATACTTATGCAATATCATGAAAACGACCCGCGGCACCCCCGCCACCGGGAACACCAGCACGAGCAAAGAAGAGAAGAGCGGCAGCCATATCAGGAAGACCATTTTAACGATTTCAAGAGCCGCTGGGGCGAACCGGCACCAATATTTTCACGCCGGAATGAATGGCACTCCCACGAAGACAACCATCCACCTGGAGAAGGACGCCTGCACAATCGCAACGATTGGCAGTCTAATCAGCACAGGCAGGAGTATGATGACCGGCAGCAGGAGTATCAGGATCGCCCGCCTATATGGCGACAGCAGGATGTGCATTTCCATAGCAGCAACCAGCACGCCAATGATCGCTGGCAGCAGGACCCTTCTATGACCAACCCCAATCACCGGCACGACCGACAGCTACCCCGCGACAATTACTGGGATGATAGCCGACGCCGATAGCAGATTCAATAAAGTCATCGCCCCGCTACATATATTTGATAGCGGGGCGATGACTTTATTGCCTGTACCAGCTTTGGCGGAACATTTATTTATACTTTAGCTGATATCATATAAACGCAGGCACATTACCTCATAAGCACAGATGTGAAATCAAATAAGTATAGATTCGCTGTTCTGTTATGCCAGCAGGAATGGCACTTTATACTTAAAGCCTTTAGCATGCCATTCGCTTCCTGTGCCTTTATACTTACCTGTTGGATTAAAATCCTGTAAAGTAAAATAACGCATCCTGTAGATCAGGCGCAGCGACAAGGGCTGTTATTGCTATACATCAGCTATACTTTGTACCTTTGCAGCTCTGATTTATACTTATGGAGGCACTGGAAAACTTACTGCAGCAGGTGCAGTCCTGCCGCATCTGCGAACAGCACCTGCCGCTGGGGCCACGACCGGTACTGCGTGCCGGTGCCACAGCCAAACTACTGCTGGTGGGGCAGGCGCCGGGCACCAAAGTGCACGCCAGCGGCAAACCATGGGACGACCAAAGCGGCAAGCGCCTGCGCCAGTGGCTGGGTATAGGACCCGAACTGTTTTACGACGAATCTAAAATTGCCATTATACCCATGGGCTTTTGCTATCCCGGCAAAGGCAAGAGCGGCGATCTGCCTCCGCGCCCGGAATGTGCGCAGCATTGGCATCAGCAATTGCTGGCGCAGCTGCCCGACATTGAGCTCACACTGCTCATCGGCAAGTATGCCCAGGATCATTTTCTGCAGAAATCCGCTAAAGCAACCCTGACTGAAACAGTGGCGCACTGGCACGAGTACCTGCCGCGCTACATGCCTTTGCCACATCCCTCGCCACGCAACCAGTTCTGGCTCCGGCGCAACTCCTGGTTTGAGGCCGATGCCGTGCCAGTGCTGCAACAACTGGTGCAGGAGCTGTTGCAGCAAAACTAAAGTATACTATCTTCGTTGCAATTTACTTTGCATTTAACCTGTACTTAGATGATAAACTACCCCGGCAGCAAGTTACCTGACGTTGGCACAAGTATTTTTACAGTAATGTCGGCACTTGCGCAGGAGCACCAGGCCATCAACCTGTCGCAGGGCTTTCCGGATTTTAATTGCCCGGAGCCGCTCATGGATCTGGTAACCCAATACATGCACCAGGGTTTTAACCAGTATGCGCCTATGGCCGGCGTACCGGCGCTGCGCGAAAAAATCAGCCTTAAAACAGAAAAGATGTATGGCTGGCTGCCTGATCCCGGCACAGAGGTAACGGTAACCTCAGGCGCAACAGAAGCTTTGTTTGCCGCTATCATGGCCGTGGTAAAGCCTGGCGACGAAGTGGTGGTGCTGGAGCCCTGCTATGATTCGTATGCACCGGCCATCAGGCTGAGTGGCGGCTCCCCGATTTACGTGCCGCTCTCAGTGCCTGACTTCAGCGTGGATTGGGATCTGGTGCGAAACCGTCTTTCCTCCCGCACCCGCCTGATTATCATTAACACGCCGCACAACCCAACCGGCGCTGTGATGCAGAAGGCCGATATGGAAAAACTGGCCAACCTGACCGACGGCACCGACATACTTGTGATCAGCGATGAAGTATACGAGCACATGGTTTTCGACGGGCAGGCGCATTTCAGCGCGTTGCAGCTACCCGCATTGCGCGAACGCAGCTTTGTGATTTCGTCTTTCGGGAAAACCTACCACACCACCGGCTGGAAAATCGGCTATGCCATAGCACCGGCGGCGCTTACAGCCGAACTGCGCAAGATGCACCAGTTTATCACTTTCTCCACTGCTACACCACTGCAAATGGCCATCGCCGCGTACCTGGATAATGAGGGGCATTACCGCACCCTGCCGGACTTCTATCAGCAGAAACGCGATTTCTTTTATGCGCAACTGAAAGATTCCCGGTTTGAGCTAACACCTTCTGCCGGTACTTATTTTCAGCTGGCAAAGTATGATAAAATTACGGACGCGTACGATGTGGCGTATGCCAAACAATTGGTGCAGGAAGCCGGTGTAGCAGCCATACCAGTTTCCGCCTTTTACCATGACAAAACCGACCATAAATACCTGCGCTTCTGTTTTGCTAAAGGCAAGGATACTTTGCGTGCTGCTGCCGAACGGCTCGTTGATTTATAGGTGATAAATGGCTGAATTGCTGCCAGCTGATTTAAATACCTATTTATACTTCCTTCATCTTTTGAGTATCAGAAAAGAGAAATGAAGTATTAAACGATCATTCGGTAACCTCCGGCAATTTAACCATTCAGCCGTTTAGCCTTGAAACACATTCTTTCTTTATCTGAAATTATGCAGGATTTACGTATTACCATTGTACAAACCGCACTGCACTGGCAGGAGGCGGAAGCAAATCGCCGGATGTTTTCGGAGAAGCTGGCTGCCGCGGCTCCGGCAACCGACCTAATTGTGCTGCCCGAAATGTTTACCACTGGCTTTAGTATGAGAGCCGCCGAACTGGCCGAGGAAGCCGAAGGTCCTACACTGGCCTGGATGCAACAGCAGGCGAAACAACACAATGCGGTAATCACGGGCAGCGTAATCGTAAAGGAAAAGGGCAGCTACTATAACCGGCTGCTGTGGGTGCGTCCTGATGGCAGCTACGCCAGCTATAACAAACGGCATTTATTCAGGATGGCGAAGGAGCATCATACTTATGCTGCCGGCAGCGAGCGGCTGGTGGTGGATTTAAAAGGCTGGAAAGTCTGTCCGCTGGTTTGCTACGATTTGCGCTTTCCGGTTTGGAGCCGCAACACGGGTAACGGCTATGACCTGCTGCTATATGTGGCCAACTGGCCCAAGGCACGTAGTCTGGCTTGGCGCACGCTGCTAAAAGCACGCGCCATCGAAAACCAGGCTTACGTAGCAGGCCTGAACCGCGTGGGCACCGACGGCAACGGCCATCCTTACTCCGGCGACTCCGCCATCATCCATCCCAAAGGTTATACTTTGCTGGAGGCCAGTGAAACAGAAGGCATTTATACTTTAGTTTTAAACAAACAGGAGTTAGATGATTATCGCGAAGCATTTCCGGCGCACCTGGATGTGGATAGTTTCTCGCTGTAGTAGCTGGATTTATTGCCTGCTGTGCGCTTGTTGAAATCCAGCCTGCTTGTTTTATACTACACTGGCGCTAGTATTAACTGGCGCTAAGCAGAGCTAGCAGAGGCAGTGTATGAGAAAGCATATCTACTCCTCATTATCATACCTGCTAAAAGCAAAAATCAATTACGCAAAGTATAGCGCGAGTTCTCCTAAAGCTTCTGCCTCATCCAGAATTTGTTTAAAAGCGATGTGCGGCCGCGCCTGCAGCATGCGTTCCAGGCGCGGATGCCGGCCCAGCAGCAATACCATTCTGCCTTCCTGCGCCAGCAGCAGTTCCTCCACCAGCGGCATGGCGCTTCCAAATCCCTCCGTGGTTTCATCTGCCTGCACCAGCACCACTGCTTTATCAGCTTCGCGCAACAGTCTTAGGCCATAGTGCAGCAGCAGTTCTCCTGATTGCGCATCTACATCCAGTGTTGCTACCTCCGGCCATACCCGTTTTACCTCCGCCAGCAGCGGCTGCCGGAAAGTAGCAACAGTTGTTAAATCCAGAAGCAGGAAAGCTTTTGCTACCATACCAGTAACTTAGACGTAACCTGCTCGCCTGACTGCGCTGTGGCACGAACTATATACAGCCCTGCTTTCAGGTTTTGCAGCGGAATGCTGTGCGCGCGGCTATACCTGCCCGGCGTTTGAAATACAAGCCTGCCAATGGAATCATATACTTGCAGCGAAACAGGTGCTGAAGCTTGTGCACGGGCTACATCGTAGGTAGCTTTGTCGGCGGGATTCGGGTATACCTGCAGCGTAAGCGTTTCCTGCGGGTTTTCTGTTACGGTACCGTTTCCGGCAGTTTGCTCCAGCAAGTATAAACCGCCCCCCTGCGTCCCGATAGCCAGGTATGATTTATTTGTGCCACCCAGCGGAGCGACAGCAATGCTCAGGCCTTTGCCCAAGCGTGTTTCGTGTAGTTGCCCGGTCAGCGTGTTTTCCAGCAGCCTGGTTTCGGCGGTCAGGGTTGTGTCGTCCTTTATACTTCTGATAAAATTTTGGTAGATGCTGAGTATGCCGCTGTCGTCTACTGTAAGCAAATCCGGCTGTCCGTCGCCATCCATGTCTGCCACGGCGGGGCGCAGGTTACGCAGCGACACATCCAAGCCCATATTATTCAGGCTGCTTTTCTCTAAAGTATAAGCAGGCTGGCCGGCACTGCCGGTATTGCGGTAAAAAGGCAGAATACCGCTTGCTTTGCCCAGCACCAGATCCAAATCACCATCATCATCGGCATCGAAGAAAGCGGGCGCATCATCGGCCTCTACAGCCATTATCGTTTTTATACCTGCAAAGCTGAACTGCATCGGTTCGCCTTTGGCGGCGGTATTCGGCATATACCCGATGCTGGCAATACCTGCTTCCGGTTGCTGATAGGTCAGGATCAGATCCAACACGCCATCACTATTGATATCAGCAAAAATAGGCTTTATACTTCTGAGAAATCGGGAGGACAGGTTGAGATAATCATCGGTAACCAGCGAGAAAGCCGGGGCTGCGGCTGTGCCTGTATTCTGGTAATAACTGACGGAGGCGCTGTAGCTGCCGTGCTGCATAGAAGCATCGTTGCCAACCAGCATATCCTGGTCACCGTCGCCATCTATGTCTGCAAAAGCTGGAAAAGCGCCTTCGCTCAGATCTATCATCTGGTGTTGCAGAAAATCATCCTGCACAAAGTCAAATTCCGGGTTGTCAGCTACTTTTTCGTTGCGGTACAGCCACACCGACTGCGCCAGGTTGATGTTATTGAGCTCGTACGTAGACTGCGGCGCTACGAGTAAGTCAGGCACGCCATCGAAAGTAACGTCTTCGTAATAAGCAGCCGGGAATATATTAAAACTTGCTGGTTTAGCAGCCGGAAAATTGGTGTCAAAGCCTGTCATCATGGCCTTGTCGGGAGTGCCCTGGTTTAGCATCCGCACCAAGTCGTTACACATCAGTGCGCCCATCAGCAGGTCTTTGTCGCCATCGGCATCTAAGTCCAGCAGCAGCAGCGAGGAACCACTGTGCCCGGTGTGCTGCGGCGCCAGCAACAACGAAGGTTTTGGTATATTCTGTTGCGGTGCCACCAGCCCACAGTAAGCATTAAATACAAAGCTGTTGCAATCCTCGCACTCAGATATGCCGCCCCACCAGTTGGTCTGCTGCACATACTTGAGCGTGCCACAGGGCAGCCCCTCCTCCGCCTGCACGTTGCGGTATGCTTCTAAAGTATAACCCAGCGAAAACTCGGTAATGAGCACATCTAGGTCACCGTCGCCGTCCATGTCGGTAATGGCGGGCACGTCGGCGCTATTCATTTGCAGGTTGATGTTGCGGTTGCCGTACAGCAGTGCCTCTTCCGCCAGCGTAAATTTCAATTGACTGTTTCCAGTTTCCTCCTGCCGGAACACGCGGATACCCAGCGGCGTGTTCGTGAAAATATCCTGCAGGCCATCGCAGTCATAATCGCGCAGCAACACCCACGATGTCAGATCCTCAGGAAAAAACACCTCATACTCGGGTGCATAAGTATAGCGCCAGGCGCCGTTTTCCTGCACAGCCAGCCAGGTATACACTTTCTGCAGCATCCTGTCGAAAATAAATAAATCAGGCTGCCCATCCTTATTGAGATCGATGGTGGAGAACTGGGGCGTGTTGAGTCCGCCGCTCCACGGGTCAAAAAGCGCGCCTGTGGCCGTAACGACTGGCACATCGATGCGCAGCCGGAACTGCAGCGAATCCTGGGCAAGGGCAGCAGTAGCAGACCAAAGTATTAACAGCAGGGCGAAGACGTTCTTCATGGTTCGTTATCGGCTTTCTCGTTTAAATTAAAGGTTGTTTTGCATTGAGGCAACAGGCGGTGCTGTCGCTTTTCGGGATTTGCATGTATATTGCCACAGCATCGGCAGCTGCCTGTACAAGCGCATGTTTATACTTTATACATGCTATAACGGAGGTTGCCGCCCTAAAAGCATCTGGTCAGGATAAAATTACATAATTCATGCAGAACAATATCGCCTTTTTATATCAAAAATACCTGGAGTGCCGCCAAGTCAGCACCGACTCGCGTGCCGAACAAAATGACAGCCTGTTTTTCGCCCTGAACGGGCCAAATTTTAAAGGAGCAAAGTTTGCACAGATGGCGCTGGAAAGAGGTGCCAAATATGCCGTAGTGGACGATCCAAGTATGGCCTCAGACAATGTGCTGGTGGTGGAAGATACACTACAGGCGCTGCAGGATTTGGCACGCCACCATCGCCGCCAACTCAGCATACCCGTTATCGGCATTACGGGCTCCAACGGCAAAACTACCACCAAAGAGCTCATACATGCTGTACTCAGTCAAAAGTATAACACACTTTACACGCAGGGCAACCTCAACAACCACATAGGAGTGCCGCTCACGCTGCTGCGCGTCAGGCCGGAGCACGAAATGGCGATTATTGAAATGGGCGCCAACCACATCGGCGAAATTGCGCTGCTCTGCAGCATTGCCCAGCCTACGCACGGCCTCATCACCAACATCGGCAAAGCGCATTTGGAAGGCTTTGGCAGTTTAGAAGGCGTGGCGCGCGGCAAGAGTGAACTATACTTATATCTAGCTGAGCACGGCGGCACCGTGTTTGTGAACACCGGCAATGAACACCTGCTGCGCATGAGCCGCCGCATCGAAAACAAAATCACCTACCCTGCCCCCGGCAATTATTACCACAGTGAGTTGCTGGAGGCTTCGCCTTACGTGGTGTATCAGGATGAGGAAAAGAACGAGGTACGCACGCAACTGGTGGGCAGCTACAACTACGAGAACATGGCCGCAGCTGCCACTATAGGTAAGTTTTTTGGTGTGCCGCTGGCAAAGGCCAATGCTGCCATTGCGGACTACAGTCCGGTCAACAACCGCTCGCAGGTATTGCAAAAAGGCAGCAACACCATCATCCTGGATGCTTACAACGCTAACCCTACGTCTATGGCCGCCGCCGTGCGCAATTTCGGTAGTATGAACGCGCCGCACAAAGTGGTTATACTTGGTGATATGTTTGAGCTGGGCGCTGAGAGTGAGGCCGAGCACCGTGCACTGGGTCAAGTGGTAGCAGAGCAAACGTTTGGCAAGGTGCTGCTCTGCGGCAAAGATATGCAACATGCGGCGGCTGTTAGCGAGGCTTTTTTATACTTTGCCACAAAGCAGGAACTGACGCAATGGCTGCAGGAGCATCCGGTGCAGCAAAGTTATGTGCTGGTAAAAGGCTCGCGCGGCATGGGCCTGGAGACAGTGGTGGAGTTGCTGTAGGTTGTGGGTGAGTGAATGAAGAGGTCAGTTAGGGCTGTAGGATTTATACTTTGAATTTTTGGTTGTGGTTTACAATGTATGATGGTGTAAGGAACTAATTTTTAGGATGTTGTATGCTTATTCTTATCAAGTATAATAATTTAAACAGCAGATTTAAGCCTGAAGCAGGCAATTCTTAAGCAAACAAGATTGCCTTAATAGGAGATAAAAGAGCATTGACATATCATTAATTCATTCTTTCTGAATTTTATAGGCACCTCTTGAATCATCATACATTGTGAACCACAACCGAATTTTTTAATCTCTGCTTCACATTTCCAGTCTTTTGTCATACTTTCCTTTGTCAACAAAATACGCTCCGCTTAAATAGCAATTATGAAAAGACTTTATACATGTTTACTGCTGCTGCTCATAGCCAGTAACTGCTTTGCTCAGTTTCGTGTCAGCCCCAACCAGCGCTATTTGCTACGCGATAACAAGCCTTTTTTCTGGCTGGGCGATACGGCCTGGGAGTTGTTTCACCGCCTTAACCGCGAGGAGGCAGACCAATACCTCAAGCGCAGGGCCGAACAGGGCTTTACGGTTATTCAGGCGGTAGCGCTGGCAGAATTCGACGGGCTGCATACGCCCAATGCCTATGGCGAGCTGCCTTTAGAAAACGATGATCCCGCAAAACCGCGCGAAGCTTATTTTAAACACGTTGATTATATCATTGATCAGGCAGATAAGTATGGTTTGGTCATCGGGCTGCTGCCCACCTGGGGAGATAAATTATGGAAAAGCAGCTGGGGAAAAGGCCCGGAAGTTTTCAACCCTGAAAATGCAGAAGTATATGGCCAGTGGCTCGGTAACCATTATAAAAACCGGAAGAACATTGTCTGGATTTTAGGTGGCGACCGCAATCCGCAAAACGCCCTGCATGAAAGCGTATGGCGTGCCATGGCCGAAGGAATTGCGGCAGGTACGGGTGGCGCTGACAAGGCGCTTATAAGTTTTCATCCGACCGGAGGCACAGACCTGGGTTCTGCGCAATGGTTTCATAAGGATGAGTGGCTGGACTTCAATATGCTGCAGAACGGGCATTGCCGCGACATGCCTGTTTACGATAAAATACAGGCAGTTTACAACCTGGTTCCGGCAAAACCGGTGCTGGATGCGGAGCCAATTTACGAAGATCATCCGGTTTGCTTCAATGCAAAGGATCTGGGCACCTCCAGTGCTTATGATGTGCGTAAGTATGCTTACCTGGATCTTTTTTCGGGCGCTTTCGGGCACACGTATGGTTGCCATGATATATGGCAGTTTTATGCTCCCAACCGGGAATCTGTAAACGATCCGCACATCTACTGGCAGCAAGCGCTGGAACTGCCCGGTGCCAGCCAAATGGAGTTTCTGCGCAGGTTGATGGAATCACGCCCGCTCACGGACAGGGTGCCCGATCAATCACTTATTGTTGAGAATAACCTTGCTGCGGCAGAACGCATACAGGCCACCCGCGGTATAGATTACCTTTTCGTGTATGCTGCCGCCGGAAAGCCATTTACCGTTAACCTTGGTAAAATATCAGGCACCTCTTTGCAAGGCTACTGGTTTGATCCTAAAAATGGCGAAACACAAGCTATCAGCCCGTTCAGAAATCAGGGAAGCAAGAAATTCAGCCCGCCGAAAAGTGGCTATGGCAACGACTGGATTTTGGTTTTAGATGATGTGGGTAGAAATTATAAGAAGCCGTAACGCCACCAGCGCCATCCACACAGCCGCCGCTTTTATACTATTATCCTGATTTGAAAGTGGTATACTGTGAACTGTAAATCGCTGTGTTAAAATGGTGAGTTAAAGTCCTGTAGCAGCGGCAGCACCTCGTCTTTCGGCGATACCAGCGGCTCAGCAATACCCCAGTTTATACCTAAAGCCGGATCGTTCCAAAGTATGCCGCCTTCTGCGGCTGGCGCGTAAAAGTCAGTGCATTTGTACAGAAAGGTGGTATTGTCTTCCAGCGCCACGAAACCATGCGCAAAGCCTGCCGGAATGTAAAACTGGTTATGCGATACGGCATCCAGCAGGCAGGTAAGGTGCTGGCCATAGGTGGGCGAATCTTTGCGCAGATCCACGACCACATCCAGTGCCCGCCCTGTGGCTACCCGCACCAGTTTGGCCTGCGCATGGGGCGGCTTTTGAAAGTGCAACCCACGTAAAACGCCCTTACCCGATACAGATTGGTTGTCCTGTACAAAGCCGGGCTGCAAGCCAAACGGCGTAAACCACTTCTGGCTAAAGGTTTCCAAAAAATACCCCCGGTCATCCCGAAACACGCGCGGCTTAAATTCTATCAATCCTTCAATATGAAATAGCTGGTGTTCCATTATATATGTTCTGTTTCTCTTGTTGCAGCTATGTAGGCTGGCATCTCTGCCTGTTGCGTTTTGTAAAGCATTTTTAAATAACTGACTTTTGAATAATTGAATAAAAGAGCAGCGTTTTATACTTTCAATCATTCAGAATTTTATAGCCTTTGCTTGTGTCAGCACTTTACTGCGAAGGCCGCTAAAGTATAAACTGTTGGTGAAAACCCCAATAAGTACTCCTATACCTGCTTTTGAACAACTGAATACTGAAAGAAGCAACCCATACTGCATTCATTCAAACTTATACATTCAATCATTCAAAATTCTCTCTCTTGTTACCTGTACAATAGCTTCTCTATACTTCTTTATTACAATCCGATCATCAAATGTCGTGACGGCTAGCTGGCGGCTGGCTTGTCCCATGCGTTTCAGTTCTGCGTCGCTCAGTTGCAGCATCTGGCTCATTTTCTCGGCCAGCGCTGCTGCGTTGCGCGCACGGCAAAGATAGCCGTTAATGCCCTGCTGCACTACTTCGCGGCAGCCTGGCACATTGGTTGCGATAAGCGGTTTGGCCATGGCAGCAGCCTCCAGCAGCGTGCGCGGCGTGCCTTCGCGGTACGAGGGCAGCACCACACAATCGGCGGTAGCGATAACGGCGGCTACATCATCCGTGTTGCCCAGGTATTCAATCACGCCGGTGGCCAGCCATTTCTCCAGTTTGCTGCGCCTGATTCCGGAGCGGCTGCGCTCATCTATCTTACCCAACAGCCGGCATTTTACGTTCGGGTATTGCTCCTGCACCATTTTGCTCGCCTCCACAAATTCCATCACGCCTTTGTCGTACAGCACCCGCGCCACCATCAGAAATACAAAACGATTGTTGCGTTTGAATTGATCAGCAGGTATAAACGCCTCCAGATTTATACCTGATCCGGGCAGCACTTTGGTTATACTTTCGCGCACCAGTTTGTTGCGCAGGAACAGGCTGCGATCATCTTCGTTCTGAAAAAACACTTTGGCCGGGTAGCGGAAAGCAAACTTGTACAGTTTCAGCGCAATGGAAGAAATATAATCTCTGGTGATAAAGACTGTACCCAGCCCGGACACATTGTTGATAGCCGGAATGCCCGCCCAATGCGCCGCAACAGCGCCGTAAATGTTAGGTTTGATGGTATAATGGAGCACCACATCCGGTTGCAGCCGCTTGTATGTCTGGTAGAGTCGCCAGCAAAGCAGCAAATCCGTGAAAGGATTGGTGCCCTGCTCCATCGGCACCGGCACAAATATACACCCGGCTTCCACCAGCTTTTCGGAATACGCATCGCAGGGTGCAACAGCCACTAACTTGTGGCCATCGGCCAGAAGTGCCTGAACCAGGCTCATCCGGAAGTTATAGATGTTCCAAGAAGTGTTGATGACAATGGCTATGCGCATACTTGCTCATCGCAAAGAAATGTTGCTACGGCTAAAAGGTGACAAGTTAGCCATTTTAGCTGTAGCATCAGAAAATTTAAAGTAAATTGCACGCATTCTTCCGAATTATCACAATTAGACTAATTGTGTCGTGCCTGTCGCTGCATTTATGGCTGCCACAGGTGGTGCCGCCGCTGATCTGACCATCAGTAAAATCAGCCTGAACGACCGCAAAAACGTTACTGAAAATAAACGCAGTCCGTTGCCTGCTTCCGTTCTTCGGTTGAGCGGCCAAAAAGCAGAGATGGCAGCCTATACGATGACGCTTAAAAGAAAATGAATGAGCAAACAACAATTTTATGACACGGCCAAGCCACAGGAAACCGCCGTATTGGTGGCTGTGCCAAATTATCGCCAAACTGAGGATCAAACCAACGAATACCTCGACGAGCTTGCTTTTTTAACGGAGACGGCGGGTGCAAAAGCCATCAAGCGCTTTGTACAGAAACTGGACAAGCCTGACAGCCGCACTTTTGTGGGCAGTGGAAAGCTGGACGAAATCAATGCTTTTATAAAGGAGCACGAAATCGACATGGTTATTTTTGATGATGACCTGACCCCATCGCAGGTGCGTAACATAGAGCGCGAACTGCAGGTTAAAATTGTTGATCGCAGCCTGCTTATACTTGATATTTTCGCGCTGCGTGCCAAAACAGCCCAGGCCCACGCCCAGGTAGAGATGGCCCAGTACCAGTATTTGTTACCACGCCTCACCAACCTCTGGACCCACCTTTCCAAACAAAAAGGCGGTATCGGTATGAAAGGCCCTGGTGAAACGGAGATTGAGACGGACCGCCGTATTGTGCGCGACAAAATATCGCTGTTAAAAGAGCGCCTGAAGAAGTTTGAGACACAAAACTTTGAGCAGCGCAAAGCCCGCGCGGCTATCACCCGCGTGGCGCTGGTGGGCTATACCAACGTAGGCAAATCTACGCTCATGAACCTGCTCTCTAAATCGGATGTGTTTGCCGAAAACAAGCTGTTTGCCACCGTAGATGCCACTGTGCGTAAAGTAGTGCTCGGCAATGTGCCTTTTCTGCTTTCCGACACCGTAGGATTTATCCGCAAGCTGCCTACTAAGTTAATCGAGGCGTTTAAGTCTACGCTGGATGAAATACGCGAGGCCGATCTGCTGGTGCATGTAGTAGATATTTCGCACCCTTCTTTTGAGGAGCATATTGCGGTGGTAAACGACACGCTGAAAGATATAAACGCCGCTGACAAACCGGTGCTGCTGGTCTTCAACAAAATCGACCTGTACCTGGCACAGCGCGAACAGGAGTTGCAGGAAGAGGGCCACGAGGTACGTCCTTCTATCGAAGACTTGAAAGCTACTTATATGGCCAAAGTACACGCGCCGGCTTTGTTTATTTCTGCCACTAATAAAATAAATATAGAAGCGCTCCGCGACGAGCTGCAAAGCCGCGTGGCGCAAATTCACTTCGAGCGTTACCCGAATAATGTATAAGCAAGTATAAATCGGATAGTATAAAAGTTTTGGTTCCTATACCTGGAGCCAGAACTTTTACACTGAAGCTGTTGAGCGTTTCACCTTCAAGCCATTACTTGCCCTTGCTGCGTGTTTTCACCAGCAAGCAAAACTGTTGAAGTATAAATCAGATAGTATAAAGAACTCGTGGCTGCCGAATATAGCAGCCACGAGCTCTTTACATTACGAAAGCAAGTATAAATAAATCCCCGCTGATGCGCGTTTGTAGCTCATACTTTTACTTCAGAACAATGGACAAGCTATAACAGGCAACAACAGTATTTGTACCTCCATTTTTAGTTATGTTCCAGCTTGCTATTGCAGCAGTTGTTTTTGGCAAATCATGGCGATGGTACAACAGCCTGGCACAACTATTTAGGTATAGTTTCAGTAAGTAGCAAAGCTACCAGTGCGTTAATACGAAACTATATGAAGACGCTATACATCCTGCGGCATGCCAAATCGAACTGGAAATTTGAGCAGCTTAGCGACCACGACAGACCTCTGAACGAGCAGGGGCGCTCTGATGCACTGCTAATGGGCCAGGAGTTGGCCTCACGGGGTGTTCAGCCCGACCTGATTGTATCGAGCCCTGCTGTGCGGGCACTTACTACAGCCGTTCTTGTAGGAAAAGAGCTAGATTATGAACCGCGCGACATTGAAGTAAACGACCAGATATACGCCGCCGGAAAGAGAGACTTGCTGGAGGTAGTGCAGGCCACACCTGCAAAGGTGCGAAACCTGCTACTGGTGGGCCACAACCAGGCGCTCTCAGATTTTGCTAATATGCTGTCGCCGGAGACGCTGGCTAGTTTGCCCACCACCGGTGTGGCAGCCATACAGTTTAACTGCGACAAATGGAACGACATCAGCCGCGACAATGCAGACTTTTTATTTTTTGACTTCCCGAAAAATTACAAATAACATCCCGCCAGCAGCCACACCGGCTCATTTTTATCAACATGGACAAAGATAAACAAGTACAGGAAAAACCGCAGCAGGAACTTCCTTCCATTAACAGGGAGCTGAGCTGGCTTGCCTTCAACTATAGGGTACTACAGGAGGCCGAGGATAAAAATGTGCCGCTGCTGGAGCGCATCAAGTTTCTGGCTATTTTCTCGGCTAATCTGGACGAATACTTTAAGGTGCGCGTAGCCACGCTCAAGCGCCTCATCAAACTAAAGAAGAAAACGAGAGAACAACTGGAAGATGATCCTTCCGCCACTTTTGGCCAGGTAATACAGGAGGTAAAGCGCCAGCAGGAAGCTTTCGGCGAGGCTTTCAGAGGAGGTATACTGGACGGACTGCGCCAGGAGAACATCCACCTGCTGACAGAAAACGACCTGAACGCGGCGCAGCAGGAGTGGGTAAGATCTTATTTTGAGCAAACCATGCAGCCGCTGCTTCAGCCTATTGACCTGGATAAATCTGAGACGCATCTTTTCCTGAAAGACCAGACAGTATATTTAGGCCTGAAAATGACTGCCCCAACCGAGGTGGATGCAAGACCGGAACGTTTCGCTATGCTGGAGATCCCGACTAAAAAACATGGCGGACGCTTTGTGAAACTGCCTACCACAGACGGGCAACGCTACGTTATGTTTATAGATGATGTGATTCGCTATTGCCTGCCTTTGCTTTTTCCGAAGTATAAACATTTTGAGGCGCATGCCGTGAAGGTATCACGGGATGCGGAACTGGACATTGAAGAAGAAGTATCTGGCGACCTGATGGCAAAGATACGCAAGAGCGTGAAAAAGCGTGAAATAGGTTATCCTGCCCGCCTGCTATACGACCCCGAAACACCGCAGGAACTTCTGGACATGATAATGGCCCATATGGGCATCACGGAAGAGGAACTGGTAGCGGGTAGTAAATACCATAACTTCCGCGACTTTTTTCAATTTCCGGATTTTAACTTGCCGGACCTCAAGTATAAACCACAGCCTACCCTGGTGCACCCGCTGCTGGAGCAGGAACCAAGTATACTGGCCGCCATGCGAAAGCAGGATTACCTGGTGCATTATCCTTATCAGTCATTTGATTACGTGCTGCGCCTGTTTAACGAGGCGGCCGAAGACCCGAAGGTAACTGCCATCAGCGTTACGCTTTACCGCGTGGCCGATAAATCGGCTGTTGCCAAAGCGCTGGTCAGGGCGGCCAAAAACGGCAAGCTGGTAACGGTGGTGGTGGAGCTGAAAGCGCGTTTTGATGAGGAGTCAAATATCTTCTGGGCAGGTAAACTGCAGAAAGCAGGGGCCAATGTTATTTTTGGTGCGCAAGACCTGAAGGTACATTCCAAATTGGGCCTGATAACACGCAACGAGAATGGCAAAATGGTGAACTATAGCTACCTGAGCACGGGAAACTATAACGAAGATACCTCCACGATATACGCCGACCACGCCCTTTTTACCTCCGATAAACGCATCACCAAAGATGTGGAGCAGGTATTTAACTTCCTGATTGACGGGCAGCCGGAGAAAACATTTAAGCATCTGCTGGTTGCGCCTATCAACATGCGCGAAAGGTTCGTGCAGCTGATAGACCGTGAAATCAAAAATGTAAAAAAAGGACTTCCTGCTGCTATGATTCTAAAGATGAATGCCCTGCAGGACGAGCGCATGATTAAAAAATTATATGCGGCCAGCCAGGCAGGCGTAAAAATAAAGCTGCTGGTGCGCGGCATCTGCTGCCTGGTACCTGGTGTGGAAGGACTGAGTGAAAACATTGAAGTGCGCAGCATTGTGGATCGCTATCTGGAGCATGCCCGGGTTTACATCTTCCACAACAACGGCGACGAGCAATACTACGTGGCGTCCGCCGACTGGATGACACGCAACCTGAACCGCCGGGTGGAAGTAGCTTTTCCGCTGCTGCAGCAACACTTGAAAGAACAAGTGCGCACTATTATCGACTTCCAACTGGCTGACGATACCAAAGCCCGCGCCATAGACAATAGTTATTTACGCCCGGATACGCCCACCAATGTCCGGGCACAATATGAAAGCTACAACTACCTGCGCAGCCTCGTGCCGGAAGGTATAAATCCGGCGCGCCGGAAAGAGAAGAAATAGCAGATAGCGCTGGAGCAGGTATAAAATAAAAGCGGCGGCAACTTTAGTAGTTCCTGCCGCTTTTATCTTACAAGTATCAGAATAAACTTCATGAAGTATAAATGGAGGTCATCCCATAAGATTACTCTCTTTCAGTAAACTTCAGGCAATTAGCAACAAGCCTTTTATCTTATTTATACTTGCCTGCTAGCGGTTTTTCATTCTCTCTACCAGCCGGCGAGGCGGCACGACAAACAGCTCCACACCAATATACTCAGTTCCGGCCAGATCATTCCTGATAAGTTCGCTTCTGGAGCCGATGTCATTAAATACGCGGTTGCGGTAATACTGCCGGAAACCACCTTCTACTGCAAACCACAGAAAGTCATAGATTTCGCGCTCTACGCGCACCATGGCTTTAAAATCAGTCCGGCGCAGCTCAATCTCCTTAAACTCCGACAGCGGCGGGTCTTTT
>Ga0210040_10000585_pt1 | contig 60569 bp, 53 predicted proteins | sample CryGeyCG12114_NA_FD_185462 | JGI IMG/M metagenome (GOLD analysis project Ga0210040, IMG submission 185462) | Groundwater microbial communities from aquifer - Crystal Geyser CG19_WC_8/21/14_NA (SPAdes) (version 2) | ecosystem: Environmental > Aquatic > Deep subsurface > Groundwater | place: USA...
GGTCTCGGTGTCGAGCTTCTCCTGCGCGAACACGCCGACCTCGATCCGCTTCGCGAGCGAGACCTCCTCCTCGGCCGTCAGAAGCGGAACCTTCGACAGCTGCCGCAGGTAGTCCTTCACCGGATCGGTCGACGCTCCGACGATCCCCTCGGCACGCGACTCGACCTCGTCGTCCTCGTTGAGTGCGATGCGGAGCACGGCGTCCTGACCCATGGTCTTGATCTGTGCTGGTGCGTCTTCGATGAGCGTCATCGGTGTTCCTTCCCTCGTACCCCTGACATGCGAGCGGGTGACTCCCGTGAGCAGCCGTTCACCATGCCGCCGCAAGCGGGGCATGTACCCCTTTCGGGGGGCCACGTATGGTGAGCTTAGCGTTATGTATAACGTCTGTCATGTTAATTACCCGAGAGCACGGGCTTAACGCAAGGTGACGCGAAAAGCGCCGCGGAACGATGATTCCGCCCGGGTTTCGGCTCGGTGGGCGCGCACAGGCGGCGAGGCGCAGAGAAGGGGCGGCGCGGCAGAAGCGAGCCCGGTGAGCGGGTGACCGGAGCCGCAGAGTGAAGCGGAAGTCAGAGGGGCAGGGGGGCGAGGAGGGAGGGCGCGCAGCCCACGTCAGGCGCCCGTTTGCCCCGACGGGCGGTCGAGCGAATCGAGGATGCGCTCGCGCACCTCACGGCGCAGCACCTTGCCGATGAGCGACCGGGGAAGCTCGTCGACCACGACGATGCGTCGCGGAACCTTGTATGCGCCGAGGTTGGCGCGCGCGAACGCGCGAAGGTCCGCCTCGTCGAACGACGCGCCGGCCGCGAGCACGACGGCCGCGGCGACCTCCTCGTCGCCGCCGTCGCGCGGGATGCCGACGACCGAGATCTCCTCGACCGACGCGTGGTCGCGCAGGGTGTCCTCGACCTCGGTCGGCGACACGTTGAAGCCACCGGTGATGATCAGTTCCTTGATGCGGTCGACGATGCGGATGAAACCGTCCTCGTCCATCGTCACGATGTCGCCCGTGCGGAACCAGTCCCCGTCGAGGAACACCGCGGCCGTCTCGTCCGGCTTCCCGTGGTACCCGGAGAAGACCTGCGGCCCCCGCACCACCAGCTCGCCCGGCTCCCCGAAGGGGCGGTCCTCGCCCGGGCTGTCAGGGTCCACGACCCGCACCTCGGTGCTCGGCAGGGGCAGGCCGACGGTGCCGGCGCGGCGCGTGTCGCCGACCGGGTTCGCCATCAGCACGGGGGAGCACTCGGACAGGCCGTAGCCCTCGACGAGATAGCCGCCGGTCTGCTTCTCCCACGGCACGACGACGCTCTCCGGCAGCGCCATGGCGCCCGAGATCGCGATGTCGATGCCCTGGAGCGAGATCTTCCGCGAGTCCGCCGCCCGCTGCAGCCTGGCGTAGATCGGCGGCACGGCGGGCAGGAAGGTTGGCGGGTGCTGCTTGACCACTTTCAGCACGAGGTCCGCGTCGAACTTCGGGAACAGCACGAGGCGCGACCCCATGCTCATGGCGAAGGTGAGGCAGAGCGTCAGACCGTAGGCGTGGAACATCGGCAGCACGGCGTAGACGACGGACGTGCCGCGCTCGATGGTCGGCACCCAGGCCCGGGCCTGCGCGGCGTTCGCGTTCAGGTTGCCGTGGCTGAGCAACGCCCCCTTGGGCGTGCCCGTCGTGCCGCTCGTGTACTGGATGACCGCGACGTCGCCGGACGTCGGCCGTGGGTGCGCGGCATCGATGGGCCTGTTCGCTGCGATCCGGGTCCAGTTCGTGGTGCCGGTGACCTTCGCGGTCAGGGCGGCACGCGACTCCCGCGCCTTCTTCACCGGCAGACGGAGCGCGAGGCGGGTGCGGAGGTCCATGGCCCGGGTGATGTCGACCGAGATGACGGTGTGCGGCCGGAGGTCGTCGGGGAAGTCCTGGACGGTGGCGGCCACCCTGTCCCACGCGATCACGACCTTCGCCCCGTGGTCCTCGAACTGGTGCCGCAGTTCGCGCGGCGTGTACAGCGGATTGTGCTCCACGACGACGGCGCCCAGTCGCAGCACGGCGTAGAACGCGACGACGTGCTGGGGGCAGTTCGGCAGCACCAGCGCGACGGTGTCGCCGTGCTGCACGCCCGCGCGGCGGAGTCCCTCCGCGGCTCGCGCGATCCGGTCCCGCAGAGAGGCGTAGGTGGTCGTCGCGCCGAAGAACTCGAGCGCCACGTTCTCCGGGAAGCGGTTCGCCGACTCGTCCACGAGGTCGACGAGGGACCCCTCCGGGAGGACGACGTCGTGCGGAACGTCGGGGGCGTAGCTGTGCAGCCACGGGCGCGGTGTGTCGATGGTCACGGTCAACACTCTAGAGTTCCGGTGCTCACGCGCCCGGAAGGCCGGGGGGACGGCCGGAGATCGGACACCGGAGGCGCACCTGGAGCCCGTCGGGCGGCGTCGCCCGAGCGGCGAAGGGCAGCCTTCCCTCGCTGGACAGCACGGGGGGCCGGTGCTTTGCTGGCCGGATGAGCGAGGGAACGGAGACGTCGGTGGCCGTCCCCGGCGGTGCGGCGACCGAGCCGCATGCGCAGAGCAGCGCGAGCCGGCTCAACTGGCTCCGCGCGGGAGTCCTCGGCGCGAACGACGGCATCGTGTCCGTCGCCGCCATCGTCGTCGGTGTGGCGGGCGCCACGCCTGCGGTCGCCCCCATTCTCACGGCCGGGCTCGCGGGGCTCGTCGGCGGGGCCATCTCCATGGCCCTCGGCGAGTACGTCTCCGTCAGCAGCCAGCGGGACAGCCAGCGCGCGAGCATCGCGCAGGAGCGGCGCGAGCTGGCCGAGGATCCGGAGGGCGAGCTGCGCGAGCTCGCGGAACTGTACCGCGCCCGGGGGCTCTCCGAGCGCACCGCGGAGGCGGTGGCACGGGAGCTGAGCGAGAAGGATGCGCTCGCGGCGCACCTCTCCGCGGAGTTCAGCATCCAGGAGGAGGACGTCGTGAGCCCGTGGCACGCCGCGCTCGCCTCGGCCGTGGCGTTCACGATCGGCGCGCTGCTGCCGTTCGCCGCGATCCTGTTGTCGCCCGTCGCGGTGCGGGTGCCCATCACGTTCGTCGCCGTGCTGCTCGCCCTCGCGCTCACCGGCGCGACCGCCGCCCGCATCGGGGGCGCGCCTCCAGGTCGCGCCACGGCGCGCGTCGTGCTCGGCGGGGCGCTCGCGCTCGCCGCGACGTTCGCCATCGGCACGCTTCTCGGCACCGCAGGGGTGGTGTAGCCCCGCGCGGGCATCGGGTCGTCCGCGCCCGCCGCCGGACCGCTCCCGCCCCCGGGCCTCCCCGGTCTACCCTGGGTCGCACCCGAACGAAGGAGTCCCCATGGCCGTCCTCAGTCGTCCCAGCCGCGGTCGCGGCCGCATCATCGCGGGGGTGTGCGCCGGTCTCGCGCGACGCCTCGGCTGGAGCCCGCTCCTCGTGCGCCTGATCTTCGTGGTCTCGTGCGTGCTGCCGGGACCGCAGATTCTCGTCTACCTCGCGCTGTGGCTCATCATCCCGGGCGACGATCGGTAGCCGGCACCGCCTCCGGGCGTTCCGCTACCCCTCGTCCGCGAGGATGCGCTCCCGCACGGCCCGACGCAGCACCTTGCCGATGAGGGTGGTCGGCAGCTCGTCGAGCACGATGATGCGTCGCGGCACCTTGTACGCCGCGAGGTGCCCGCGGCAGTGCGCGCGCACCGCTTCGGCGTCGAGCGTCACGCCGGGATCCGGTACGACGGCGGCGACGACGTCCTCACCGCCGCCCGACCGCGGGATGCCGACGACCGCCGCGTCCTTCAGCCCCGGGAAGGTGCGCAGCGCCTCCTCGACCTCGGAGGGCGCGACGTTGAAACCGCCCGTGATGATGAGCTCCTTGATGCGGTCGACGACGGTGACGAAGCCGTCCTCGTCCATCGTGACGATGTCCCCGGTGCGGAACCATCCGTCGGGCAGCAGCACGGCCGCCGACTCGTCCGGCTTGCGCCAGTAGCCCGAGAACACCTGCGGGCCGCGCAGCAGAAGCTCGCCCGGTTCGCCGACCGCGCGGTCGCGGGTGGGGTCCTCCGGGTCCACGACCCGGGCGTCCGTGCTCGGGAACGGCACGCCGACGGTGCCGGGCTTGCGGCTCGGCCCGATCGGATTCCCGAGTGCGACCGGTGACGTCTCCGTGAGCCCGTATCCCTCGACGAGGTAGCCGCCGGTCGCCGCCTCCCAGCGCTCGACCGTGGCGACGGGCAGGTTCATGGCACCCGAGATGGCGAAGCGCGCGCTCGACAGGTCGATGTTCCGCTCGCGGGCGGCCCGGGCGAGGCGGTCGTAGATGGGCGGCACCGCGGGCAGGAACGTCGGCGGGCGGCGCTTCGCCGCGGTGAGCACGAGCTCGACGTCGAAGCGGGGGAACAGCACGAGCCGGGCGCCGATGCTCATGGCGAAGGTGAGGCACAGCGTCAGGCCGTAGGCGTGGAACATCGGCAGGACGCCGTAGACCGTCTCGCGTCCCTCCGTGAGCCCCGGAACCCAGGCTCGGCCCTGCAGCGCGTTCACCCTGAGGTTGAGGTGGGTGAGCACGGCCCCCTTGGGCACGCCGGTCGTGCCGCTCGTGTACTGCAGCAGCGCGGGATCGGTCACCGACGGGCGGGGCACGGAGGAGCGGATCCGGGGCGAGCCCACGATGTCCGCCCAGCGCGTCGCCCCCGTCACCCTCGCGGTGAGCGCACGCCGGGTCTTGCGGATGCGGGGGAGCGGCAGCCGCAGGGCGGCGCGCTTGGCGAGCGGCATGGCACTGATGAGGTCGACGGAGACGACGTGCTCGAAGGCGATGTCCGCGGGCATCCGCTGCAGCTCGCCGACGACCCTGTCCCACGCGATCGCGACCCGTGCGCCGTGGTCCTCGAACTGGTGCCGCAACTCACGCGGGGTGTAGAGCGGGTTGTGCTCGACGACGATCGCGCCGATGCGCAGGATCGCGTAGAACGCGATCACGTGCTGGGGGCAGTTCGGCAGCACGAGGGCGACCCGGTCGCCCGCGGCGACGCCGAGCCGGCGGAGCCCCTCGGCGACTCGTCCGATCTGCTCGCCGAGCTCGGCGTACGTGGTCTCGGCGCCGAAGAACTCGAGTGCCACGGCACGGCGGAAGCGGGCGACCGACTCGTCGAGCATGTCGACGAGGGATCCGGTGGGGATGGCGACGGTCTCGGGAACCCCGGCCGCGTAGCTGGACAGCCAGGGCCGGGTCGGGTCGATGCTCACCCGGGAAGCCTATGGGAGCATCCCCACCGACTGCCTGGACGGACGGCGGGAGGGGTATGGCGCTCGTCCCGAGGCCGGCGTGCTCGGCACGCCGGCCGCCCCTTCCGTAGAGTCGATGGACCTTGGGGGAAGAGGCACCATGACCGTAGAGCTCGTGCCCGTCGACGAGCGGATGCTGGAGCGGCTGATCGTCGTCGCGGTCACCGATGCGCCGGCAGACGACGTCGTTCCGCCGCTGGACGACTCGGGCGGCTGGAACGAGCGGCGCCTGGTCTGGCTGCGGCAGTACCACCGCGACTGCCGCGCGGGACTCGACGGCCCCGCCGGGCAGGCGACGTTCGCCGTGCTCGACGACGGCCACGTCGTGGGATCCGTGCGTCTCGCGGTGACCGCGCACCCGCGCGAGCTCGAGACCGGCATGTGGCTCGCGCGCTCGGCGCGCGGCCGGGGCATCGGCGCCGACGCCCTCACCGCCGTCGCGGCGATGGCTCGCAGCCGGGCGGACGCCGTCGTGCTCTGGCTCACCGAGGACCAGGAGGAGGCGCGGGGCGCGCTGGAGACCGTGGGCGCCGACCTCGGCGTGCCCGACGCCGACGGCATCCTCCGGGCGACGTTGCGCGTCGCCCCCTGACCCATCGCCCGGGCGGTCGGTCTGGGACACTGGCGGGATGACCGACGCGACCCTCCGCACGCCCGACGACGACCCCGAGGTCACCGAGCTCGCGAGGCGACTCGTCCGCATCGACTCCGTGAATCCCGATCTCGTGCCGGGCGGTGCGGGTGAGACCGAGATCGCGGAGTTCTGCGCGGGCTGGCTCGCCGACCGCGGCTTCGCGATCACGCGCCTCGAGTCGGTCCCCGGCCGGCCGTCGATCGTGGGACGCCGCAGCGGCACGGGCGGTGGCCGCACGCTGCTGCTCAACGGGCATCTCGACACGGTCGGGGTCGCCGGGTACGAGGGCGATGCGTTCGCGGGCGTCATCGAGGACGGAGTGCTCTCGGGCCGGGGCGCCTTCGACATGAAAGGCGGGCTCGCCGCGCTGCTCGTCGCCGCCGCTCGTGCGGCGGACGCCGGGCTACGGGGTGACATCGTCGTCGCCCTCGTGGCCGACGAGGAGTTCGGCAGCATCGGCACGGAGGAGGTGCTCGCCGCCGTCACCGCGGACGGGGCCATAATCACCGAGCCGAGCAACCTCGAGGTCACGCTCGCGCACCGCGGGTTCGCCTGGTTCGAGGTCGAGTTCACGGGGCGCGCCGCCCACGGGTCCCTGCCGGAGGAGGGCATCGACGCGATCGCGCACGCGGCCCGCTTCCTCACCGCCATCGGCGGGCTCGGCGAGCGCCTCCGCAGCGGTGATCCGCACCCCGTCCTCGGCCACGGGACCGTGCGCGTCGCCACGATCGCCGGCGGTGTCGACGCGGCGACGGTCGCACCCTCCTGCCTGCTCACCGTCGAGCGCCGCACCCTGCCGGGGGAGACGGCGGACGGCGTCGAGGCCGGGATCCGCGACCTGCTGGACGCGCTCGTCGGGGAGGACCCCTCCGTCACGTACCGACTCACCCGGCTGGTGGCCAGGGCCGCGTTCGAGGCGCCGCTGACGTCACCCCTCGTCGAGATCGTTCTCGAGGAGACCGAGCGTGCGCTCGGCCGGCCGGCCGTCACCCGAGGCGAGCCGTTCTGGACCGATGCCGGACTGGTCGCGGAGGCCGGCATCCCGTGCGTGCTCGTGGGCGTCGACGGGGTCGGCGCGCACGCGACCCGCGAGATCGCGACCGTGTCGTCGCTCGCGCGGCTCGCCCTCCTGCTCGAGGGGAGCGTGAGGCGCTTCTGCGGCTGAGGTGCTTCTGCGGTCGGGGTGCTTGCGGCTGAGGGTGCTCTCGCGGTCGGCGTGCTCCGCGGCCGGAGGCGCGACTCACCGACTCAGCGGGGGATGCGGTGCAGCGTCACCCCGGCCAGCCCGCCGTCGGCGACCGTGGCCGTGAGATAGGTGCAGTGCGGCTGACGCCGGCGGTCGGTCGGGGAGCCCGGGTTGAGCAGCCGCATGCCGCGCGCCGTCACGGTATCCCACGGGATGTGGCTGTGCCCGAACACCAGCACGTCGGTGTCCTCGAAGGCCTCGTCCATGCGGCGTTCGCGTGCCGTCGAGGCGCCGGTCTCGTGGACAACCGCGAAGCGCACCCCGTCGATGGTCGCGCGCGCGACCTCGGGCAGGCGCGCGCGCAGCTCCGGGCCGTCGTTGTTGCCCCAGCAGGCGACGAGCCTCGCCGACCGGGCCTCGAGCCGATCGAGCGTCGTGACGTCCACCCAGTCGCCCGCGTGGAACACGACGTCCGCCGCATCCACCGCGTTCCAGAGTTCCGCGGGCAGATCCCTGGCGCGCTTCGGCAGGTGCGTGTCGGACATGAGGAGCAGCTCGGTCATCCTGGGCAGGCTACTCGGCTGCCGCCCTCGGTAGGGTCGGCTCGTGGCTTTCCTCCTCCGCGCCCTCACCGCAGCCGACGCTCCCCGGATCACGGACCTGAACAACGCGGCGGTGCCGGCCGTTCCCGAGATGACCGAGCACGACCTCGACGCGCTTCGTGACATGGCGGACGTCGCGCTCGCCGTGATCGACGAGCAGCAGCCGGACAGGGTGCTCGGGTTCGTGCTCGCCATGCACCCCGGGTCGCCGTACGAGAGCGAGAACTACCGGTGGTTCGAGCGACGGGGCGGGGACGGCCTGTACGTCGACCGGATCGTCGTCGACGCCGCGCTCCGTGGGCGCGGGCTCGGCCAGGTGCTCTACGCGCGCGTGTTCGCGGCGGCGGAGCACGAGGGCAGGGCCGAGGTCACGTGCGAGGTGAACGTCGACCCGCCGAATCCCGGCTCCCTCGCCTTCCACGCGCGACTCGGCTTCGCCGAGGTCGGCAGGCAGTCGACGAAGGGCGGCTCGGTCGTCGTCGCGCTGCTGGCCGCGCCCGTGCCGCGCGTCCCCCAGATCCTGCCGGGGGACTAGGGGCGCGGGGTCCGCGGCGTCCGGGCGAGCGCCGACGGCCACCAGATGCGGCTGCCGAGGTCGTAGGCGAGGGCCGGCACCAGCAGTGAGCGCACCAGGAGCGTGTCGAGCAGCACCCCGAACGCCACGATGAACGCGATCTGCGCGAGGAACAGGATGGGGATGACGCCGAGCGCGGCGAAGGTGGCCGCGAGCACGATGCCGGCGGACGTGATGACCCCGCCCGTCGCACTGAGGCCCCGCAGAACGCCGGCGCGGGTTCCGTGCGCGATGCTCTCCTCCCGCACGCGGGTCATGAGGAAGATGTTGTAGTCCACGCCCAGCGCGACGAGGAACACGAACGCGAACAGCGGCACGGACGGATCGGCGCCGGGGAAGCCGAGGATCCCGTCGAACACGAGCGCCGACACCCCGAGGGCCGCCGCGAACGACACGGTGACGCTGAGGATCAGCAGCACCGGCGCGACGACGCTCCGCAGCAGCAGCATGAGGATCAGCAGGATCACCGTGAGCACGATCGGGATGATCAGCGTGCGGTCGTGGATGCTGGTCTGGTTCGTGTCTAGCACGGTCGCCGTGACGCCGCCGACCAGCGCGCCGGGGTCGACGGCGCGCACGGCCGAGCGCAGGTCGCGGATCGTTCGCTCCGCCTCCTCGGAGTCAGCCGCCGCGGTGAGGGTCGCCTGCAGCAGCACGCGCCCGTCCGACTCCGTCGGCGCGGCGCCGGGCACGAGGGCGGGCGGGGCGTCGGACCCCACCGGGATCGTGCCGCTCGGGCTGTCGGCGGAGGTCGCGACCACGGAGTCGACGCCGTCGACTCCCGCGACGGCGTCCGCCAGGTCGGCAAGGTCCTCCGCCGACCCCACGACGAGCGCGGGGCTGCCGGAGCCGCCCGGGAAGTGCTCGCCCAGGGCGACCTGACCGTCCCGGGCCTCCGACGAGCCGAGCACGAGATCGCTCTGCGGCACCCCATCCGCCCTCAGCCCGAGCAGGCCGGCCGACATGCCGACCAGGAGGATGGTGGACAGCACCCACACGGGCCGGGAACGCCGGCTGATGAGCCGCGACACGGCGGGCCACATGCCGCGGGCCGACGCCCCGGCATCGGTCGGATGCGCGCTGCCGAATGCCGGGCGGAGCGGCCAGAAGGCCGCGCGGCGGAACGCGTAGAGCAGGGCGGGCAGCAGGGTGAGTGCCCCGAGCACGCTGAACGCGATGCCGATGGCGGCGACGGGGCCGAGGGCCTTGTTGGAGTTGAGGTCGCTGAGCAGCAGGCAGAGCAGTCCGGCGATCACGGTGCCGCCGCTCGCCACGATGGGCTCGATGCTGCCGCGGAGCGCGGCACGGGTCGCGTCCCAAGCACGCTCGTGATCGCGGAGTGCCTCGCGGAAGCGCGACGTGTACAGGAGCGCGTAGTCCGTCGCCGCGCCGATCACGAGGATGAACAGGATGCCCTGCACCTGTCCGTTGATGGTCACGAGGTCCGCGTACGCGAGCCACCACACCGCGAGGATGCTCGCCGAGAGCGAGAAGACGGCGGTGCCGAGCACGAGGAGGGGCAGCAGCGGGGAGCGGTAGACGAGGAGCAGGATGACGAACACCGCGGCGAGTGCCACGCCGAGCAGCAGCCCGTCGATGCCCGCGAAGGCCGCGGTCAGGTCGGCGGTGAAGCCGGCCGGTCCCGTGACGTACGCCGAGAGCCCGTCAGGTGCGCCGTCGGCGAGTGCTGACCGGACCTCCGCCACGGCCCCGTCGACGTCGGCCAACCCGTCCAGCTGCGCGACGATCTCGACGGCCTCGCCGTCCTCGCTCGGGATGGCGGGGCTGGTGCCCTCGACGGCGGCGAGGTCTGCCAGGCGCGGGAGCAGCCGCTCGGCGAAGTCACCGTCACCCGCGGTGAGCCCACCGTCGCGCGTGAGGAGGAGGATGGCCGGTGCCCCGTCGGTCTCGCTGAACTCGCTGACGAGCGCCTGCACCCGCGTCGCCTCGGAGCTCGCCGGAAGGAAGCTCGTCTGGTCGTTCGTCGACACTTCGCCGATGCGGCCGAAGTATGGGCCGCCGACGGCCCCCACGCCGAGCCACACCAGGATCAGGACCAGGGTCAGCAGGATGCGGACGGCGCGGGGCGGCATGCACCGACCGTATCAAAAACGTCAGCCGGCTGACGATTTGCGTCTGTGACGAATTCGGTCCGCCGGTGAGACCGGCGGGAGGCGGTGTCGTACCGGCGGAGGGGAAGGGGTGCGGTGGCGCTAGGCGCCCGGGACCTCGTCGTCGGCCGCCGCGTGCCCGTCATCCTCGATGTCATCGTCGCCGACCGCGTTCCCCGCAGTGCCGGGACCATCGCCGGCGGGATGCACGCGCTCCGCCCCGCGTTCCTCACCGTCGGGTTCGACGCCGTGACGATCCTCGCCGAGGGCACGAACCGACCGCATGGCGTCGGCGAGGGAGGGGTCCTGTTGGTCGCTCATGTGCCCACCCTACGGACCGGTGCCCGGCGCGGCGCGTCCGCCGCGTGGCCGGGTCCAGTGGTCCGGCGGGAAGCGCCCCGTAGCCGGGAAGCGCCGAGGGGGATCAGAATCGACAGAGCATTCGTCGAACCGAAGGACGCGAGGGGCACCGATGGGGAAGTACGTCGCACTGCTTCGCGGCATCAACGTCGGCACAGCGAAGGGCATCGCGATGGCCGACCTGCGCGCCGTCTTCGAGGAGCTGGGATACGACGACATCGAGACCGTGCTGCGCAGTGGCAATGTGGTGTTCTCCTCGCCGAGGAAGCTCTCGGCGGGCGCCGCGGTGCAGATCGAGGACGCGCTCCTTCTGCGCACCGGCGTGCACTCGTCCGTGCTGCTGTTCGACGCCGACTCCTTCCGCGCCATCGCCGAGGCGAATCCGCTCGTCTATGTGAGCGAGGACGACTCGCGCCTCGTCGTGACCTTCCTCGGCCGGCCACTCGAGGAGGACGAGTGGGCGGCAGCCGACATCAGCCGGCCGGGGGAGTCCATGATCGCGCCCGAACAGCTCGCCATCGGCCGCACGGCCCTGTACCAGTGGTGCCCGGACGGCATCCTGCAGTCCAAGGTGCCCGCGCGATTCTGGAGGCAGTTCTCGCACGGCCTCACGCAGCGCAACTGGCGCACGGTCACGAAGCTGCTCGCGCGGCTCGAGGCCTGAGGGGAACCGGCATGTGGCGGGCCCCGGGCAAGACCTGGCGCGTGGCGGAGGACTCCCCGACGGATCTCCTCATCGCGCTGTACCTCCGCGACGCGGCGGGCATCCTGCCCGCGGGAGATCCCGAGCTGCCGGCCATCGACCCCGCCCTCGCCCCGCACGCATCGCCGGAGCCCCTGTCGCCGGAGCGGTTCGAGGCGCTGCGGAGGGAGTGGACCGAGTGGTGGCGCCGGCTCGTGCGTCCACCGAGCTATCCGAAGCTGTGGGAGCTGGAGCCGCCGGCGTTCGAGCCGTTCCGCGGGTCGCCCGAGCTGCAGCGGCTGCTGCGCGAGCGGTTCCGGGACGCGCGGCGCTGGGCGGGCAGCAGGCACGAGGAGTTCGGTGACGCCGCGGTCGAGCGCATTCAGCGGGGAGAGCACGACGTGAACGCCGTGGTCGTCGCCTGCGAACGCGAGAAGGGGCGGCGAGCCGAGCCCTTCCAACTCGACCTGCTGGTTCTGCCGCTCGCCGAGCGCGACATCTGGATCATCGGGCCGTCGTCCATCGTGGTCAGCACGCGGCTGCGCAACGACTCCGCGGCGTTCCGCGACGCCATGACGCCGCTGGTGCAGGCCCTGGCCTGACCCGGGCCGCCGTGCCGTCCCGCCGCCGCCGCGGAGCGATTCCCAGGGGCCGTGGCTAGGGTCGTGGCCGTGGGTGGCGTGAGCGAGGCATGGCGGACGAGGCTCCTCGAGCTCTTCTCGGGGACCGCGGACGGACGACCGGAGTGGGTGACGGCGATCGAGGATGGCGACGACGGCGGGTACTTCGGGCCGGGCTCCGCTGCCTGGGCGGTGCACGGCGGCATGCCGACGCTCGTCGCGGGCATCCGGGCGCTTCTCATGCAGACGCTGCACCCGGGCGCGATGGCCGGCGTGCACGACTGGTCCCGTTACCGCGAGGACCCGCTCGGCCGGCTGACCGGCACCATCCGATGGCTCATCACCGTGACGTTCGCGGACACGACGACCGCCGTCGAGCAGAGCGAGCGCGTGAAGGGCTACCACTCGCGCGTTGCGGGCACCTATCTCGACGCCCGCGGCGTCGAGCGGCCGTACAGCGCCGCGGACGCGGAACTGCTCTCCTGGGTGCACATCATCTTCACGGACGCGTTCCTCGCGACGCACCGCATCTGGGGTTCGGCCATCCCCGGCGGCCCGGACCAGTACGTCCGCGAGTGGGCCCGCGCGGGGGAGCTCATGGGCGTGCCGGCGCCGCCCCGCTCCGAGTCCGAGCTCCGCGCCCAGATCTCCGCCTTCCGCGATGCGGGAACGCTGAAGAGCGACGAGCGCGTCGCCGAGACGGTGCGCTTCATCAAGAACCCGCCGCTGCGCCCCGAGATGCTGCCGGGCTACCGCATCCTGTTCGCGGGCGCCGTCGCGTCCCTCGAACCCGAGTACCGGCAGATGCTCGGACTGGAACGGGCATCGCTCGGCCCCGTCCCGCTCCCCGCCGTCGCGGCGGCGCGACTCACGCTGTCGACGGTCGGCATGGTGCTCGGCACGCGATCGCCGAGCGAGGAGGCGGCCAGAAGGCGCATCGCCCGGGTCGCGGCCCGCACCGACGCGCAGGAGTGAGGCACCGACCTGCGGCGATGACGCCCCGGAACGCGCGGGGGTCCGCTGCCCGGTCGGTGGTGTCGGTGGCCTCGGTTATCGTGCTGCAGAGAACCCGGAGGCGGTGAAGCGATGAGCAAGAACGACGGGAGCAACCGCCAGGTGTCCGGTGCGTCCGTCGACGACTCGGCGGCCACCATCCTGCACATCGACATGGACGCGTTCTTCGCCTCGGTCGAGCTGCTCGACCACCCCGAGCTCCGCGGAACACCCGTGATCGTCGGCGGAACCGCGGGCCGCGGCGTCGTCACGTCGGCGACGTACGAGGCCCGCCGCTACGGTGTGCGCTCCGCCATGCCCATGTCGCGGGCGCTGCGGCTGTGCCCCCGGGCCACCGTGCTGCCATCGCACTACGAGAAGTACGGCGAGTACTCGAAGCAGGTCATGGAGATCTTCCGGGGCGTCACGCCGCTCGTCGAGCCGCTCAGCATCGACGAGGCGTTCCTCGACGTCGCCGGGGCGCGCCGGCTGTTCGGCACGCCCGGTCGCATCGCCCGCGACATCCGCGCCCGCGTCCTCGCGGAGACCGGGCTGACCTGCTCCGTCGGCGCCGCGTCGACCAAGTTCGTGGCGAAGATGGCGTCGACCCGGGCGAAGCCCGACGGCATGCTCGTGGTACCGGCCGAAGGCACGATCGAGTTCCTGCATCCGCTGCCCGTCGGCGCCCTGTGGGGCGTGGGCAAGACGACGCAGGAGTCCCTCGAGCGTCGCGGCCTGCGCACCATCGGCGACATCGCCGCGACGCCGGAGCACGTGCTGCGCGGCATGCTCGGCGAGGCGGCGGGCGCGAAGCTGCACGACCTCTCCTGGGGACGGGATCCGCGGCACGTGAGCACGCACCGCGCGGAGAAGAGCATGGGCCACGAGAACACGTTCATGGTCGACGTCGTGGACCCCGAGCGCGTGCGCCGCGAGCTGCTCGGTCAGGCGGACCGCGTCGGGGTGCGGCTGAGGCGCGCCGGGCTCGAGGCGCGCACCGTCTCGCTGAAGCTGCGTTACGCGGACTTCACGACCATCACGCGCTCGCGCACGCTCGCGGAGCCCACCGACCTCGGCAGGCGCATCTACGAGGAGATCCGCGACGTGTACGAGGGCGTGCGCAAGCCGGGCGACCGTGTGCGCCTCGTCGGCGTGCGAGCGGAGCACCTCGTCGACGCGGGTGGCGCCGCGCTCTCGCTGTGGGATCCGGACGAGGGCTGGCGAGACGCCGAGCGCGCCGTCGACGCCGCCTCCGAGCGCTTCGGCAGGGGAGTCCTGCGCCCCGCCTCGCTCGTGAAGCCGCCGCCCAGCGCGGACTGACGACCACCGACCGGCTCCGTCGGCCGCTGAACGGCTCCCGCCGACCACCGACGGGCTTCCCGCCAATCACCGACGGGCTTCCCGCCGGCCGCTGATGCTCGACCGGCGGCTCCCGGGACGGCGAGGGTGCCGATCCGGGAGCCGCCGGCGAGTGCGGGAAGAGCCGTCTAGACGGGGCGCGATTCCGGCGACGCGGTGAGGCTCGCGTCGGTCGTGGCGAACTCGCCGATGGCGTCGTCGATCTTCGCCAGCACGTCGGCGTCGAGCGTCACGCCGGAGGCCTGCACGTTCGACTCGACCTGCTCCGGGCGGGATGCGCCCATGATGGCGGCCGCGACGTTCTCGTTCTGCAGCACCCAGGCGATGGCGAGCTGCGCCATGGTGAGGCCGAGGTCGTTCGCGACGGGCTCGAGCTTCTGCACGCCCTCGAGCAGGTCGTCGCGCAGGTAGCGCTTGATGGCGCTGTCGCCGCCCTTGTCGTCGCTCGCGCGGCTGCCGGCCGGACGCTCGGCGCCCGGCTTGTACTTGCCGGTGAGCACGCCCTGGGCGACGGGGGACCAGACGATCTGGGACAGCCCGAGCTCCTTCGAGGTCGGCACGACCTCCGCCTCGATGACGCGGTGCAGCATCGAGTACTCCGGCTGGTTCGAGATGAGCTGGAAGCCGAGCTTCGTGGCGAGCTCGTGCCCGGCGCGGATCTGGTCCGCCGTCCACTCGCTGACGCCGATGTAGAGCGCCTTGCCCTGACGCACGATGTCGGCGAAGGCCTGCATCGTCTCCTCGAGGGGGGTCTCGGAGTCGTAGCGGTGAGCCTGGTAGAGGTCGACGTAGTCGGTCTGCAGCCGGGTGAGGGAGCCGTTGATCGACTCCATGATGTGCTTGCGGGACAGCCCGACGTCGTTGTGGCCCTTCGGACCCGTGGGCCAGTAGACCTTCGTGAAGATCTCGAGCGACTCCCGGCGCTCGCTCTTCAGCGCATCGCCGAGGACCTGCTCGGCGGCCGTGTTCGCGTAGGCGTCCGCCGTGTCGAACGTCGTGATGCCGACCTCGAGCGCCTTGCGGACGCAGCTCGTCGCGACGTCGTTCTCCACCTGGGATCCGTGGGTGAGCCAGTTGCCGTAGGTGATCTCCGAGATCTTGAGACCACTGTTTCCGAGGTATCTGAATTCCATGAATAAAGTCTAGGCGCGCGTCCTCGGCGATGTCGGGCGCCGGCCGGCGGGGTCCGGAGGCGCTCCGGGCACGAGAAGGCGGCCGCCCCCCGAGGGGAGCGGCCGCCTTCCGGTGCGTCCCGCGGGCGTGCGGGTCAGCCGGCGACGGGGCCGAGGATCGCCGCGGAGTGCGCGGGCAGGGAGAGGTTCTCCGCGTCGAGCGAGACACCGGGAGCCGTCGCGAACAGCAGCTGCGCCGGCTGGCCGAGCACCGGCAGCCCGGCGTCCCCGTCCGCGAAGTTGATCACGATGGACAGCTCGCCGCGGTTCAGCACGAAGACGCGCGACTCCTCGTCGTACTCCGTCGACACCTCGCCGAAACGCGGGTCGGTGAGCGCCGAGTACTCACGCCGCAGCGCGATCAGGTCGCGGTAGACGCTGAACAGCCGGGCATGGCTCGACTCCGCCGCACCGTCGGCCGAACCGTAGAGCTCTGACCAGTCGAGCTTCGAGTTCGTGAAGGTCGACGGATCCTGCGGGTCGGGCACGAGATTCTCGTCCCAGCCCATGCGGGCGAACTCCGCGATGCGGCCCTTGGCGGTCGCCTCGGCGAGCTCGGGCTCCGGATGGGAGGTGAAGAACTGCCACGGCGTCTTCGCGCCCCACTCCTCGCCCATGAACAGCATCGGCGTGAAGGGCGACGTGAGCGTGAGCACGGCGGCGATGGCGAGCTGCCCGTCGTCGAGCGTCGCGCTCAGGCGGTCCCCGATGGCCCGGTTGCCGATCTGGTCGTGATTCTGGTTCGCGATCACGAGTCGATAGGTGGGGATGCGGGCCGTGTCGATGGGGCGCCCGTGCACGCGGCCGCGGAAGCTCGAGTGCGTGCCGTTGTGGTAGAAGCCCTGCGTGAGCACCTTGGCCAGCGCCTCGAACGAGTCGAAGTCCTCGTAGTACCCGGTGGTCTCGCCGGTGAGCGAGACGTGGATGACGTGGTGCATGTCGTCGCTCCACTGACCGGTGAGCCCGTAGCCGTTGGCCTCCCGGGAGGTGATCAGCTTCGGGTCGTTGAGGTCCGACTCCGCGATGAGGGTCAGCGGGCGGCCGACGTGGGCGGACAGGACGTCGACCTCGGTCGCGAGCTCCTCGAGGATGTGCACCGCGCGGTGGTCCACGAGCGCGTGCACCGCGTCGAGCCGCAGGCCGTCGACGTGGTAGTCGCCCAGCCACATCAGCGCGTTGTCGATGATGTAGTCGCGCACGTGGTCGGAGTGCTCGCCGTCCAGGTTGACCGAGGCGCCCCAGGTGTTGGCGCTGGCCTCGTGCAGGTACGGGCCGAACACCGGCAGGTAGTTGCCGGAGGGGCCGAGGTGGTTGTAGACCACGTCCTGGATGACGCCGATGCCGCGCGCGTGGCACGCGTCGACGAAGCGCTGGTAGGCGGCGGGGCCGCCGTAGCCCTCGTGCACGGTGTACCACAGGACGCCGTCGTAGCCCCAGTTGTGGGTGCCGTTGAAGCCGTTGACCGGGAGCACCTCGACGAAGTCGATCCCGAGGTCCACCAGGTGCTCGAGGCGGTCGATCGCGGAGTCGAGCGTGCCCTCGGGCGTGAACGTGCCGACGTGCATCTCGTAGATGGTGCGTCCCGCGAGCGCGCGTCCCGTCCAGTCGGAGTCCGTCCAGGAGAACGCGTCGGGGTCGAACGTCTGCGACAGCGCGTGCACGCCCTCGGGCTGTCGGCGGGATCGCGGGTCGGGCAGGGGGGTGTCGGCGTCGTCGATGAGGTAGCCGTAGCGCGAGTCGGGACCCGCGCCCTCGACCGCCTGCGCCGGTACCCACCAGCCGTCCTCCGCCGGGGCCATCTCGACACGGGAGCCGTTCAGCTCCAGCGTTACCTTCTCTGCGGCTGGTGCCCATACGTCGAAGCGGTCGTCCGTCATTTCTGTCCTCCATCGATGCGCGCCAGGAGCGCAACCGGGTAGTGCACGAGCAGGGCGGCGAGGCCGACGCGACCGCCGTCGACGGTGCGGCCGCTCACGTGGTCGACGTACCGGCCCTCGGGCACGGTGATGTGCGTGTCGCCCCAGCCGCCGCCGTCGGCGAGGCCGACGGGGAGGCGCGTGGCCACGGTGATGGCTCCGCCGCGGTCGAACGAGAGCACGTGGTCCGCCGCCGCGCCGGTCGCGTACACGGGCTCGTAGCCGGTGAACAGGTCGGCGCGGTCACGGCGCAGCCGCAGGGCGCGCGCCGTGACGAGCAGCTTGGCCGCTCCGGTCTCGTCGATGGGCGGCTGCGCTCCAGCGCTGATGGCGTCGAGCGCCGCGCGACGGGCGACGAAGTCGACCGCACGGCGGTTGTCCGGGTCGACGAGGCTCGTCTCCCACAGCTCGCTGCCCTGGTAGACGTCGGGCACGCCCGGCGCCGTGAGCTGCACGAGCTTGGCGGAGAGGGCGTTCGACCAGCCGTAACCGCTCAGCCTGTCGTACAGGCCGTTGATGATGCTGCTCGCCCGCGGGTCGTCGAAGGCGGCATCGACGAGTGCGTGCATGCCGCGCTCGAACTCCTCGTCGGGCGCCGTCCACGCCGTCGAGTTCCCGGCCTCGCGCGCGGCCTTCTCGACGTAGGCGTGCAGGCGGTCGCGGGATGCGGGCCAGGCGCCCAGGATCGTCTGCCACATGAGGTTCTCGAACGGCCCGTCGCCGAGGGGCGCGATCTCGCGCAGCGTCTCGAGAGAGCCCGCCCACGCATCCGGCAGCTCGGACAGCACGGAGATGCGGGCGCGCACGTCCTCGCCGCGCTTCGTGTCGTGCGTCGACATCGTGGTCATGGCGTGCGGGAGCTCCGCCTGCCTGCGGGCCTGCCGCTCGTGGAAGACGGGAACGGACACGGCGAACTCCGACGGATCCGCTCCGACCTCGGTGAGCGACGTCAGGCGGGTGTAGCGGTAGAACGCGGTGTCCTCGACGCCCTTCGCCATGACCATGCCGCTCGTCTGCTGGAAGCGCCGCGCGGCGGGATGGGCCACGTCGGAGAGCGTCGGCACCAGCAGATCGATCGCGTCCACGAGGTCGGGCCGGTAGTGCTTCGCGCGCTCCACCGCCTCATCCAGGTGCTCGCGACCGAAGGGCAGGTACGAACGGTACACGGGGAAGCAGGCGAGCAGCTCGGCCATCGCGTCGGCGAGCCGGTCATCCGTGGAGCCGACGGACTCCGGCGCGGCGACCCCCTCCGTGGGCACAGGGTCGGGCTCGACGCCCTCGAGGAGGCGCGTGAGTCGCAGCACCTCGGAGCGCAGGATGCCGTCGGCGATCGCGCGCTTCGTGCCGTGGATCATGTCCTCCCAGGACACGGGGGAGTGCTCATCGCGCCCGCGGAGGCGGGAGTCGAGCACGTCGAGGCCGTCCTGGCCGTCGGGGTCGACGAACACCCGGTCGAGGGTCGCGAGCGCGTCGTAGCCCGTGGTGCCCGCGGTCTTCCACTCGGACGGCATGCGCTCGTCGCCCTCGAGGATCTTCTCCACGAGCACGTACGCGCCGCCGGTGGCGGCCGCCAGGGACTCCAGGTACTCACCCGGATCGAACAGGCCGTCCGGGTGATCCACGCGGAGTCCGTCGACGAGCCCCTCGGTGAACCAGCGCACGATCTCTGCGTGCGACTCGTCGAACACCCAGGGCACCTCGACCTTGATGCCGGCGAGCGTGTTCACCGCGAAGAAACGGCGGTAGTTCAGCTCGGCGTCGGCGCGCCGCCAGTTGACGAGCTCGTAATTCTGCCGCTCGTGCACCGTCTTCGCGTCCGCGTCGTCATCCGCGGTGCCGGGCGCGATCGGGAAACGGTTGTCGTAGTAGTGCAGCTCCTTCGCGCCGGAGCCATCGGGCGCGTCGGCGATCTCGAGGGTGTCGAGCTCGCCGTCGCCGTCGCCGAGCACGGGCAGGCGCACCTTGCCGCCGCCGAACTCCCAGTCGACGTCGAACGCCTCCGCGTACTTCGACTCGAGGCCGTGGGTCAGGAGGTCCCACCACCAGATGCTCTGCACCGGCGTCGCGACGCCGACGTGGTTCGGCACGATGTCGACGAGCACGCCGAGCCCGAGGGAGTGCGCGACGTCCGCGGCGTTCTTCAGGCCCTCCGCGCCGCCCCGGGAGGAGTCGATGCGGGAGTGGTCCGTCACGTCGTAACCGTGGTCGGAGCCCTCCTCGGCCTGCAGCAGCGGGGAGAAGTAGACCCAGTCCGCGCCGAGGTCCCGCACGTACTGCAGCGTGTCGGCCGCGGCGTTCAGATCGAACGACTCGCGGATCTGGAAGCGGTACGTGCTGATAGGCGTCTTCATCAGAGGACCGGCTTTCCCGCCGTCGTAGCGCTCGGCGGCTGGGTCGCCCCGGTCGCGGCCTGGGCCAGGGACGCGGACACCGAGTGGTCCGGCTCCACCTCGGGCTGGAGGTAGGCGCGGAGCACCACGATCGACTTGCCCTGCACGGGAACCTGCGCCCCCGCGGCTTGCGGCTCGGAGTCGGTGCCCTCTCCGGACGTGTCCACCATGATCTCCCACGCGGGCGCGTACTCGTCGCTCGGCAGCGAGAAGGTGACCGAGTCGTCGTGCGCGTTGAAGAACAGCACGAAGGAGTCGTCGGTCACGCGCTCGCCACGGGCGTCGCGTCCGCCGACGCCCTGGCCGTTCAGGAACACGCCGACCGTGCGGTCGAAGCCGGTGTCCCAGTCCTCGGGCTCCATGGCGTTGCCGTCGGTCTTCAGCCACACGATGTCGGGCAGGGGCTCGCCCTCGCCGCGGCGCACCGGGCGGCCGTCGAAGAAGCGACGACGGCGGAAGACCGGGTGGCTCTGGCGCAGCTGGGCGACCGCCGACGTGAACTCCACGAGGGGATGGTCGGCCTGGTCCCAGTGCACCCAGCTGATCTCGGAGTCCTGCGCGTAGGTGTTGTTGTTGCCGTTCTGGGTGCGGCCGAGCTCGTCCCCGTGCAGGATCATCGGCACGCCCTGGGAGAGCAGCAGCGTCGCGAGGAAGTTGCGCTGCTGCTTGGCACGGGCGCGGTTGATGTCCTCGTCGTCCGTCGGTCCCTCGACGCCCATGTTCCAGGAGCGGTTGTGGGACTCGCCGTCGTTGTTGTCCTCGCCGTTCGCGTCGTTGTGCTTCTCGTTGTACGAGACGAGGTCGCGGATGGTGAAGCCGTCGTGAGCGGTGACGAAGTTGATCGAGGCGACCGGGCGGCGCCCGTCGTGCTCGTACAGGTCCGCGGAGCCGGTGATGCGGGCGGCGAACTCGCCGAGCGCCGACTCCTCGCCGCGCCAGAAGTCGCGCACCGTGTCGCGGTACTTGCCGTTCCACTCCGTCCACTGGGGCGGGAAGTTGCCGACCTGGTAACCGCCGGGGCCGACGTCCCAGGGCTCGGCGATCAGCTTGACCTGCGAGACCACCGGGTCCTGCTGCACGAGCTCGAAGAAGGTGGAGAGCTTGTCGACGTCGTAGAACTCGCGGGCGAGGGTCGAGGCGAGGTCGAAGCGGAAGCCGTCGACGTGCATCTCGGTGACCCAGTAGCGCAGGCTGTCCATGATGAGCTGCAGCGAGTGCGGGTGACGCACGTTGAGCGAGTTGCCGGTGCCCGTGTAGTCCATGTAGTACTGCTGGTCGTCGTCGACGAGGCGGTAGTACGCCTCGTTGTCGATGCCCTTGAACGACAGGGTGGGGCCGAGGTGGTTGCCCTCGGCGGTGTGGTTGTAGACGACATCGAGGATGACCTCGATGCCGGCCTCGTGCAGCGAGCGCACCATGCTCTTGAACTCCTGCACCTGCTGGCCGCGTTCGCCCGTGCCGGAGTACTCGTTGTGGGGCGCGAAGAAGCCGATGGTGTTGTAGCCCCAGTAGTTGCGCAGGCCCTTCTCGATCAGCGTGCTGTCCTGGACGAACTGGTGAACCGGCATCAGCTCGATCGCGGTGATGCCGATCTTCAGCAGGTGCTCGATGATCGCCGGGTGGGCGATGGCGGAGTACGTGCCGCGCTGCTCCTCGGGGATGTCCGGGTGCAGCTGGGTGAGGCCCTTCACGTGGGCCTCGTAGATGATGCTCTCGTTGTACGGCGTGCGCGGGGGCCGGTCGCCGGCCCAGTCGAAGAACGGGTTGATCACGACGCCGAGCATCATGTGCGGGCCCGAGTCCTCGTCGTTGCGGGAGTCCGGGTCGCCGAAGTTGTAGGCGAAGAGCGACTGGTCCCAGTCGATCGCGCCGCAGGTCGCCTTGGCGTACGGGTCGAGCAGCAGCTTGTTGGGGTTGCTGCGCTTGCCGGACGCGGGGTCGTACTCGCCGTGCACCCGGTAGCCGTACTTCTGGCCGGGCTGGATGGTGGGGAGGTAGGCGTGCCAGACGAACGCGTCGACCTCGGTGAGCTCGACTCGCGTCTCCTGCCCGTCGTCGTCGATGAGGCACAGTTCGACACGCTCGGCGGCTTCGCTGAAGATCGCGAAGTTCGTGCCGCTCCCGTCGAAGGTCGCGCCGAGGGGGTAGGGGGAACCGGGCCAGGTCTGCATGCATCCTCCGGATGTAAGGAGTGGGGGGAGAGGGTTCAAAGGTATAGGAGCGCCAGGGCGGCTGCGGCCGGTGGGACGGGGGTTGACGAGGGCGGCAACTCGGTGATGAGCGAAACTTCCTGAGTGTCGGATGAGAAGTACCGGGGAACGACGCGACGGGATTTCGCGCGGCGTACGTTCGGACCCGTTACGCAACTCACCAACGAGAGGGGAACCGCTATGAGCACCGTCAAGTCGGACATCGACGTGAACGTTCCGATCAGCGTCGCCTACAACCAGTGGACCCAGTTCGAGTCCTTCCCGCAGTTCATGGGCGGGATCGACTCCATCACCCAGGTCGATGACACGCACACGCACTGGAACGTGTCCATCGCCGGCATCAAGCGCGAGTTCGACGCCGAGATCACGGAGCAGCAGCCCGACGAGCGCGTCGCCTGGAACAGTGTCGGCGGCGAGGATCACGCCGGCGTCGTCACCTTCCACCGCATCGCCGACGACCAGACCCGCGTGTCGGTCCAGCTCGAGTGGAAGCCCGAGGGGCTCATCGAGAAGGTGGGGGCTCTCCTCCAGGTGGACGACATCCAGATCGACCGCGATCTGCACCGCTTCAAGGAGCTCATCGAGTCGAACGGCTTCGAGACCGGAGCCTGGCGCGGCACGGTCGACCGCGCACCCGACGCGACCGGTCGCTGACCCCGCGCTCCGCACGAACAGTCACGAAAGGCCCGGCTCACCAGCCGGGCCTTTCGTCGTTCCGGGTCGCCGTCCGGCCGGCCGATCCGGAGAGGCCGCGGTGACGGTGCCGCTCGGGACGGTCCGGATCGGCGCGGCCACGGTCAGGACGGTAGCGGATCGGTGATCGTGCGCCACAGGTGCAGGGTGGCGTATGAGCGCCACGGCGACCACGCTCCGCCCCGCTGCGCGAGCCGGGCGGTCGCGGTGGGCAGTCCCAGTCGCGCCGCGGCCTGGCGCACCACGAGGTCCGTCGCGAGCAGAACGTCCGTGTCGCGCAGCACGCGCATGGCGAGGTAGTCGGCGGTCCAGGGACCGACGCCAGGAAGGGCGAGGAGGGCGCGGCGCAGCTCCGCGCCGTCGACGGCCTCGTCGAGCCGCACCCGGCCGGCCGCGAGCGACTCCGCGACGATCATCATGCTGTCGATGCGCCTGGCCGGCCCGCGCAGCACCTCCCGGCCGCGCGACGCGATCCGCTCCGCGGTGGGGAAGACGTGGGTCACCGCGCCCCCCAGCTCCGGCGGCAGCGGGTCGCCGATGGCCACCGTGAGGCGCCCCTGCACGGTCCGGGCCGCCGCGATCGAGATCTGCTGGCCGAGCACCGTGCGGAAGAGCGTCTCGTGTGGGTCGGGGCTGCCCGGGATGCGCACGCCGGGCGTGCGGCGCACGGCGGGAGCGAGCACCGCGTCAGCGGCGAGCGCGTCGTCGATCACGTCGGGGCGGGCGTCCAGGTCGCAGAGGCGCCTGACGCGCCGGACGAGCTCGCCGAGGTCGTCCGCGTCCGTGAGGCGCGCGTGCACCGTGACGCCGGGTCGCACCGGGTCGTCCACCGGGGCGAGCGTGACCGTCGCCAGGCCGAGCGGCAACCGCATGGCGCGGGTGAACCGTCCCGGGGCGGCCGCCTCGAGTCCGGGGACCGCGTGCGAGTCGAAATAGCGGAACAGGCCTGCGGCGTCGAAGGGCGGGTGGGCGCGCAGGGAGAAGCGCGCGACGGCGCACCCGTGCTCGTCGTCGCGCTCGAGCGCGACGGGGTCGGCGAAAGAACTCACGGGACCCACGGTGACAGGGTCGACGGCGCCCGTCGAATCGACCGGACCGGGCCGGGTGCCGGCACGCGCTAGCCTCGTCGCATGCTTAGCGAAGAGGTCCGCCCGGTGCCCGGTTCCGAGGATGCCGAGCGGACCGACCGGGTGCGGGACGCCCTCCGGCGCGAGCTGGGGGACGCCGTTCGCACCGACCCCGACGCGCTCGACGCCGTGCGCGAGGACAAGTCGGGATGGCGGAGCGCCTCGCGGCCGCTCGCCGTCGTGCACGCGACCACGGTCGAAGAGGTGCAGGCGACGATGCGGGTGGCATCGGCGACGGGCACGCCGGTGGTGCCGCGCGGCGCGGGCACGGGTCTCGCCGCGGGCGGCACGGGAGCGGCGGGGGAGATCGTGCTGAGCACGCTCGGCATGAACCGCGTGCTCGAGATCTCCGAGGCGGACGAGCTCGCCGTCGTGCAGCCCGGCGTGATCAACGACGACCTCAACGCCGTGCTCGCGCCGCACGGGCTCTGGTACTCGCCGGATCCGGCGTCGAAGGCCATCTCGTCGATCGGCGGCAACATCGCCACCAATGCCGGCGGGCTCCTCTGCGCGAAGTACGGCGTGACCCGGGAGTCGGTGCTCGGCCTCACGGTCGTGCTCGCGGACGGCCGGCTGCTGCGCACGGGGCACCGCACCGTGAAGGGCGTGACGGGGTACGACCTCACGGCGCTGCTCATCGGGTCGGAGGGCACGCTCGGCGTCATCGTCGAGGCCGTCGTGAAGCTGCGCCCGCTGCCGACGGCGCCACCCGCGACCATCGGCGCGTACTTCCGGACGGTCCGGGAGGCCGCGGCCGCCTCGGCCGCCATCACCGCGGCGCGACTGCGCCCCGCGGCCATGGAGCTCATGGACCACGCCTCCGTCGCCGCCGTGGACGCGTATCTCGGCACCGCCGTCGGGGCCGGGGACCGAGCCTTCCTCCTGGTGCGCTTCGATGACGAGGCCGCCGCCGCGGATGCCGCGCGGGCGGTCGAGCTCGTGCGCGCGCAGGGCGGCGAGGCGGAGCTGACCGGTGACCCGGAGACCGGTGACCGCCTGCTCGCCTACCGCCGCGCCATCCATCCGTCGCTCGAGGCCGCCGGCACCGTGCTCATCGAGGACGTCGCGGTGCCGCGCTCGGCGCTCGTGGCCATGTTCGACGAGATCGGCCGCATCGAGGTGGAGCACGGCGTGCGCATCCCCACCGTCGCGCACGCCGGCGACGGCAACCTGCACCCCAACTTCGTGATCGACGCGGGGACGGACGGCGTGCCGGACCGGGTCTGGCGGGCGGCGGACGAGCTCTTCCGCGCCGCCGTGCGACTGGGCGGCACGCTCACGGGTGAGCACGGGGTCGGCCTGCTCAAGAGCCGGTGGCTGGAGGACGAGCTCGGGGCGGACTCCGTCGACATCCAGCGTCGGCTGAAGGCCGTGTTCGACCCGGCGGGCATCCTCAACCCCGGCCGCGTATTCGACTCCGGGGTCGCGCTCCCGTAGGCGCCCTGCGCCTCGTCGCGTGCGTAGGCTGAGCAGCCCATCGACCCGACGAGGAAGCAGCGCGCGTGTCAGACCCCTCCGCTTTCCAGCTCAACCAGTCGTCGCCCTCGGTGCTCGCCCAGCACGCGGGCCACGCCCCGCCCCGCCCCGCAGGCAGGCCGGCTCAGCCGGTGTGGGAGCAGCCGACCCCGCGCCCGTCGATGGCGCTGACGGTCATCGGCGTCATCGCCATCGTGCTGCTCTGCGTCGTCGGCCTGCTCGTGCTCGGCTATCTGAGCCTCGCGCTCGGCGCCACCGCCGTGGTCATCTGCGGGCTTCTCGCGCTCGTGCCGCTCTTCCTCGTGCTGCGGGTGGTGCGGTGGATCGACCGCTGGGAGCCGGAGCCCCGCGGGGTGCTGCTGTTCGCCTTCCTCTGGGGGTCCGCGGCGTCCGTCGCCATCGCGCTCCTGTTCGACCTGGCATTCCAGCTGACGCTCGTGGCGACGAACAGCACGGCCCTGTACACCGAGTTCGGATCCCTCGCCGTGCAGGCGCCCATCATCGAGGAGAGCGCCAAGGGCTTCGGCATCCTCCTCATCTTCCTGTTCGCGCGCCGGCACTTCGACGGCCCCGTCGACGGCCTCGTCTACGGTGCGACCATCGCCGCCGGATTCGCCTTCACCGAGAACATCCAGTACTTCGGGCAGTCGCTGATCGAGAGCGGGACGTCCGGGCTCGCGAGCGTCTTCTTCCTCCGGGCGATCCTGTCGCCGTTCGCGCACGTCATGTTCACGTCGTGCACGGGCATCGCGTTGGGCTTCGGGGCGCAGCGCTTCGGTGTCGCCGGTGGCGTCGCCACGTGGCTGCTCGGGCTCGTACCGGCGATGTTCCTGCACGCGCTCTGGAACGGCGGGTCGTACATCGCGGGCGACTTCCTCGCCTTCTACATCGTGCTGCAGGTGCCGCTCTTCCTCGTCGCCGTCGTGATCGCCGTGCTGCTGCGCCGCCACGAGATGCGGGTCACCCGCCGGCGTCTCGCGGAGTACGCGGAGGCCGGCTGGTTCACGCCGGCGGAGGTGGAGATGCTCGCGACCTGGGAGGGGCGCCGCAGGGCGCGCGCCTGGGCGAGGACGCAGGGCCCGGCGGCCGCCGCGGCCATGCAGCGCTTCACGTTGGACGCGACGCACCTGGCGTACGCACGCCACCGCATCCTGCGCGACCGCAACCATCTCGGCAAGCAGCGGGACGAGCGCCAGATCCTCGAGGCCGTGAACGCCGACCGGTTCGCGCTGCTGCACCCGGCCGTCGCGGGCGCCCGGACCTGACGCGTTCCGGCACCGGTGTCGGGGGAGGCGAATAGGGTCGACAGTGCGCCGCCCGACGGGGGCGCGGGGAACCGAGTCCGGCCACCCACCATCGACCGGAAGGGGCGGCCATGCCGACCGACGACGACACCACCACGAACTCGGGAGAGACCCTCGGCGCCAAGAACCCGGCGCCGGCGTCGAGCGCGGAGAAGGACCCGAGCGACTGGGTCACCGGCGACGAGCCGATGACCGGCGCGCAGCGCAGCTATCTCGACAATCTCGCCCGCCAGGCCGGCGAGGAGATCTCCGCCGACCTCACGAAGGCGGAGGCATCCGAGCAGATCGACCGGCTTCAGGACGAGACCGGCACCGGCAATTCCGGCAGCTGACGAATAGCAGAGGCGGTCGGCGCGGTCAAGTCCCTCTTGCGGGGGACCGGAATCCGATGTACTCGTTGTAGGCGTGCGCGTTCTCGCGCCGGATCGGTGCAGTTCGACCGCGCGTGCGCTCGAAAGGAAACGCCATGGGTGCCGTTATCTGGAAGAGGATCGACGCAGATCGCTGGATGGGGAACGACGGGGGCCGGCCGCTCGGGGAGATCGTCGAGGCTGACTCGCACACCTTCCTGTTACGCAACGAGGCGGGTGCCGTCGTCGGCAACTACCTCACGCTCCGGGATGCGCAGCGCGGCCTGCTCGCCGAGCGTCCCGCGCCGCACGCCGACGGGCGGGCGGACACGGGTGCGCCGGTGCGCCGGGAGGACGTGCTCGACATCGATCAGATCGGGCAGGATCTCGCCCGCGTGCGGGTCAACCTGCACACGGTCGGGTTCGTCCGGAAGGTGGGACGCCTCCATGTCGCACTGGGCGGGCCGACCCTCCACCTCGCGGTGGAGGAGGGCCAGTTCTTCTTCTTCGCCGACGCGGTGCGCTGCCTGCGCTCGCTGACGCAGGAGTACTGACGAACCGAACGCCCGAAGCGGTGACGCGAGGGAGGGCCGGCGGCTTCGGCGACCGGCCCTCCCTCGTCGCTTCCGCCGGGTCCACGCCGGAATGCACGCTGCACTGCCTGGTGAGCACTGCCGGGTGAGCACTGCCCGCTGAGCACTGCCCGTTGAGCCGAGGCGGCGGGGGCGCGGAAGGGACGGGGCGCCCCGCCATTTAGGATGGACGCCATGGCAACGGGCGAGTCCTTCTACATCACCACGCCGATCTTCTACGTCAACGATGTGCCGCACATCGGGCACGCGTACACCGAGGTCGCCGCGGATGTGCTGGCTCGCTGGCACCGCCAGCGCGGCGACGACACCTGGTTCCTCACGGGCACCGATGAGCACGGCCAGAAGATCCTCCGCACCGCGACCGCCAACGACACGACCCCGCAGGCGTGGGCGGACAAGCTCGTCAGCGAGGCCTGGCATCCGCTGCTCGAAGCCATCGACATCTCGAACGACGACTTCATCCGCACCACGGACGAGCGTCACGAGAACGGCGTGCGCATCTTCCTGCAGCGCCTCTACGACGCGGGCTACATCTACACGGGCGAGTACAAGGGCTACTACTGCGTCGGCTGCGAGGAGTACAAGCAGCCCGGTGACCTCGTCGACGGCACGGGGCAGTACGAGGGCCAGCTCGTCTGCGCCATCCACTCGATCCCGGTCGAGCTGCTCGAGGAGAAGAACTACTTCTTCCGCATGAGCGACTTCGCGGACCGCCTGCTCGCCCTCTACGAGGAGCGCCCCGACTTCGTGCAGCCCGAGAGCGCACGCAACGAGGTCGTGTCGTTCGTGAAGCGCGGCCTCGACGATCTCTCCATCTCGCGCTCGAGCTTCGACTGGGGCATCAAGGTGCCGTGGGACGAGTCGCACGTCGTGTACGTCTGGTTCGACGCGCTCATGAACTACGCGACCGCCGTCGGCTTCGGCGTCGACGACGGGACGTTCGCGCGCCGCTGGCCGGCGACGCACATCGTGGGCAAGGACATCCTCCGCTTCCACGCCGTGATCTGGCCGGCGATGCTGATGGCGCTCGGGGAGGAGCCGCCGGCGCGCGTGTTCGGCCACGGCTGGCTGCTCGTCGGCGGCGAGAAGATGTCGAAGTCGAAGCTCACGGGCATCGCGCCGGAGGCGATCACGAGCACGTTCGGCATCGACGCCTTCCGCTACTACTTCATGCGCGCCATCAGCTTCGGCCAGGACGGCTCGTTCAGCTGGGAGGACCTCTCGGCCCGCTACCAGGCCGAGCTGGCCAACGGGTTCGGCAACCTCGCCTCACGGGTCATCGCCATGGTGACGCGCTACCGCGACGGCGCCGTACCCGCGGCGACCGCGACGACACCGGCCGACGAGCACGTCTACGCCGTGGCGCGCGACGCGACGCGGCAGGCGGACGCCGCGATCGAGCGCCTCGCCATCCACGAGGCGCTCGCCGCCGTGTGGCAGCTCGTCGACACCCTGAACGGCTACATCACCGCGCAGGAGCCCTGGGCGCTCGCGAAGAACGAGGCGGACGCCGAGCGCCTCGACGCCGTGCTCGCGACCGCGGTGCACGGGCTCGGCGCGCTCGCCGTGCTGCTCGCGCCGGTGCTGCCGCGCGCCGCCGGCACGCTCTGGGGCGCGATCGGCGGCGAGGGCGAGGTGTCTGAGCAGGCCATCGACCACGCATACGAGTGGTCGGGTTCCGGGCGGGTGACGCCGCTCGCCGCGCCGCTCTTCCCGCGCATCGAGGCCGAGACCCCGGTGACGCCGACCCCGGCGACCAGCCGGGCCTAGCCGGCGAGGCACAACCCCCGCTCCGCGCTCGTGCGCCCGGACCGGCGTCCGGTGTGCCGCCCACCGGACCGGCGTCCCGGGTTCGCGGGGGTCGGCGGCTAGGGTCGAGGATGGCCGCCAGCATCGAGCACGAGGAGCGACGCGCATGAGCAACGACACCCCCGCCGGCACGGCCGGCTTCAGCCACGGGCTGAGCACCGACACGAGCGCGTACATCCGCACGCGTGACACGAGCTCCGAGCACGGGCAGACCCGCGACCTCACGTACCCGCCGCTGCCGCCCGCGCTCGTCGTGCCCGTGTACGACAACCACGCGCACCTGGAGATCGCCGACGGCGACAACCCGATGCACTACCGCGAGCACCTCGACCGCGCGTCCGCCGTCGGCGTGAAGGGCGTCGTCCAGGTCGGCGGCGACCTCGAGACGTCGCGCTGGTCGGCGGAGGTGGCCGCCCACGAGCCGCGGCTGCTCGCCGCCGTGGCCATCCACCCCAACGAGGCGCCGAACTACGACCGGGCGGGGAAGCTCGACGAGGCAATCGCCGAGATCGCAGAGCTCGCCACCCGGCCGCGCGTCCGCGCCGTGGGGGAGACGGGACTCGACTTCTTCCGCACCGGGGACGAGGGGCGCAACGCGCAGTACCGCTCCTTCGAGGCGCACATCGAGATCGCGAAGCAGAACGACATCGCCCTGCAGATCCACGACCGCGACGCGCACGCGGCCGTCATCCGGACGCTGAAGCGCGTCGGAGCGCCGCAGCGCGTGATCTTCCACTGCTTCTCCGGAGACGCCGACATGGCGAGGGAGTGCGCCGAGAACGGTTGGTTCATGTCGTTCTCCGGCAACGTCACGTTCAAGAACGCCCACTCCCTGCGCGAGGCGCTCGAGGTGGCCCCGCGCGCGCTGCTGCTCGTCGAGACCGACACGCCGTTCCTCACCCCGACGCCGCTGCGCGGGCGCCCGAACAGCCCCTACCTCATCCCGTACACGCTGCGGGCGATGGCGGCGCACCTCGACACGGACGTCTCGATGCTCGCCGCGCAGATCTCGTCGAACACCGAGAACATCTACGGGCGCTGGGACGACGAGCCGGTGACCTCGCCGACGCCGGACCCGGCCGAGGCTTCATGACCGAACCCGGACGGCTGCTCGGGCCCGCGGAGATCCGCGATCTCGCCGCCCTGCTCGGCGTGACGCCCACGAAGAAGCTTGGTCAGAACTTCGTGCTCGACGCGAACACGGTGCGCCGCATCGTGAAGACGGCGGGCGTGCGGTCGGGTCAGACGGTCGTCGAGGTGGGGCCCGGCCTCGGATCGCTCACGCTCGGCCTGCTCGAGGTGGGCGCTGCCGTCGTGGCGGTCGAGATCGACCGCAGGCTCGCCGAGCAGCTGCCCGTCACCGTGCAGCAGCTCCAGCCCGACGCGCCGTTGACCGTGCTGCACGACGACGCGCTCCGCATCACGGAGCTGCCCGGCGACCCGACGGCGTTCGTGGCGAACCTGCCGTACAACGTGTCCGTGCCCGTGCTGCTGCACTTCCTCGAGCACTTCGACAGCATCCGGTCGGGCGTCGTCATGGTGCAGTCCGAGGTCGGGCTGCGGCTCGCCGCCGATCCCGGCTCCAAGATCTATGGGGCTCCGAGCGTGAAGGCCGCGTGGTACGGCCGCTGGCGCACCGCGGGGCAGGTCAGCAGGCAGGTGTTCTGGCCGGTGCCGAACGTGGACTCCGTGCTCGTGGCCTTCCAGCGCGACGAGTCGCCGCGCGGCAGCGACGCTCTGCGCTCCCGCACGTTCGCCCTGGTCGACGCCGCCTTCCAGCAGCGCCGCAAGATGCTGCGTCAGGCGCTGTCCGGTCTGCTCGGCTCGAGCGAGCAGGCGAGTGCCGCGCTCGTCGCGGCCGGGCTTGACCCGACGGCGCGTGGCGAGCAGCTCACCATCGCCGACTACGTCGCCCTTGCATCCGTCGCGCCCGCCGTTCCTTAATGGGCCGCGGGGCTTTCTGCGCGTGAGCGGGCCGGAACGAGCCCGGGAGGTGGTCGGGGGATGAGCGGTGAGGTGGTCGGCGGGAACGCCGACCCCGGTGATCGCGCCATGGTGCAGGCGACGGGCAAGACCTGGAACGAGTGGTACGAGGCGCTGGACACCGCGGGCGCCGCGCACTGGTCGCATCCGAGGATCGCGAGCTGGGTCGCCGACCGGCACGGTGTGAACGGCTGGTGGGCGGAGGGCGTCACCGTCGGCTACGAGCGGGCGCGGGCGATGCGCAGCCCCGGCCGGCTGGCCGACGGCAGCTTCGGCGTCGGCGCGAGCAAGACCATCCCCCTCGAGCAGGGTGTGCTCCTGGACCGGGCCGTCGACGTGCTGACGTCGGCCTTCGGGGCCGAGCCGGTCACCATCAGCCGCGAGGCGACGTGCGCGACGGCACGCTGGTCGCTCGAGCGCGGGGAAGCGCTGCTCGCCCAGGTGACGCCGACGGAGGACGGGCGATCCTCCCTCGTGCTGACGCAGTCCCATCTCGCGAGTGCCGATGCCCTGCCGTACGTCAAGGCCAGGCTGCGCCGGCTGCTCGACGGGGTCGCGGCGGGCGAGCTGTAGGGCGACCAGGCGGGCGACCAGCGCGAGCCGCGGTCGCGGCGCCGTGCCAGGCTTGAGGCATGAGCACTTCCGAGCGCAGCACGTCGTCCCGACTGTTCCTGATGCGGCACGGCGAGACGGAGTGGAGCCTCAGCGGCCAGCACACGAGCCACACCGACCTGCCCCTCACCGAGGCGGGGGAGGAGCAGGCCCGGGCGCTCGGTGCGGTGCTCGGGGGGCATCCCTTCGGCCTCGTGCTCTCGAGCCCGCGCACGCGCGCCATGCGCACGGCCGAGCTCGCGGGGTTCGGTGACGTCGTGCAGGTCGACGAGCACCTCGTGGAGTGGGACTACGGCGCGTACGAGGGCCGCACGAGCGCCGCCATCCAGGCCGAACTGGGGCACCCGTGGAGCCTCTGGACCGACGGCGTGCCCGCGGGGAAGACGCCGGGCGAGTCCTCGGTCGCGGTGCAGCGTCGCGTGCGGTCGGCGATCGACCGTGCGCAACCCGAGCTGGACGCGGGGCGCGACGTGCTCATGGTCGCGCACAGCCACCTGCTGCGCGCCCTCACCGCGGTCTGGCTCACGCTGCCCGCGACGAGCGGCGGGCTGTTCTCGCTCGGCACCGGCACCGTGAGCGAGCTGGGCTACGAGCACGGCCGGCCCGCGGTACTGCGCTGGAACTGCCCGCCGGCGCAGCTGCCCGAGCTCTAGCGCGCCGCCGACCGACGTCCACGCCCGCCGCTGCGGGCCTGCCTCCCGGCCCCGCCGCCTGTCTCGGCGCCGCGTGGCCCTGGGCTAGGTTGGATGCATGACCATTGGGGCGGCCGATTCTCGTACCGTCCACGCACGCGCGCCGGGCAAGATCAACGTCTTCTTCAAGGTCGGGTCCCTGCTCGAGGACGGCTACCACGAGGTCGCGAGCGCCTATCAGGCGGTGTCGCTGTACGAGGACGTGCGGGCCACGGCGGCCGACGACTTCTCGGTGACGTTCGGCGGCCCCATCGACACCTCCGGCCTGCTCACCGACGGGTCCAACCTCGCCATCAAGGCGGCCCGGCTGCTCGCCCGCAGGACCGGCCATCGAGGCGGTGTCGCGCTGCGAATCGACAAGAACGTGCCCATCGCGGGCGGCATGGGCGGCGGATCCGCGGACGCCGCCGCCACGCTGCTCGCGTGCGACGCGCTATGGCGCACGGAGCTGCCGCGGGAGGAGCTGCTCGCCCTCGCGGCGCGGCTGGGGTCGGACGTGCCGTTCGCGCTCGTGGGCGGCACCGCCATCGGCACGGGCCGCGGCGACGAGCTGAGCCCGGCGCTCGCCAAGGGCACCTTCCAGTGGGTGCTCGCGCTCGCCGAGTTCGGCATGTCGACGCCCGACGTCTACAGCGAGCTCGACCGGCACCGAGCCCGTCACGCGCGCGACATCTTCCCCGTGTCGCCGCAGCCCTCCGTCGACACGAACGTGCTCCAGGCGCTGCGGGCGGGGGATCCGCACATGCTCGCCGAGGTGCTGCACAACGATCTGCAGGCGCCCGCCCTGCACCTGGCGCCCGGGCTCGGCGCCGTGCTCGAGCTCGGCGAGGAGAACGGCGCCCTCGCGGGCATCATCTCGGGGTCCGGTCCGACCGTGGCCTTCCTCGCCCCCGACCTCGACGGCGCGCTCGAGCTGCAGATCGCGCTGAGCGCGGCACGGCTGAACGTCGTGCGCGTGACGGGCCCGGTGCACGGCGCCCGCCTCCTCCAGGAGCACTGACCGACCGCCGTCAACCCGAGAGCGCGCGCTCGGTCAGCGCTCGAACCGGAGCAGGTTCACGTAGCTGAGGTTCCATTCCTCGTCGAGGGTGAAGCCGAGAGGCGCGAGGCGCGCGGTGATGCCGGGTCGCCAGTCCTGCCTATCGCTTGTCACGAGCCACACGACGTCGACGTCGTCGAGCTCGCTCACGCGGTCGCGCACACGGTACTGGTCCTCCCAGAGCCGCCCCGTCTCGCCCGCCGGGGTCTCGAGCGTGAAGTCCTCGAGCCCCTCGAACGCGGCGGGATACGCGTAGCTGATCACCCTGCTCGTGGCGGTCGGATGCTTCCGCAGCGGACCGTAGATCACGGCCTCGCGTGTGCCGGGCGCCTCCCGGGCGGTAGCCGCGCGCTCCGCGTCGACGATCCGCGCGACCTCGGCCCACGACGACTCCTGCTTCGCCTCCGGTTGCCGCTGCGCCACGATGGTGGGGGCCGACAGCGCGGCGAGCAGGGCGACGACGATCGCCGTCCGCCGGTCGCGGCCGATCGTCACGGCCCCGACCGCGAGCACGAGGGCGACGGCCGGGGCCGTGAACGAGAGGTAGCGCGGTGAGTACAGCGGGTCGAGCAGCGCGGACATGGTGACCAGTGCGAGCGGCGGCACGACCGCCCACGGCACGGCGAGCTGAGCCAGGGTCGGTGCGAACGGGCGGGGGGCGGCGGCGAGGGGCGCGGCCGGGTCAGGGCCGCGGCGGCCGAGCGCGAGCGCGATCACGCCGAGGGCGGCGAGCGACCACGCGGCGGCGGCGAACCACGCGTTGCCGAGGAAAAGCTGGGTCAGGAAGACCGAGTGGAACGAGTGCTCGCCGATCGGCTGGATCCAGGACACCTGCCCCGACTGCGCGACCACGGCGGCGGCGAGGGGCAGGCAGACCAGGCCCGCCGCGACGGCGGCGACGACCCAGCCCGCGAGCGACCGGAGCGCGTCGCCCCGCCTGCCCGCATCGACGGTCCCGCCGGACCGCGCCGCGACCGAGGCCCAGGCCAGGGTGACGCCGTGCGCGACGACGAGCAGGGCGAGGTAGATGAACACGGTGACGCTCACGATGGCGAGGCCGCCGTACGCGGCCCACCACAGCGTCCGCGCGCGCCGGCCCTCGCTCGCGCGGCGGCACGCCGACGCGAGCACGAGGGTGAGGCAGACGGCGAGCATGACGCTGAGCGCGTAGGAGCGCCCCTCCGATCCCATCCAGGTGATGCGGGGGAACAGGCAGAACGCGGTGCCCGCCACGAGCGCGATCGTGCGGGTGGCGACGCGGCGCGCGAGGGCGACGAGGCAGCCGGCCGCGACGCCGGTCACGACGGCGCTCGGCAGGCGCAGCGTGAACGGCGTGTACCCGACGAGGTCGATCCACGCGTGCATGACGAGGTAGTAGAGCCCGTGCACGGCGTCGACCGTGCCGAGCATGCGCCACAGCTCCGGCCACGTGCGGGTGGTCGCCGTGATCGTCGCGGCCTCGTCGTACCAGACGGACGGCACCCAGGCGAAGGCCGCGGTCAGCAGGAAACCGAACAGGCCGATGAGCAGGGCGTCGCGCCTGCCCGCCCGCCGCGCCGCGGCGGCGTCCGGCGAGGCCGGCGCGGCACCCGCGCCGCCGCGCACCGTCGCCGCCGCCGGATACGGCGGGGCCGCCGGTGCGGGTCGGGGCGCGCGCGGCAGCAGCCCGGTGTGGGCGGCGCTTCCACCGCTCGCGCTCTCGGGGCGGCGCGATGATCCCATGCATCGAGGCTATGCGGTCCGGCTGGGCGACGCGTGGGGCCCGACCACGCCCAGGGCGGTCGCCTAGGCTCTTCGGGTGGCTCACCTCCTCGGCGCGGAAGCGCTCTCCCTCGAATTCCCGACCAAGATCGTCTTCGACCGCGTGACGATCGGCGTGAACGAGGGTGACCGCGTCGGCATCGTGGGCCGCAACGGCGAAGGCAAGTCCACCCTCATGCAGCTGCTCGCCGGACGCATCGAGCCGGACGACGGCCGCGTCACCATCCGTCGTGGGCTGCGGCTCGGGATGCTGCACCAGGCCGACGAGCTGGACGGCGACCGCACGGTCGCGGACACGATCGTCGGCGGCATCGACGAGCACGAGTGGGCGGGCGACTCGCGGGCGCGCGACGTGATCGCGGGGCTCGCATCCGACGTCGCGTGGGACGCGCCGGTGTCGAGCCTGTCCGGCGGCCAGCGGCGCCGGGTGGCGCTCGCCGCGCTGCTCATCGGGGACTGGGACATCCTCTTCCTCGACGAGCCGACCAACCACCTCGACGTCGAGGGGATCGCCTGGCTCGCCGCCCACCTGAAGCAGCGCTGGGCGTCCAACGCGGGCGCCCTCGTGGTCGTGACCCACGACCGGTGGTTCCTCGACGAGGTGGCCAACGCCACGTGGGAGGTGCACGACCGCACCATCGAGCCTTTCGAGGGCGGGTACGCGGCGTACATCCTGCAGCGCGTCGAGCGGGACAGGATGGCGGCCGCCACGGAGTCGAAGCGCCAGAACCTCATGCGCAAGGAGCTCGCCTGGCTGCGGCGCGGGGCGCCCGCGCGCACGAGCAAGCCCAAGTTCCGCATCGACGCGGCCAACGAGCTCATCGAGAACGAGCCGCCCGTGCGCGACGCGGTCTCGCTCGCGACCATGGCCATGCAGCGACTCGGCAAGGACGTCGTCGACCTGCTCGACGTCTCGGTGTCCTACGGCGAGCGGGAGATCCTCTCGAACGTCGAGTGGCGCATCGCGCCGGGCGAGCGCACCGGTGTGCTCGGCGTGAACGGCGCAGGGAAGTCGACGCTGCTGAGCCTCGTCTCCGGGGTGCTGCAGCCCACCAGCGGCCGCGTGAAGCGCGGCAAGACCGTGAAGATCGCGGTGCTCACCCAGCAGCTCGCGGAGCTGGACGACATCCAGAACGACCGCGTGAACGAGGTGATCGGGCGGCAGAAGACCACATATGTCACCGGCGGCAAGGAGGTGACGCCGGGCCAGCTGCTGGAACGCCTCGGGTTCACGAGCGCCCAGCTCTCCACGCCCGTGAAGGACCTGTCCGGCGGCCAGAAGCGGCGGCTGCAACTGCTCCTCATCCTGCTCGACGAGCCGAACGTGCTGATCCTGGACGAGCCGACCAACGACCTCGACACGGACATGCTGGCCGCGATGGAGGACCTGCTCGACTCCTTCCCGGGCACCCTGCTCGTGGTGAGCCACGACCGATACCTCCTCGAGCGCGTCACCGACCAGCAGTACGCGGTCATCGACCGTGGGTTCCGGCATCTGCCCGGCGGCGTGGAGGAGTACCTGAAGCTGCGCGCCGAGCAGGTGCGCAGGGGATCCGCGTCCGGCGGCGCCCCGGCGGCGACAGGAACGTCTGCGGGCTCGACGGCGCCGAGCGCGGCGGTCGCGGGCGGCACGGCGCTCGGCGGTGCCGAGCGTCGTGCGGCGGAGAAGGAGCTGTCCTCGTGCACGCGCCGGCTGGAGAAGCTCGACGTGCAGATCCGCGCACTGCACGCGGACCTCGCCGGGCACGACCAGGGCGACTACGAGGGTCTCGGCGCTCTCACCGCGCAGCTGCGCGACCTCGAGGCCGCCGTGGACGACACGGAGAACCGCTGGATCGAGCTCTCGGAGCGCCTGGAGTCCTGACCCCCGCCTGTTGCTCGGTCTCGTGTTCCGCCGTGTTACGGGCCGCTTTGCCGCCCGTCGCACCGGGCGTCTAGCGTCGAAGACCGGACCCGATGCGGCGCGGACCGGCACCGGTCGCGACAACGCGACACCGCTCCGATGCGCGTTCCCGCGCACCGCGCCTCACGGGTCCTCCGACGAAAAGGACCTGCAATGAACAAGAAGCTCGTCGCGGCGCTCGCCGTGATCCCGCTGGTCGGCGCGCTCGCCGGCTGCTCGTACGGCGCCTCGGACGAGCCGGCCGCCCAGCCGGACGAGAACGGCGACGTCACGGTCACCATCGGCACGACCGAGGAGAGCCAGGACTGGTGGACGGTTCTGAAGGATGCCGCCGTGGAGGAGGGCATCACCATCGAGACCGTGCAGTTCTCCGACTACACGCAGGCGAACCCCGCCCTGGACTCCGGCGAGATCGACCTGAACCTGTTCCAGCACCTGCAGTTCCTCGCCGAGTACAACGTGGGCACCGACAGCGACCTGACGCCCATCGGCGCGACGCTCGTGGTGCCGCTCGGCCTCTACTCGAAGAAGCACACGTCGCTCGAGGACATCCCCGAGGGCGGGAGCGTCGCGATCCCGAACGACCCGAGCAACCAGGCGCGCGCACTGCTCGTGCTGCAGGAGGCCGGGCTCATCGCGCTCGAGGGCGGCGGCAACTCCCTCTCCACGCCCGCGGAGATCGACGAGGCCGCGTCCAAGGTGACCGTCACGCCCGTCGACGCCGCGCAGACGATCCTCGCCATGGACTCCGTCGACGCCTCGATCGTGAACAACAACTTCGTGGCCGACGCCGGCCTGGACTTCGACTCGTCGCTCTTCACGGACGACCCGGCGAGCGACGCCGCGAAGCCCTACATCAACACGTTCGTCTCCCGGGCCGACGACGCCGAGAACGAGACGTTCCAGACCATCGTCGACCTGTACCACACGCCGGAGGTCGAGGAGGCCGTGCTGGCCGGGTCCGGCGGCACCGCGGTGATCACGGACGAGGAGGGCCCCGCCCTGCAGGAGATCCTCGAGGGCATCGAGGACGACCTGCGCGCGAAGGACGAGAGCTAGCCGTGCCCGCGATGGTGCGGTTCGACGGCGTCTCCAAGACGTTCACGGTCGGCAAGCAGACCGTCGTCGCGGTGGAGAACGTGAGCCTCACCATCGAGCAGGGCGAGATCTTCGCGATCATCGGCTACTCGGGCGCGGGCAAGAGCACGCTCGTGCGGCTCATCAACGGGCTCGAGCGCGTCACGTCCGGCACGGTGACGGTGGACGGGGTCGACGTCACGGCCCTGTCGGAGTCGAGGCTGCGCCCGGTGCGCAGCGGCATCGGCATGATCTTCCAGCAGTTCAACCTGTTCCGCTCCCGCACGGTCGCCGGCAACGTGGCCTACCCGCTGAAGGTCGCGGGATGGCCGCGGGAGAAGCGGGCCGCCAGGGTCGCCGAGCTGCTCGAGTTCGTCGGGCTCGCCGACCGTGCGCGCTCCTACCCCGATCAGCTCTCCGGCGGGCAGAAGCAGCGCGTCGGAATCGCCCGCGCGCTCGCGACGTCGCCCACGCTGCTGCTGGCAGACGAGTCGACGAGTGCCCTGGACCCGGAGACGACGCAGGAGGTGCTGCGCCTGCTTCAGAAGGTCAACCGGGAGCTGGGTGTCACCGTCGTCGTCATCACGCACGAGATGGACGTGGTGCGGAGCATCGCCGACCGCGTCGCCGTGCTCGACCGAGGCCGCGTCGTGGAGCAGGACACCGTGTTCGAGGTGTTCTCGAACCCGAAGACCGACACCGCCCGCCGCTTCGTCGGCACCGTGATCCGCGATCGACCCACGAGCGGGGATCTCGACCGACTGCGCCAGAGCCACTCGGGCCGCCTCGTGACGGCCCAGGTGCGCGAGGGCGGGGGAGTCGGGCCCATCCTCGCGGGCGCCGCCGACCTCGGCGTGAGCTTCGAGATCGTCTATGGCGGCATCAGCGCGCTGCAGGACCGCTCGTTCGGCAGCCTCACGCTCGAGCTGCGCGGACCCGACGCGGGAATCGACGCGCTCCTCGCGCGACTGCGCGAGCACACCGACGTCGAGGAGGTGGCCGCCTGATGTCCGGCATCGACTGGGGGATGATCGGGCCGCTGTACGTGCGCGCGTTCGGCCAGACGCTGTACATGGTGTCGGTCGCGATGCTCGCGGGCGGCGTCGCCGGGCTCGTGCTCGGCACGCTGCTGTACACGACCAGGCGGGGCGGCCTGCTGCAGAACCGGCTCTTCTACGCCGTGCTCAACTTCGCGGTGAACCTCATCCGCCCGATCCCGTTCATCCTGCTGCTCGCTTTCATCGGGCCCGTGACGCTCGCCGTCGTCGGCACGCAGATCGGCACGGAGGCGGTCATCTTCCCGCTCGCGATCGCCGCGTCCTTCGCGGTGTCGCGCATCGTGGAGCAGAACCTCGTGACGATCGACCCCGGGGTCATCGAGGCGGCGCGCGCGATGGGCGCGAGCCCGCTGCGGATCATCCTGACCCTGCTCGTGCCCGAGGCCCTCGGCCCGCTGATCCTCGGCTACACGTTCATGTTCATCGCGGTCGTGGATGCGTCGGCCGTCGCCGGCATCATCGGCGGAGGCGGACTCGGCGACCTCGCCATCGTCTACGGCTACCAGCGGTTCAACTATCCGGTGACACTGCTCGCGGTCGTCACGATCATCGTGATCGTGCAGCTCGTGCAGGTGCTCGGCAACGCGCTGGCCCGCCGCGCTCTGCGCCGCTGAAGGAGCGTCGCCGGTCAGCGCAGCGAGAGGCGATCCACCCAGTGGGCGAGGAACGCGGCTCCCGCCTCGTCGTGGATCGCGTCCCCGAGGGTGACGATCTGGTACGGCCGCTCCAGCACGCCGTCCGACGGGCGGACGTCGACGTGCGCGACGTCGTATCCGGCGGCGTACAGGTGATCCGCCATGAGGTAGTCGCTGCGCGAGTCGCCGACCGACCGCCAGAGCCGGGGCAGGTCGCCGCTCCGCGCGAAATATTCGAGGGCGCGCTCGGCACCCCGGTCCTTGTCGAGCAGCACGGACTCGATGTCGGTGGAGATGATGGTGGGGTCGAGCCGGAACGGCACCGCGCCGCGCGCGTCCGGCCGCTCGCGCTCGCCGTGGCGCACGCCGAGCCCGTGGGCGGCGACGAGCTCGAAAGCGGCGTCGTCGAACGCCCCCTGTGCCGCACGGTACGTCGGCGAATCGACGTCGGTGCGCTGCTCGACCGAGATCATGGCGCGCTTCGTCTCGTCGAAGAACATCGTGTCGGCGTACTCGGTGGCGACGAGTCGGCGCACGTCGTCCACCACCGCGGCGGGCAGCGCGACGGAGTCGTCGACCGTGACCTTCGCCATGCCGTCGGCCGTGATCGCGGACCACGCCGCACCCTTCTCGAACACCGCGAACATGCGCGCTCCCTCCGCGGTGAGGGCGTCGGCGAGCCCGGCGGCGAACAGCGGTGTCATGACCTGCTCGCGCAGGAACGCATCAGAGCGGCCCGTGATGAAGGCGATGGGGATGCCCGCCGCCGCCATGGTCACGAGATCGGCGACGATGCTCTCCTCCGCGATGGTGCGGGTGATGGGGCTCGCAATAGGGCCGTCGACGTCGAGGAGCAGTCCGAGATTGTGCATCAGTCCATCCTGCCCTGTTGCCCGTCGATGTCGACCATCACCGGACGATCCGGACGATCCGGACGATCCGGACGATCCGGACTATCCGGACGATGCGGCTCAGTCGAAGTCGAGGCTGAGCTTGCGCAGCAGGGCGGCGAGGCGCTCCTGGTCGGCGCGGGTGAGCGTGGCGAGCAGCCGGGCCTCCTCGGACACCAGATCCGTGATCGCGGCGTCGACGCGCGTGCGGCCGAGCTCCGTCATGTGCACGAGGATGCCCCGGCCGTCGTTCGGATCCGTCCGGCGCTCCACCAGGCCGCGCGTGACGAGCCTGTCGATGCGGTTCGTCATGGTGCCGCTGGAGACGAGGGTCTGCTGCAGCAGCGCCTTCGGGCTCAGCTGATACGGCGCACCGGCCCGGCGGAGCGCCGCGAGCACGTCGAAGTCCGGCGGCTCGAGGTCCGACCCGGTGAACGCGCTGCGTCGCGCCCGGTCCAGGTGCTTCGACAGCCGATCGAGGCGGGAGAACACCTGGAGCGGCGAGAAGTCGAGGTCGGGTCGCTCGCGAAGCCACGCGCTCACGATGCGGTCGACCTCGTCGGTGTTGGGCATCCCCCCATTATCGGGCGGTCGGCTCGGAGCCGGACCCGCGGCGGTCCGGCGGCCGGGTGCCGCGCGCGGCGGGACCCGGGACGGGGCGACCGGGGGAACCGGGTGGTCTGGCAGACTGGATCGCGCGTTGCGGGCGACCCCGCGCGTTCCGCCTTGGTGTAATGGCAGCACGACAGCCTTTGGAGCTGTTAGGTCCAGGTTCGAGTCCTGGAGGCGGAGCGTTCGCCGTTCCCGCTCCTCTCTCGATGAACCCTTTCCGCCCCACCCATCCGTTCCACGATCTCGGGAGAGCCAGTGCCCATCGATTCCTCACCGCTCGCCGTCGTCATCCTCGCTGCCGGGCAGGGCACGAGGATGCGGTCGCGCACGCCGAAGGTGCTGCACCACCTCGCGGGCGTGCCGCTCATCGGCCACGTGCTCGCGACGGCGGAGGAGCTGGCGCCCGCGCACATCGTCACGGTCGTGCGACACGAGCGCGACGCCGTGGCGGGGGTCGTGACCGCGCAGGCGCCGCACGCTCTTCTGGTCGACCAGGACGAGATGCCCGGCACCGGCCGCGCGGTGGAGCTCGCGCTCGAGGCGCTGCCCGACTTCGACGGCGTCGTCGTCGTGCTCAGCGCTGACGTTCCGCTGCTCGACGCCGCGACCGTCCAGGCGCTGGTCGAGGCGCACGCCCTCGCCGGCAACGCCCTCACCCTGCTCAGCGCCGTGTTCGACGACCCGACAGGCGGTGGCCGCATCCTGCGCGGGGCGGGCGGCACCTTCGAGTCGATCGTCGAGCAGAAGGACGCCTCCGCGGAGGAGCTCGCGATCCGTGAGGTCAACGCGGGCGTCTACGTGTTCTCCGCGCAGGCGCTGCGCACCGCGCTGGCGGGCATCGGCGCCGACAACGCGCAGCGGGAGAAGTACCTCACCGACGCGGCGGCGAGCATCCGTGCCGCGGGCGGCGGGATCGAGGCCGTTCCCGTCACCGACCCGTGGCTCGTGCACGGCGTCAACGACCGGGTGCAGCTGGGTGACGTCGCGCGAGAGCTGAACGCCCGCATCGTGCGTGGCTGGCAGCTGGCGGGCGTGTCGATCCCGGACCCGGCCACCACCTGGATCGACCTCGCGGTCACCCTCGCGGAGGACGTCACCGTGCTTCCCGGCACGCAGTTGCGCGGCGCGACGGTCGTCGGGACCGGTGCGACCATCGGACCGGACACGACGCTGGTGGACTGCGAGATCGGGGCGGGCGCCACGGTGAAGCGCACCGACGGCACACTCGCCGTCATCGGTGCCGGCGCATCGGTCGGCCCGTTCGCGTACCTCCGGCCGGGCACCTTCCTCGGAGCGGACGGCAAGATCGGCACCTTCGTGGAGACGAAGAACGCGGTGATCGGCGAGGGATCGAAGGTGCCGCACCTGAGCTACGTCGGCGACGCGACGGTGGGCGAGGGCGCCAACATCGGCGCCGGCACGATCTTCGCCAACTACGACGGCGTGAACAAGCACCGCACCGAGATCGGGTCGCACGTGCGCACCGGCTCGCACAACGTGTTCGTCGCGCCGATTACAATCGGGAACGGAGCGTATACGGGGGCCGGAACCGTGGTGCGCAAGAGCGTGCCGGCGGGTTCCCTGGCCATCACCGTCGCTCCGCAACGCAACATCGCCGGCTGGGTCGGGACGAACCGACCCGGGACTGCCGCGGCCGAAGCAGCCTCCGCTGCCGAAACCGGCGGGAACGCTGGTACCACCGACGGCACGAACTAGGAACGGAGTCCCGTGGCGGGCATCAAGATCACAGGCCAGAAGCGACTCGTCCTCGTCTCGGGACGAGCCCACCCGGAGCTGGCCGAGGCCATCGCGGCCGAGCTCGACACGGCCCTCCTCCCCACCGATGCGCGGACGTTCGCCAACGGAGAGCTGTACATCCGCTACGACGAGAGCGTGCGCGGTTGCGACGCCTTCGTGATCCAGTCGCACACCGCGCCCATCAACGAGTGGCTCATGGAGCAGCTCATCATGGTGGACGCGCTGAAGCGCGCGTCCGCCAAGCGCATCACCGTCGTGGCCCCCTTCTACCCGTACGCGCGCCAGGACAAGAAGGGCCGCGGTCGCGAGCCGATCTCCGCCCGCCTCGTCGCCGACCTGTTCCGCGCCGCCGGTGCCGACCGCATCATGTCTGTGGACCTGCACGCCGCGCAGATCCAGGGCTTCTTCGACGGCCCGGTGGACCACCTCTTCGCCATGCCCGTGCTCATGGACCACATGCGCAAGGAGCTCGACCCCTCAACCCTCACGGTCGTCTCGCCCGACATGGGCCGCGTGCGCGTCGCCGACATCTGGAGCGACAAGCTGGGTGCGCCGCTCGCCATCATCCACAAGCGCCGCGACCCGATGGTGCACAACCAGGTGACCGTGCACGAGATCGTCGGCGATGTCGAGGGTCGCGTGTGCCTGCTCGTCGACGACCTCATCGACACCGGCCGCACCATCGTGTCGGCGGCGGAGGCGCTCAAGAAGAGCGGGGCGACCCGCGTGGTCGTCGCCGCGACGCACGCCGTGTTCTCCCCGCCGGCCGTCGAGCTGCTGAGCTCCGCGCATATCGACTCCGTCGTCGTGACGGACACGCTGCCGCTTCCCGCGGAGAAGCGGTTCGAGAAGCTCACGGTGCTCTCGATCGCGCCGCTGCTGGCGCGGGCCATCCACGAGGTCTTCGACGACGGCTCGGTCACCTCGATGTTCGACGGCGCCGCGTAGGGCACCCGCCCGCGATGGACCCGTTCCTCCTCCTCATCCTGATCTTCGCCGTCTTCGTGCCGGTGGGCATCATCCTGTCGCTCGTGGTGTTCCCCGCGCTGCGCAGGAGGCGCGAGGGGTCGGCGACGGCCGCGGACGACCTCCGCGACGAGCCGCCGCTTGACGACCGCTGAAGACGGGCCTCAGCCGGCGACGCGGGTCCGCACGACCTCGCGCGCGACGCGGCCGGACGGGATGAGCCCGAGCGACACGACGTGCTCGTCACCGCCGAAGGCGCCGACCGAGTAGCACTCCCAGCCGATTCCGCCCGGGCCGAACAGCTGGAAGCGTGCGTCGAACCCCTCGGCGTCCGGGATCTCGTACGAGACCCAGTCGGCGCACGCGGTGGTCGCGGTGCGGGAGGCGACGCCGATGGTGGTGACGATCCCCGGAAGCACGAGCCCGACGATCCCGAGCACGACGATCAGCCGCATGGCGTTCACCACGCGCCGGCTTCGCAGCGGTCTGCCCTCGTGCGGCTCGTAGCCGGACAGCTCGGGGTGGTCGTCGTGGTCGCTCATGCCTCCGCCAGTCTGGCACGTGCTCCTAGGCTGGTCGGGTGACCCTCCTGACGAGGCGCCTCGGCGTCGGACACGCCATCGGCATCGGGCTCGCCTCCATGATCGGCGCCGGCGCGTTCTACGTCTGGGCACCGGCCGCTCGGGCAGCGGGGTCCGGCCTGTTCCTCGGCCTGGCGATCGCCGGGATCGTGGCGACGCTCAATGCGCTGAGCTCTGCGCAGCTCGCCATGGCGCATCCGGTCTCCGGCGGGGCGTACGCGTACGGCCGCGCGACACTCGGCCCGTGGTGGGGATACGCGGCCGGGTGGCTCTTCCTCGCGGGCAAGACGGCGTCGGCCGGGGGCATCGCGCTCATCGCGGGCGGCTACCTGTGGCCGGAGCACGCGCGGGCGATGGCCGTGCTCGCCATCCTGGTGTTCGCGCTCGTCAACATCACCGGCATCCGCAGCACCGCGCGGGTGAGCGTCGGCATCGTCACGGTGGTGCTCAGCGGTATCGCGGGAGTGGTCGTCATCGCGCTCCTCACGCACGGGAACGACTTCGCCCTGCCGGGCTGGGGTGCCGGTGCTACGGGTGCTGCGGACGGCGCGGGACCCGCCGCGAGCGTCTACGGCGTGCTGCAGGCCGCCGGTCTGCTGTTCTTCGCCTTCGCGGGCTACGCGCGCATGGCGACGCTGGGAGAGGAGGTGCGCGATCCGCGCCGCACCCTGCCCCGGGCGATCGTCGGTGCGCTGGCGATCGCGCTCGTCGTCTACGCCGTGCTCGGGGTGCTCTGCGTCGGCGTCCTCGGCATCGACGGGCTGGCGCGCACGGCGGCGCCGCTGGCCGCGCTCGTGCCGGAGGGCTGGGCCCCGCTGGTCACCGTCCTGGCGGCGGTCGCGAGCCTGGGCTCGCTGATCGGGATCCTCGCCGGCCTCAGCCGCACGTCCCTCGCGATGGCGCGCGGGCGCGACCTCCCCGGCCGGCTCGGCTGGATCTGGCCGCGCACGTCGGCACCGGTCGCCGCCGAGGCGACGATGGCCGTGCTGGCGATCCTCGGGGTCCTGCTTCTGGACCCGGCGCAGCTCGTCGGCTTCTCCGCGAGCTCCGTGCTGGGCTACTACGCGATCGCCCACCTCGCGGCGCGTGCCCAGCCGGCGGGGGAGCGGTGGCTCCCGCGCGCGGTGCAGTACGTGGGAGTGGTGGGCTGCCTCGTCCTCTCCCTCACCCTCCCACCCCAGTCGGTCCTCGCCGCCGCCCTCGTCCTCGCCCTGGGCCTCGCCCTCCGCGCGGCCCGCCAGCACGCAACACGCCCCCGCTGACGCGCACCTGGAAAGGGACCCGCTCAGACGGTCCCTGAGCCTGTCGAAGGGACGCAAGGCCCGGTGCCCGCGGTGCCTCCCTGGACGGTCCCTGAGCCTGTCGAAGGGACGCAAGAAGGCGCGCAGGAGTTCTGCACACCCTCCACGGCCTGCGGGAGGTGGTGTCGGTGGTGCCTGGTTCGATGTGGGCATGGAAACGACGAAGTTCCCACCCGACCCCAGCCCACCTCTCGATGAACGAGCGCTCGGGACGGAGGTAGCGGACACGCTCGGCGCGATGATCGACGCGGTCATCGCAGCCGAGCGCCTCGCCCGCTTCGCGCACGCCCTCCGCGCGGAAGCCATCGACCGTGCCCACCTCTTCACCGAGGCGACCGACCTCTCCTTCCCCACCACCGGTGGACCGCGCTGGTCCCGTGAGGTGGCGGGCCGGCGCGTCCTCGTAACCGAGCTCGCCTGCGCCCTCCGTATTTCCGAGCGCGCCGCCGAGAACCTCGTAGCCGAGAGTGCGGCCCTTCTGCACGACTTACCCGCCGCGCAGGAGGCGCTCCGCACGGGCAGGATCGGCTACCGGCAGGCGCAGGTCCTGATCGACCACACGGCCACCCTTCCGCCTGCGGGAGTGGCGGCTGTGGAGGAGGCGGTGCTACCCCAGGCCGAGACCCTCACCGTCCCCAAGCTGGACCGTGCCGCCCGCGGGCTGCGGGAGCGCCTGCACCCGGAGTCGATCGAGGAGCGGCATGTGAAGTCGGTCGCGGACCGTCGCATCGAGACCTGTCCGGCGAGGGATGCATGGCCTGGCTCAACGCCTTCCTCCCCGCACCCGAGGTCCTGGGCATCGAGAACCGCCTGCGAGACATCGCCGAGCAGCTCAACGCCGAGCCTGGGGAGGAGAGGACGCGGACGCAGTTGGCTGCGGACGTGTTCACTGACCTGCTGCTCGACGGCACCATGATGACAGTGGCTGAGGACGTTCCCGAGGAAGGGAACTCCTTCCGCCGCATTGACGCACCGATCGGAGTCGGCATCCGCCCAAAGGTGCTCGTCACGGTGCCGGTGCTCACCCTTCTCGGTCGGTCCGAGGAGCCGGGCACCCTCGAGGGCTACGGCCCGATCGACGCGGACACCGCGAGACGGATCGCGGCTCGGGCGCCTAGCTTCACCCGCATCCTCACCCACCCTGAGACGGGAGCGGTGCTCTCGGTCGGCCGGGATCGGTACGCGGTGCCGAGGGACCTGCGCACCTGGCTTCGGGTCCGCGACGAGACCTGCCGCTTCCCGGGTTGCAACCGCTCCGCCGGCCGGACCGATGTGGATCACGTGACGGACTGGCAGTACGGCGGCGGCACCGACTACGGGAACCTCGTGCACCTGTGCCGGTCCCATCACCGGCTGAAGCATCACACCGCGTGGTCATCCACCTCCACGGGCGGCGGGCGCGTGCGCTGGCTTTCCCCGAGCGGTCACGAGTACCAGACGGCACCGGCGACCCATATCCGGCCACCGACGCGAAAGCGCCTTCAGGTGCAGGGATCGCGGCCACCGACTCCTGAAGAGCCGCGGTTCCAGGGACACCGCTTGGGTCGAGAGGGATGTTGCGTCGCTTCGACAGGATCAGCGACCGTGGGGTCGCGCCTGCCTATCCGCAGAGTCCGCGGTCCGACTGGTCGCGGAACCGGGCGTGACTTCGCGACGGGACCGATACGGTCCCTGAGCCCGTCGAAGGGACCGGACCCAGACGCCAGAGTGCGGAGTCCAGCGGGAGGTTCGCGATTCAGGCCCAGATGCGACACGCCGCATCCGGGAGCCCTCAGATGCGGCGTGTCGGCTTTCCAGCCTGAATTACGAACGGTGCGAGGCGCGGGACGGGACCCGCGCAGCCCGCGAAATTCACCAGCGCACCCGCGCAGCGCCAGCCGCGCGCGACCCCCGGCTAGTGAGTGTCGTCGGCCTCGATCTCGCTGCGGTCAGCGCTCCAGAGCGTGTGGTAAGTGCCCGGACCGTCCACGCGCTTGTACGTGTGGGCGCCGAAGAAGTCGCGCTGGCCCTGGATGAGGGCGGCGGGCAGGCGCTCCGACGCGAGGGAGTCGTAGTAGCTGAGCGCCGCGGCGAAACCCGGGACCGGGATGCCGGACTGCGCGGCCGTCACCACGACGCGGCGCCACGCGGCCTCGCCGTCCGCCACCGCCTTCGCGAAGTACGGGTCCTCGAGCAGGGACGTGATCGTGGCGTTGTGCTCGTACGCCTCAACGATGCGGTTGAGGAACTGCGCGCGGATGATGCAGCCGCCGCGCCAGATCTTCGCGATCGCGCCCTTGTCGATGTCCCAGCCGTACTCCTGGGCTCCCGCGATGATCGCGTCGAAGCCCTGCGCGTAGGCGACCACCTTGGAGGCGTAGAGGGCGGCGCGCACGTCGTCCTCGAACCCCTCGCCGACGGAGGCGATCTCGGGCCGGCTCTGGATGGTCGCGCGCACGGCCTTGCGCTGGTCGGGCTTGCTCGACACCGCCCGGGCGAACACGGCCTCCGCGATGCCGCCCACGGGCACACCGAGCGCGAGCGCGTTCTGCACCGTCCAGACGCCCGTGCCCTTCGACCCGGCCTCGTCCACGATCACGTCGACGAGCGGCTCGCCCGTCTTCGCGTCGACCTGGCGCAGCACCTCCGCCGTGATCTCGATGAGGTAGGACTCGAGGTCGCCGCCGTTCCACGCCTCGAAGACGTCGGCGATGGCGGCCGGCTCGTGCCCGCCGACCCGGCGCAGCAGGTCGTACGCCTCCGCGATGAGCTGCATGTCCGCGTACTCGATGCCGTTGTGGATCATCTTCACGAAGTGGCCGGCGCCGTCTGTGCCGACGTGGGTGACGCACGGCTCGCCCTCCGCCACGGCGGCGATCGACGCGAGGATGGGGCCGAGCGTCTCGTACGCCTGGGCGGATCCGCCCGGCATGATGCTCGGGCCCTTGAGCGCGCCCTCCTCGCCGCCGGAGATTCCGGCGCCCACGAAGTTGAGACCGCGGTCGCGCAGCTCGCGCTCGCGGCGGATGGTGTCGGTGAACAGGGCGTTGCCGCCGTCCACGATGATGTCGCCCTCCTCGAAGTGCTCGGCGAGCTGGCTGATGACGGCATCCGTGCCCGCCCCGGCCTTGACCATGATGATGGCGGTGCGCGGCTTCTGCAGCGACGCGACGAAGTCCTCGATGTCCTCGGACGCGACGAAACCCGCCTCGGGGTGCTCCTCGAGGAGCGTGCGGGTCTTGGAGTTGGAGCGGTTGTACACGGCGACCGTGTTCCCCTCACGGCTGGCGAGGTTCCGGGCGAGGTTCGAGCCCATCACCGCCAGCCCGACAACACCGATGTTCGCGACAGCCTGCTCCGCCATGTAGTCCTCCTCGTCGTGGGTCCTCGTCCAGCGTAGTGACCCCGTGCCGTTCGCGGACCAGGAGACGGGGATCGCCGCCGGTGGCCCCGGGTGCCTGACCGCGGGGGACTAGGACGCGGCGGGCGCGAACTGGGTGCGGTAGAGCTGCGTGTAGCGTCCCTCGGCGGCGAGCAGCTCCTCGTGCGTTCCCCGCTCGGCGACGCGCCCGTCCTCGATCACGAGGATCTGGTCCGCCTGGCGGATGGTGGAGAGCCGGTGCGCGATCACGATGGAGGTGCGGCCGACAAGCGCCTCGGCGAGCGCGGCCTGCACGGCGGCCTCCGACGTGGAGTCGAGGTGCGCCGTCGCCTCGTCGAGGATGACGACCTGCGGCCGGGCGAGCAGAACGCGCGCGATGGTGAGCCGCTGCCGCTCCCCGCCGGAGAGGCGGTAGCCGCGCTCGCCGACGACGGTGTCGAGCCCGTCGGGCAGGTCGCGCGCGAGCTCGGTCAGCCGCGCCCGCCCCAGCGCCTCCCACAGCTCCGCTTCCGTCGCCTCGGGCCGGGCGAGCAGGAGGTTGGCGCGGATGGACTCGTGGAACAGGTGCCCGTCCTGCGTCACCAACCCGATCGAGCGGCGGATGTCGTCGGCCGAGAGGTCGCGCACGTCGACGGAGGAGAGCCGCACGCTGCCCTCGTCGACGTCGTACAGCCGCGGCACGAGCTGCGCGATGGTCGACTTTCCGGCCCCGGATGACCCGACGAGGGCGAGCATCCGACCCGGCGCAACGCGGAAGGACACGTCGTGCAGCACCTCGACGCCACCACGGGTGTCGAGCACGGCGACCTCCTCGAGGGAGGCGAGCGAGATCTTGTCCGCCGACGGGTAGGCGAAGCGCACCCGGTCGAACTCGACGGACACGCCGCCATCGGGGATCGGGGTCGTGACCGCCTTCTCGGCCACGAGCGGCTCGAGGTCGAGCACCTCGAACACGCGCTCGAACGAGACGAGCGCCGTCATGACCTCGACCCGGGCGCTCGCGAGGGCCGTGAGGGGCGCGTACAGCCGGGTGAGCAGCAGCGCGAGCGACACGACGGCGCCCGCGTCGAGCCCGCCGCCCGCCGCGATGACGCCGCCCATGCCGTAGACCACGGCGAGCGCGAGCGCGGAGACGAGGGTGAGCGCCGTGACGAATACCTGCTGCACGACGGCGATCCGCACGCCGATGTCGCGCACCCGGGATGCCCGCGCTGAGAACGCGGCGGATTCCTCTGCGGGGCGCCCGAACAGCTTGATGAGCGTGGCGCCCGGCGCCGAGAAGCGCTCGGTCATCTGCGTGCCCATGGTGGCGTTGTGGTCCGCCGCCTCGCGCGACAGGCGGGCGAGACGCGCGCCCATGAAGCGCGCCGGGAGCAGGAACACGGGCATGAACACGAGCGTGACCAGGGTGACCTGCCACGAGATGCCGAGCATCACGATGAGCGTGAGCACGAGCGTGACGAGGTTGCCCACGACGGTGGAGAGGGTGTTGCTGAAGGCGCGCTGCGCCCCGATCACGTCGTTGTTGAGGCGGCTGACGAGCGCTCCCGTGCGCGTGCGGGTGAAGAAGGCGATGGGCATTTTCTGCACGTGGTCGTACACGGTCGTCCGCAGGGCGAGGATGAGGTCCTCGCCGATGCGGGAGGACAGCCAGCGCTGCAGCAGACCGAACACGGCTTCACCGAGCGCGATGAGGGCGATGACACCGGCGAGGCCGAGCACGACGGACGGGTCTGAGCGGGCCACGATGGCGTTGACGACCCGGCCCGCCACCAGGGGCGAGACCACGGCGAGCACGGCCGTGATGACGCTCGCCACGAGGAACACGACGAGGGCGGTGCGGAGCGGCCGGGCGAACGCGGCGATGCGGGTGAGTGTCGCCCGTGTGAAAGGCCGCCGGTCGCTGCCCGAACGGCTCGCGTTCCACATGGCGGAACGGGCGGAACTCTCGATGTCCATGCCGCCAACGGTACGTGCTCCGTCCGACGTCGGCTGACGCCGGCATTCGCGACGCGGGGCCGGGCGCGGGAGGATCGGGTCATGGCGACAACGAGGCAGACCGAGATCGAGCGCAAGTACGACGTGACGGGCGACGGGAGCCTGCCCGACCTCTCGGGCGTCGAGGGGGTCGATACGGCGAGGACGCGGGATGCGGTCGAGCTCGAGGCGGTCTACGTCGACACCGAGCGCGACGACCTCGCGCGCGCCGCCATCACGATGCGCAGGCGCACCGGCGGCAAGGACGAGGGCTGGCACGTCAAGCTTCCGGCGGGCGCGGGGCGCACGGAGGTGCATGCCCCGCTCACCGACGGGACGCTCGAGGGCGACGAGGTCACCCCGCCCGGGGACCTCCTCGATGCGGTGCGGGCGATCGTGCGCGGGCGCGCACTCGTGCCCGTCGCGCGCATCCGGACCCGGCGCACGGCCGTGATCCTGTCCGACGCGTCCGGGGCGGAGGTCGCGGAGGTCGCGGATGACGCCGTGACCGCGACGGATCTGCGGACCGGTCTCGAGCGCGCCTGGCACGAGGTCGAGGCGGAGCTGCTGGGTGTCGACGGTGACGGCGACGGTGACGGTGGCGGGCAGGTGGAGAGCGGGTCTGGGCTTCGCGGGGACGCCCTCCTCGACGCCATCGAGCGCGTGCTGCGGGGCGCGGGTGCCGTGCCGTCGGCCAGCCGTTCGAAGCTGGCCCGGGCGCTCGGTCGCGACGACCTCACCGACACCGGGGGCACGGACTCCGGGCTCACGGACACCGGGGGCACCGACTCCGGGGCCACGGACTCCCGGGACGCGGACTCCGCGTCGCGCTCGAAAGCGACGGGGAAGGCGCGCGGGCGGGCGCCGAAGCGGGGGACGGCGCTCGAGACGGTCGCCGGATCCGTGCGCGCGCTCACCGCGGACCTCCTGGCCGCGGACCCCGCCGTGCGGAGCGACGACGCGGGAAGCGTGCACGAGATGCGGAAGGTGGTGCGCCGGCTCCGGAGCGTGCTCGCGGCGTTCCGCCGCGAGGTCGACCGGGAACAGGCGGATGCGCTCCGGGCCCGGCTCGCGTCCCTCGGCGGCGTCCTCGGGGCGGCGCGCGACGCCGAGGTGCGCGTGGCACGCGCCGCCGCGGCGATCGACGCGCTGCCGGACGCCTTCGTCGACCGCCGCATGCGGGCGCGCCTCGTCACGAACGCCAAGCGCGAGTACCGGCGCACGCACCGGCGCCTCGTGGCGTTCCTGTCCGGACCCGAGTACTTCGCCCTGCTCGACGCCCTCGACGAGTTCGTCGCCGACCCCCGCGCCGACCCCCGCGCCGGTCGGCGCGCCGACCGGCCGGCCGGGAAGGCGCTGAGGCGCGCACTGCAGCGTGAGGCCGAGCGGAGCCTGCGCCGGGCCGGGCGAGCCGGGCGGGCCGGGCAGGCGGCGGAGGGTGGCGAGGAGGAACGCGCCGTGGAGGGCGGCGGCGGCGGTGACGCGCTCGATGCTCGGCACGCCGCGCGCAAGGCGGCGCGCAGGCTGCGGTACGCGGCGGAGGCCGCCTCCGCGAGCGGGGCGATCCACCCCCGCGCCGACCGGAAGCGGGTAGCCTCGCTCGCCGCCGCGGCCGAGGCCGTGCAGGAGGCGCTCGGCGACAACCGCGACGCGGCCGTGTTCGCCCAGCACGTGCTCGCCGAGTCCGCGCGCGCACACGAGGCAGGGGAGTCGACCTTCGGCTACGGCGTGCTCTTCGTCGACGCCCAGCGGGCGGCCGGCGACGCGGAGGCCGACGCGCGGGATGCGGTCCGCGGTCTCCGCCGCGCCGCGAAGAAGCTATAGCGGCCGAGGCGGTACGACGGTCAGGGATAGCGGATGGCGGACGCGTGCACCCGCGCGCACGCGTCCGTGAGCACGCCTAGCAGGTCGCCGCTCGCGGCCGTGAAGGCGTCGCCGTCGATGGCGAGCGGCGCCCCGAAGACCACGACGGGAGCCCCGATGCCGGGGCAGCCGACCGCCTCATCGATGCTCAGGCCGCCGACAGCCTGCACGGGCACGCTCGTGGCCGCGACGATGGCGGGGAGGTCGGTGAGCGGGCTGAGGCCCGGGTGCTTGCCCCGATGGTCGAAGCCGATGTGGTGGATCACCATGCCGACGCCGAGTCCCTCGAGCCGGGCCCCCTCGCGCGCCCTGTCCGCGGCGCCCATGTCGTCGCCCATCACGAGCATGCCGAACTCCTCGCCGGCCTCGCAGACGCGCTCGATGGTCGCGTCGTGCGCGCGTCCCATGACGATCACCGCGTCGGCGCCCGCGTCCCCCATCATCTGCGCCTCGAGGTAGCCGCCGTCCATCGTCTTCAGATCGACGATCAGCGGGTGATCCGGGAACTCCCGCCGCAGCGCCCGCACGGCGTGAAGCCCCTCGGCGAGCACGAGCGGGGTCCCGACCTCGATCCAGTCGGCCCCGGCCTCGACCGCGATGGCCGCCGTGCGCAGGGCGTCGTCGTTCGAGGTCAGGTCGAGCGAGACCTGCACGAGCGGCCGGCGGAGCGACCTGCGGGTGATGCCCCGGATGGCTGTGGACACGGTTCTCCCATCTGCGCTGTGCGCCGGGTCATCGGGCGGCTCGCCCATCGGATCGGCCGCTAGCTCCGCACGACGTTCCGCAGCGGACGCCCGGCCAGCAGGGCGTCGACGTTCTCGTCGATGAGGGCGGCCGCGCCGAGCGGTCGTCCCCCCGCCGCGTGCGGGGTCAGGATCAGCCTCGGCTCGTCCCACAGCGGAGAGTCGACGGGGAGGGGCTCGGTGGCGGTCACGTCGAGCGCGGCGCCCGCGAGCCGCCCCGCGCGGAGCGCGTCGAGCAGGGCGTCCTCGTCCACCGTGCTGCCGCGGCCGACGTTGACGACCCACGCGTGCGGCGGCAGCTGCGCGAGCGTGTCCGCGTCCAGGATCTTCGCCGTGCCCGCGGTCGACGGCAGGATCATGATCAGCACGTCGGTGCGCGGCAGCTCCCCGGGGAGGTCCTCCGTCGCGATCACCCGGATTCCGTCCTGCTCGCGCGCGGAGGTCGCGACGCCGGTCACCTGCGCCCCGAGGGCGACGAGGTGCGGGGCGAGCGACGCACCGATGCTGCCGAAGCCCCAGATCAGCACGCGCGCGTCGCGCAGCGTGCTGAAGAGGCCGGGGCTCGGCTCCCGCTGCACACCACCGATGTCGCCGGCCCAGCGGTGGCCGATCTGGGCGCGCACCAGCGTGTGCAGCCGGCGGGCGGCAGCGAGCACGAGGGCCAGCGCGTGCTCGGCGACGGGGCGGTCGTGCAGGGAGCGCCCGGAGGTGAGGATCACCTCCGGCGGGAAGCCCGCCGCCTCGAGGGCGTCCGTGCCCGCGGAGAGCACCTGCACCCAGCGGAGAGCGGTGAGCCGCTGCGCCGCGTCCCGAAGCACCGGATCGGGCATGCCCCACACGACGAGGGCTGCGGCGTCCTCGTGCTCCGCCGCTATCGGCTCGGCCGGGTCGTACGCGACGAGCTCCACGTCGTCGCGCGCGGCGAGGGTCAGCTGGATGCTCGTGGGCACGAGCACCTTCGCCGTGGTTGCTGTCGTCATGATTCGTCTCCGATCGGGAAGGTGACGCCGTGGCGCTCGCCGAGCTCGCGCAGCTCGGCGAGCGTCGCCGCGGGGAGCTGTATGCCGTCCCGCGTCCGCTGCTCGGCTGTGCGGTCCTCCGGCTCCCCGGGCACGAGCACGGAGGAGAACCCGGCGGCCGGCGCGACGGCGTGAGCGAGGTCGACCAGGGCCTGGATGCGGTCGGTGAACTCCGCCAGGGGAAGGAAGTGCTCGATGTCGACCACGAGCAGCCAGTGGCCGACGTCCTGCGGCTTCGTGAAGTCGTTGTACATGTGGCCGATGTCGCGGGCGACGGCGGCACCCGTCAGCACTCCGCCGAGTATCTCGACGAGGAAGCCCAGTCCGTAGCCTTTGGGCCCGCCCGCGGGCAGCAGCGCCGTGACGGCGTCGGCATCGGTCGTCGGCTCGCCATCGGCGTCGACGCCCCAGGTCGGCGGGATGGGGCGCCCGGCCGCCTGCGCAACCAGGACCTTGCCCATGGCGCTGGTGCTCGTCGCCATGTCGAGGCTCACCGGCAGCCCGCGGGTCGGCGCCGCGAAGGCGATCGGATTGGTACCGAGCAGGGGCTCCCGCCCGCCGTGCGGCACGACGATCGGCTCCGAGTTCGACACGACGAGGGCGACGGCGCCCTGCTCCGCCAGCCGGCGCGCGTAGAAGCCGGCGGCGCCGAAGTGGGTGCTTCCGCGCACGGCTGCGGCGGCGATGCCCGTCCGCCTGCTCAGCTCCAGTGCCGCCTCGAGCGCGGCCCGGGTGGCGATCTGGCCGGCCGACCCGTTGGCGTCGACGCGCACGACCGACCCGTCGATGCTGACGACGGGGGCCGCGGCGGGGTCCACGAGCCGTTCGGTGATCCGGCGCTCGTACGCGGGCAGGCGGATCACGCCGTGCGAGTCGACCCCCCGCAGGTTCGCGTCCACCAGCGACGCCGCGAGGAAGGCAGCATCATCGGCGCCGTAGCCCCAGGTCTCCACGAGGTGCGCGACCCACGTCTCGAGCGCGGCCCTGTCGAGGGTCGATTCCGCCGCCGCCGACCGGTTCGGCGCAGTGCTCGTGTCTTCCGCCGTCGCGTCGTCCGCGGTCATCGGGGCCCCTCTCGTCTTCGAGCGTTCGCCGGTGGTCCGGCCGTTCCGATCCAGTCTCGCCAGGCGCGGATGCCGCGTCCAGGATTGGCAGGATAAATCGTATACGTAATACTTATCGCATCGGCGCCGAAGCGGGCGCCGTCGAGGACGGGCCGCCGACGACGACGAGGTGGGTATGAGGATCAGCGTCTTCCCCAAGGGGGAGCTCGACGCCATCGCGGTCGAGCGCACCATGTCGGTCTTCGACTGGATCGTGCTGGCCCGACAGCTGCCGGTGGAGGGGCTCGAGCTGTATTCCGGCATGTTCTGGGAGACCACGGACGACTTCGTCGACCGGGTCGGCGACGACCTCGCCGCGGCGGGCTTCGACATGCCGATGCTGTGCGCGTCCCCCGACTTCACCCATCCCGACCCCGCACACCGGTCCGCGGAGTTCGACCGCGAGGTGGAGATGATGCGGATCACCGCCCGCCTCGGTGGGCGGGGCGCGAGCACGAGGGTGCTGTCCGGGCAGCGTCACCCCGGCGTGTCGCGGGAGCAGGGGCTGGAGTGGGTCGTGGACGCCATCGAGCGGCTCCTGCCCATCGCGCGGGAGCTCGACGTCACGCTCGCGATCGAGAACCACTACAAGGACGGGTCCTGGCAGTACCCGGAGTTCGCCCAGCGCGCGGACGTGTTCCTCGACCTGCTCGGGCGCATCGACGACCGGGCGCACTTCGGCGTCCAGTACGACCCGTCGAACGCCATCGTCGCGGGTGACGACTCCGCAGACTTCCTCGACCTCGTGCTCGACCGGGTGGTCACCATGCAGGCCTCCGACCGATCCCTCGCGCCGGGCGGGTCCCTCGACGACCTGCGGCAGACGGACGGCACGCTCGGCTACTCCCCGCTGCTGCAGCACGGCGTGCTCGGCCGCGGCCTGAACGACTACCGGCGCATCTTCACGACTCTCGCCGGCGCCGGTTACGACGGCTGGATCAGCATCGAGGACGGCGTGAACGGCATGGGGGAGATGCGCGAGTCCGTCGAGTTCCTGCGCCAGGCGCGGGATGCCTACTTCGACGGCTCGACCGCGGTGCGGGTGCGCACGCACGATGCGGCCCGCCGGGCCGCCGGCCTGCCGAGCATCGCGAGGCCGGGACTCGACGATCCGGGCGGGAACGACCCGGGCGGGAACCACGGGGGGAGCGGCTCATGAAGGCGCTGGTGAAGTTCGGGCGGAACGACGGCGACGTCGAGGTGCGGGAGGTGCCCGAGCCGGTGCTGGGCCCCGGCACGGTGCTGATCCGGGCGCGCGCCGTCGGCGTGTGCGGCTCGGACCTGCACATGTGGCGCGACAAGCAGAGCTGGGAGACGCGCCTGCCCGTCACCCTCGGGCACGAGACCGCAGGCGTGATCGCGGCCGTGGCCGACGACGTCGAGGGCTGGGCCGTCGGCGATCGCGTGGTCTGCGAGACCGCCGCCTCGATCTGCGGCCGGTGCGCGCTGTGCCGCACCGGCCGCTACAACCTCTGCCCTTGGCGCGAGGGCTACGGCGCCGTCCGTGACGGCGCGTTCGGGCAGCTGATGCTCGCCGAGCCGCGTGTTCTGCACCGTATCCCGGACAACGTGACGTTCGAGCAGGCGGCCATGACCGAGCCGTTCGCCGTCGCCTACAACGCGCTTGTAGAGCGGGCGCCCCTCTCTCCGGGTGATGTCGTCGTCATCCAGGGCATCGGCGCCATCGGCGCGCTGTCGCTGCAGGTGGCGCGCCTGCGCGGCGCCGGGACGGTGGTCGTGCTCGGCACTCCCGTCGACGCGCTGCGCCTCGAGAAGGCCCGCGCGCTCGGCGCCGACCGCACCGTCGACATCACGACGGAGGACGCGGGCGCCGTCGTGCGTTCCCTCGGTGACGGGCTCGGCGCCGATCTCGTCGTGGACGCGACGGGGGTGAGCATCGCGCTGCAGCAGGGGCTCGACCTCGTGCGGCCGTTCGGGTCCATCGTCAAGATCGGCTGGGGGCCGCAGCCCCTCGGGTTCAGCCTCGACCCGCTCGTGGCCAAGGCCGTGACGCTCTACGGCTCGTTCTCGCACACCTGGACGACCTGGGAACGTGTGCTCGGCCTCTTCGCCGAGGGGCGGCTCGACCCGCAGGCCGTGCTCGGCGGGGTATACGCGCTCGACGACTGGGAGGAGGCCTTCCTGGCCATGGAGTCCGGGCGGAACATCAAGTCCGTCATGGTGATGCCCGGCTGATCGCCCGTCGTGCCGTACCGAGCCCACGACCACCGCGGCGGGCTACCGCGGCAGCAGGTTCTCGAACTCGTGCAGCGTCCCCTCCACGAGGCCGATCGCGGCCGCCTGCGCCTCGGCCGCGTCGCCGTCCGCGAGGGCGCGGGCGAGCAGCAGGTGGCGCTCGACGGACTCGAGCGTCATGTCGTGCATGCCGGGGCGCGGGTCCGTGCCCCGCACGCGGAGCACGGCCCCGATGGTGTCGGCGAGCTGGGCGATCACGGCGTTGTCCGTGCCCTCGAGCATGAGCCGGTGGAACGTGGCGTCCGCCTCGAAGAAGGCCCGGGCGTCACGCGCGCCGAACGCCTGCCGCATCTCCAGCCCCGCCTCGAGCACGCGTCGCGCCGAGCCGCGGGACATCCGCCGTGCGGCGAGCCCCGCGGCCGCCTGCTCGATGCCGAGCCGCAGCTCCAGCAGCTGGTGCATCTGCACGACGTAGTCGGGACCCTGCGCGCGCCACTGCACGACGTGCGGGTTCAGCAGGTCCCAGCGGGTCTGCGGCAGGACGCGGGTGCCCACCTGCGGACGCGCCTCGATGAGCCCCATGGAGCCGAGGGTGCGAAGGCTCTCCCGGACGACGGACCGCGACACGCCGAGACGCTCGCACAGCTGGTCCGCGAAGACGATCGTGCCCGCCGGCAGGGTGCCGTCGATGATCTCCTGGCCGAGCACGTCGACGACGTGGGCGTACAGCCCGCTGCCTATGCGCGAGCGTCCGGACCCGGCGGCGTCGGGTGCGGGCGCGGAGTCGGGTGCGGGGGCGGAGTCGGGCGCGCGGGCGGGGTCCGTCATATCAGTCCTCCCCGTCGCGCGGGACGGGGACGCCGGTGGACGCCCGGGACGCCCGGGACGCGCCATGCTGCGCCGATATCTCTTTCGTCACGACTCCCCATACGTATGATTTATGGAGGTAGATTATCCCGGCGGGATGCGATGAGGCGCCCCGCACTATGCGAAAGGGAGATGCGATGAGGCATCGTTCGATTCTGCGGGTCGCCGGAGCCGCGACGGCAGCGCTCCTGGCGGCGGGGGCGCTCACCTCGTGCAGCGCGGGCGGTGGCGGGGGAGACGGCGGCGGATCCGGCATGCTCCGCGTCACGCTCGCCAATCACGTCTGGACGGACGTCATCCGGGAGAGGATCCCGGAGTTCGAGGAGGAGAGCGGCATCGACGTCGAGCTCACCCAGCTCGGTGAGGACCAGCTCTCCGACCAGTACAACGTGAAGCTCAACGCGGGCACCGACGAGATCGACGTGATGATGTACCGCCCCCTCCAGGAGGGGAAGCTCTTCGCCGACAACGGCTACCTCGCCGACCTCACCGACCGCGTGGAGGGGAACGACGACTGGGAGTGGTCCGACTTCCAGTCCGGCCCGGTGGAGTCCACGACGTTCGAGGACCAGGTCGTCGGCGTGCCGACCATCACGGAGCAGGAGGTGCTGTACTACCGCACCGACCTGCTCGAGCAGGCCGGCCTCGCCGTGCCCGAGACGCTCGACGACCTGAGGACGGCGGCGCAGACGATATCCGAGGCGAACCCGGGCGTCGCGGGCTTCGTGGCCCGCACGGCCAAGTCCGCCGCGGTCACCCAGTTCTCCAGCTTCCTGTTCAGCTTCGGCGGTGACTTCATCGACGATGACGGCAACTCCGCGGTCGACTCCCCGGAGGCCAAGGAGGCCTACAGCTACTACGGCGGACTGATCCACGATTTCGGACCCGCGAACGTCAGCACCGACATGAGCTGGCCCGAGGCGTCCGCGATCTTCGCGCAGGGCAACGCCGCGTTCTACACGGACGCGAGCAGCCTGTACAAGAACGTGACGGAGGCGGAGAACTCGACGGTGTCGGAGTCCGTCGGCTTCGCGCCGTTCCCGGCCGGCCCCGACGGCTCCAAGCCGTACAACGTCCCCTCCTGGGCGCTCGGCATCAACGAGGCGTCGGACAACCAGGACG